>Ga0123355_10006118_pt1 | contig 17759 bp, 19 predicted proteins | sample TergutEmb28metaG_3_FD_89872 | JGI IMG/M metagenome (GOLD analysis project Ga0123355, IMG submission 89872) | Embiratermes neotenicus P1 segment gut microbial communities from Petit-Saut dam, French Guiana - Emb289 P1 | ecosystem: Host-associated > Arthropoda: Insects > Digestive system > Gut ... | reverse complement strand
CGGCTTTTTGCTAGTGCTACGATTTTTTCCATTGTTTTTTCCATGTAATCAGCTCCTCTATATTGGGAATATAGCACAAAGGTTAGCATTGTCAAATGTTTTAGCGTAAAGTATAGTAGGTTTATAGTCATCGCACATTAAAATCATTCGGTATGATTTTAATGTGCGATGACTATATAAACAAACATATCGAAAAGAGGAAGAATTATGGACTCAATCAAACTAATCCGAGACCTAACCACAGCCTTTGGCCCGCCAGGTTTTGAAGAGGATGTGGTGGAAGTTGCTAAAAAATATGTACCTGCCGGGTATAAGTCTGACAGGGACAGCCTTATGAACTTTTATATGTTCAAAGAAACCCATACAAAAGACGCGAAAACAGTGCTGATAGACGCCCATAGTGATGAAATCGGCCTAATGGTGCAGGCCATAAGGCCCAATGGGACAATTGTATTTCATAATTTGGGTGGTTGGGTTCCAATGTCCTTGCTGGCCCAAAAGATGCTGATTAGAAACCTAGATGGCGAATATATAACAGGGGTTATAGCCGCCCGTGCCCCACACTTTGGTGGAATGAACGAACCCCCCAAATTAGGGGACTTAATACTAGATATTGGTGCCACAGATAAGCCCGAGGCTGAGGAGAAGTACAAAATCGCTCCCGGCTGCCCCATTGTGCCCAAGGTAGAATTTGAAATGCACGGCGATACAATGATAGCTAAAGCCTTTGATGACAGAATAGGCTGCGCCATTGTAATAGAGGCATTGGAGCAGTTACGAGATTGTGATTTGCGTGTGGTAGGTGCCCTCTCTTCTCAGGAAGAAGTGGGAATACGGGGTGCCAAAGTTGTGGCAAACCGGGTCAACCCGGATTTTGCAATATGCCTGGAAGGTGCCCCAGCAGATGATACCTTTGCAGAGCCTCATATGATTCAAACCCGGATGGGCAAAGGCCCAATGGTTAGGCATATAGACGGAAATATGATTGCTAACCCCCGTGTAGTTCGCTTTGTGCGGGAAACAGCGGCTAAGGAAGGCATTGTTATCCAGGAAGCAGTACGCACCATGGGAGGCACCAATGGGGGAGTAATTCATACTTATGGGAATGGAGTGCCCACCATTGTGATTAGCTGCCCGGTGAGGTACGCACATAGCCATCATTCTATGGCCTCTGTGTCTGATTATAAGGCATGTGTGGAGTTGGTTGTAGCGGTTGTGAGAGCCCTTTCGGAGGAAGTTATCACAGGTTTTTAGTCAAAATCGCTTTCACCCAAAACGACAAGCCAAACAGTGCATTGCTTGAGCATCAAACAGATAAATGTTTCTGTAATGTGATTAACAAAAAAGGTTCGTCAGAAACGACAACCCAAACAGCGCCCTTATCATGCCTCTTATAGCAAGTTAAAACGCCCCGCCACTACTGCCGCCCCCACCTGACGAAGCAGAAAACCCGCCAGACCCGCTATCTTCTTTGGCAGAGGCATAGCTTTGTCCATAACTATACGTTGTAGAAAACACCCCATTGCAAGCACCAATCATTTGGGGGCCAATTATACTAAACCATAACATATTGCCCGTATCCCAATTGTCCATATCCATGGGCTTTGGGATATTGGGCATTTTTTTCATTAATTTTCTTGCACTGCCCAAAGATAGGGCATATGGCAAAAAATTATCCCAAAAGGCATGTGCATCTAGACCTCTTTGGCCTACATCAGACAGATTTTTGAGATAGCGCTTAAATGCCCGCCACTTTTGAAACTCCAACTCCCCGTGGGGGGTGCGCCGCCAATAAGATTCATAATATTCCAATTCGTCGGCTTCGGTTTTTACGATTTCTGCCCAATCGCCAAAATTTTCGTGAAAATGTAGGGCTGTGTCTTCATTTTTGCCTACCATTGTTATGTCTTTTAGGCTAACGCTTTCGCCAGTTCCTATCCCTTCAAACAGCCAGCCAAATAAGAACTCCTCGTGGGGTTGCAACCTGTGTACAAAGCCTTGTTTGCGGGTAAAGCGATAGTCATCAGGTTCTTGAGCGTCGCTTTCGATAGATACAACCCCGGCTTTTGCCAGATTTAATAGTGTTGCCAGTACATCTTTAATTTTGAGCTGCCTGTCTCGTACCAGGTATGCCATTAGAGCAGGGCCTTTATCTGCAGGTAGCTTGTCATAATATCGTTCGTTAAAGTCCACTTTGTGAGGCTTGGCTAAGAAATAAATCACAACAATAGTTAAAACAACAATGCCAATCAGACACCATAGCACAAATAGCCCCCAGCGGAAGGGTGTGTCGTCTACACTGCGGTTGGTAACCCTGGCGTCCGGCAGCCACTCCGCAGGGAAGCGGGCATCAACCCCAAGGGATTGCCCCGGGAGAAGGACATCCATATAGCTATTGAATCGGATATCGTTGGTACCCATAGTGGTGGTGCTGCGCAGCTGCCCTGCAATATAAAGCGAGTAAACAATATTTCCATAGCTATAGGGCGGTTCTATATCTGCGCCTTCGAATGTGATTGTTACTTGATACGCCTCGATAGGCACTTCCCAATCCCTGCCGATAAGGGTACGGTCAAACTGCCCAGCGTCATTGAACCTGGTGGCGGCACGGGTTAAAGTATAGCGGTACACAAATGTGCGGTACTCATCTTGGGATGGGGAATACACACGAATGGAATGGGTGCCGTCTTCTCGGTTGACAGTAAATACTCCATGATCGCCCTCTCGGGCCCGCCGTTCTTGGGTAAAGTATATATATTCGTCTGTGGCGGGTAGGTACTCTAGCACTGTAAGGTCTGTTAAATCGCCAAAACCGCGGCGGTGTACTTCTAAGAAAACGCCGTTGAATTGGCCTGTAAAGCGGTTGGTTATCCGCTCTTCTATATGGGCAGAGCCGTCATGGTTTATGTGTATGTTAAAGCTGTATTCGGATATGCCATGCTGACGGGGCGGGGGCGCGGCGGATATGGATATTGAGATTAAAATTAACGCGAGTAATGTTACTAGGGATATAAGTTTTTTCATTTGTCTCCCGCCTTTCAGCTGTCATTCAAAAATAGTATATATTGGCTCTTAATTATAAGTTTATCATCAATGACCTATTTTTCCTAGCCGTAGTTATAAATGCATACTAAGCATAATCACCCCCCACTCACGCATAAAATATTGCATAACCGGGGGGTGTTTTTATGCGCAGTCGCGAAATCAAACGGCGGCTTGGAATCAGGCCAAGGGGACGTGCCAGCCGTGGTGGGTCGGGTCTTTTTTACGGCAAAAAAAGGACAAGTCCAATGTTTGCAGGTCTTGAATTGCCTCGGTTTCGTCTTCCTAGGTTTAGGTTGCCCCGATTTAGGTTGTTTAGGTTTAAGCCTAAAAAGGGTAAGGGGATAGCTTCGCATCTTTTTACCCCACGCCGTTCGTCTGGCCGCACCCGCCGTGGGCGGGCGGGGGTACGCTTGCCTATTTCTCTACGCCGGATAAAGGAGCGGCTGTTTCGGCTTTCGGTTTTTATCGTAATCGCCTTAGTCATTTTTGGGATATGGCAGCTTTTGCGTCCTGGTATCCGTGTCCGGGTTAGCCCAGATACTGTGGCGGCTTTTAGGGTACCTCATCGGGCTATTGGGATGTTGGAAGAGTATGCATCCAGGCATAATATTTCCTTCCCTCATTTATTTGCCGTATTTAATGCAGAAAATGATTTTTTCCCAGAGAAATCTGCAATTTATGACTTAAGTGTTTTGGAGCAGCTATATGTAGTGGATTTTTACAGAATCATGCGCCGTTACAATGCCCGCAGTCTAGCCCCCTATATTGCCATGTTTGAAAATTTATTTGATGAGCTTGCGGTCTTCCCAATACCCCCGGGGTGGTACGAGGGGGAGCCTTCTATAATGTTTGGAGATTCTTGGGGTGTGGAGCATAACTTCCAAGGCAACAGGATGCATATGGGCACCGCCATCGTTGATAGAGAAAATATCCGGGGGCGGGTACCCATAGTTAGTATGACAAGCGGGCAGGTAGAAGAAGCAGGGTGGAATAATCAACTGGGCTATTTTGTAGGGATAATTACAGAAAACGGCACATACTATTTATATGCCCACCTGGACAGCCTTGCTCAGGGGCTTAGGCCAGGGCAGAACATAGCTGCTGGGCATCCTTTGGGGTATATGGGCAATACAGGTGGAGGCAGAGGCGGGCGCTCGTTTCCCGTGCATGTGCATATTGGGATATCCCCAGAAGTGGACTTTGCACGGGGGCGGTTTTGGATTAATCCTTATCCGCTTTTGAGGTATGTGGAAGGGCGGGGTACAAGTACCTTGCTGGTGTATAATCAAAATCATTGATAAATAGTCGTTTAAAAAGCTGTATTTTGAAGCTATGTTCATAGGGTTCAACGCTGCCTTGGCAAGGTTGAATACAGCTTCAAAATTCAGCAAAATTAAATTTTTCATATTATGTATAATTATCTCAAATCCGATACATACTATCCTTGTAAGTACTTACGCCGCTTTCTGTGCGGTTGCTGAAGGGAGGTTAAAGGTATGGATAACACAAAAAAGCACAACACCGATACGACCAATACCAAGAAGTCTGACCGGACAGCTTTTGCAGACGAACTCAACATGGACGCGACAAACAACAACAAAAACAAACAAAACAACAACAAGTAGTGCTAATCGCAAAAACTCACGTCGACAACCAGTGCGTTGATGGCGATGATTTTCGAGATTAGTATAAGCAGATTAAATAAGAGGCTACCCGTAAATGGGTAGCCTCTTGTTTTTAACACGCTTGTAAGGGCGGGAAGCCTAGCAATAAAAACGTATTTCGTCCGAAAGAAAATGCTTTTTCCATTCATTACAAATCAGGAAAAAATGTGCCGAAACTACCTCGAGTAACTCTTTCAATTCTTTAGCAGAAAACGCGATATCCTCCAACGCTAAAAAGACTAGGCAACTTTGATTCCACCTTCTTCTGCATACCTGTAAAACAAATGAATTGTACCCCTGTCAAGTGGCTTGCGAAAATAATTGTTTTGAGTATGGTTGTACCCATGATATAATCATGGTAACAGCAAGCACTTGAATGAACATAATGTAATTTATATTTTGAACATTAGGAGGAAATTATGTTAGAAATAATCGGAGTAAAAAAGGAATCCGTTCCTGCTATGCGTTTTATCGGCAAAAAGTATGGAGACGAGGACAGAGTTGATGGACATTTCGGCGATAAATGGGGCGAGTTTGATTTTGATATTTTAGATAAACTTACATCTCCGGGGATTATGACAAATGCGCTTGCTCTTATGGGTCATGAAGATGGTGCATTTAAGTATTGGATTGGCAAGTTCGTTCCGGCAAATACACCTGTTCCAAATGGGTTTGGCCATGTTGATTTTTCAGCGGGTAACTTTGCAGCTGTGAGGTTGAAAGGTCTTGAATGGGAAATTTTCGGCAACGAACCAATGTGTTGCGACCATGTTAAAGAGCAAGGTATGGATGTTCTCGATTTACAATATAATTGCTTTGAACGCTATCGCAACTGCGAGGATGAAGACGATAATTTGCAAGAGGGCGAAGACATAATTGATATTTGCTTTTTCGTAGTATAAGAGTATTTTCTGCAATTGTAATAGTTGCGAAAATCCCTGTTTTTTCTCATGCCGACAGGCACGAACGCCCCTGCAGGACGCACGGCACCGGCCCTGTCGGTGTATAAGTGCGCAACCTAGTATTTTCCAAATTTGAAAGGAGCAAAATAAATGCAAGCACAAGCATATGAAGGTTATTTTGAAAGCGGTAATTTTTATACTGCCGGCAAGCCGTTGCGTATACCTGAACGACGCAAAGTATACATCACTATATTCAACGAACCGGCACACAACATCCCACCAGCAACTGCACCGGATTGGCTGGGCGAATTACACCAATTGTTGGAAGAATCCGGTGATGAAAAATTGCACATGGAAGATTTTCCACGTATGGATTTCGGGCGAGAACCAATTGTTTTTTCTGATGAGGGGTAAGCAGCCATGATATATGCGTTAGATTCCAGCATAATCATTGATTTTCTAAGCCGAGAACCATCGGTAATCAATCAATTTGACGAAGCCGTCTTTAATGGGATTGGCATAATAATACCTTCTGTTGTTGACTATGAGGTATTACGTGGTTTCTGCCACAAGCCAACGCCACGCAAAGAAGCCGTCTATGACAAACTGCGTGTAAATTGTCCTGTAGTTGAAGTCGATACCGCTATATGGAAACAAGCAGCTTCTATTTGGGCTACGCTTCGCAAAATGGGTAAAACCGTTGGGGATGCGGATATTATCATTGCCGCTTGTTGTTTGGAAAACGAATATACCCTTGTGACACACAACACAAAGCATTTTATTAATATACGCGGTTTGCTGATGGATGATTGGCCTAAATAAAGGATGCCCGATTGAGCATCCTCTATTTTTCTAGCTGACTCCTTCCCGCACGGCTAAACGACTTATTCATACCGTAAATGAACCGACAGCCATGTGTTTTAGTAGGCTTGTTTCTCAAGCCCCTTAACAGCATACCAATTGAATATTGTTCTGTAGAAGCTGATCGAAAAGATTCATTTCAATATCAGTAAACCTGTCTTTTATAATCCATTCGTAAGTTGGCAAAATACACCTAGCGGTGTCAAATCCCTCCGCAGTTGCTCTTTCAAAATGCACTTCAACTTCTTTGCGATTATTGCGTTCAATGATATGTGAATGAGTTATTTCGGTTTCATCTGAAAGTACAATGTAGGGGTACATCATATACATATCTCCTCGTTTTGCCTTGCATCTGACAATCTTATTGCTTACTATCCTACCACCTAACATCAATATCCCAAAGCGCAGACAAAAGCTCTACATCAATATTGCTGGTCAATTCGTCAAGCCCTACAGAGATAGCTTCCAACATCCTATCTTCCAGCGATTGCTCATTTGATTGGATCAGTATATGCTTGGCCCCCAATAATTCCTCTACAGGAACATCCACCCATTGCATCATATTGTCTGGGTCTGGCTCAACACGTAAGATAATATGATAACCAAAGTCTGATTTTACCAAACCGCTCATTTCTCCAATTTCTAAAGCTATGGTGCCCTCAGAAAATTCGGGGACCATTTGCCATGTTACAAAGGTATAGCCATCGGGGAAGGTCATCATGCCTGGGTCTTCTCCATATAGAAGCAGAAGTTCAGTAAAATCTTCGCCGGCATTAAGCCTGTCTAGTATAGCGGTAGCTCTTGCATATGCATCACAGCTTTCCTCTGTCATATGCATTTCAAAACGGGCAAATGCATCCGGCTCTGTCATAAATGTATATATAAGATTATCAAGTCTCCAGTGATTTGCATAAATTTCAGCCAAATGACTGGTGCCCCTTATACCGTCTTCCCTTAGCAGTTCATCCAATTCTTCTTGACCAAATTCCCATATTAAATCATCTATGTGGAAATTTATTTCGATGATGCCATCATCGGTTAACTCTATGCCAACCTCGTGGGCCAAAGCCAGATATATTTTAAATTCGGCAGCAATCTGGGTTGCTTCTTCCAATAAAACCTGACCAAATGTTTGACCATCTCTTAGTTCTCTATCAAAGTCAATTAAATCCGAATCCACAATCCCGGTCATTAGCCCGCTAATAAATTCGTTTGAAGTTTCTTCGTCCCATTCATCTCCAAACATCTCAAAATATTCCCATAGCAAAGGGCCTTTTGCTCTCAGGATTTCGAAAGTCACATCCCTCTGGTATATGTTGATGCCGTTTGCTCTGGCTACGATTATGTCATCGATATGGGTTAGGTGGTTGTGAAAGTCTGGGCTGGCTGTGGGAGAATCTTCTGTGTCATTGGTTTCATCATTCTCTGCTGGGTCGTTTTCGTAATTGCCGCCCCAAGGGTAATCATCAATAATTTCTGGTTCTTCCGCTCTTGCACAGCCCACAAAAGCCAGCAAACCCATTATTACTATGATTAGGAAAATGATGTATCTTTTTTGTTTTCTGTTTATGCTTTCTAAATCTGTGTTTTTCATTTTAATCCTCCGCTTATTTTATTTTAATATAAACCTACCACTTCAAAGCCCATTTCCTGTAAGGTATAAAACACATTTAATTCCCGGGTCAGATGTGCTATGCCCACAGTTACAAAAAAGGTTGTAGGCTCTTCGGTTTGGGTCAAGAGATCCGCAATTTGCCTGGCAAAAAAGGCCGACCTATAATTGCCAACCGTATAATGCCAATACCTAGCAAGGCCCAATCCCCCGGCGGATAACTCCCCAGCAAGATAGGCTTCGTAGGCTTCTTCTAAATCGGTGTTTACCATTTGGGTTAAAGCGGCTATATTTTGTGTTTCGTAGATATAAGCCAGCTCTTCGATTTCTTCCATCATGGTTTCAAGATCGGTAAAGTAACGAGCCGTTGCAAACTGGTATTCGTCTGCCATGCCGGACACGAAGGTTATATGGTCGTTGAAATCTGTAAGGCCGATAGTGGGCCTGCCTAGTTCCGTTGCTCGGTTAAAGACATACATGTCAATGCTGTAATCATCAGAAAGGCCCAGCATTGGAGCCACTACAAAATATAACATAAATTCTGCAATAGTAGTGGGGCGATAAACCGTAAGCAATTCGGGAGGGATGGGGAAAGTGTGTAGATAACCCATAAAGATTTCATAATCCTCGGGGGGTAAAAAGTCAGCGAGAGTAACGCCCTCTGGTAAATACATAAGGTCTAAAAGAAGACAAATACAGTCATTGGCGTCGGGTTCGCAACCGCAGGCACAGTATGCAGGGTCGCATAAGCATGGGCCTCCGTTTGTGCCTAAGTCGATTTCAAAGGCAAATACATCGGCCCTTTCCATAGCGGCTTCGGCAGCAGGGGCTAGTGGGTACCAGTCAGGCCGGCCTACGTGGATAGAGCCTAAGATATAAACACGGTTATTGCCGTACTCAACAATGGATAAAAGGCCGTGGATGCCCCCTTCGTCGGGCAAGAGCATAGTGGGTGGGTCGTTAAGGTCATAGTAATACTCTTCATAATAATCTTGGTACTCGTTTGGATATTCATATTGCTGGGTTTCTTGGGGTTCTGGAGTTGGTTCGGTTTCTTGGGGTGCTTGATTAGCACAGGCTGTTAATATTGCCAGTAATAATATGCATAACAGCAGACAGATTCTTTTTATTAGTTTTAATGTCATGTAGCAGCTCCTTACTTCTTTTTATATATGAGGTTTAAATCCTTCTCCCAGCACTTCTCGCACATCAGTCATGATTACAAAGGCCGAAGCATCAATCTCCGAGACCAATTCCTTTAATTTTACAGACTCCTTAGTATTTACAACACATATTAACACATTTTTATCTTGTTTTGTGTACATGCCTCGGCCTTTTAATTCTGTTGCGCCCCGGTCTAAGTTGGCAAGCACATGCTCGGCAATGGTTTCAGATTTTTCTGATATTATGAAGGCGGCCTTGGCAAAATGCATCCCTTCCATTGTTGCCTCCATTACTTTGGTGCAAACATAAATTGCGGCTATTGCATACAAGGTAGCTACCGGGCCAAAAACCAGCAGCCCTATAATTATTACAATAGCGTCACAAGCAAAGATGAGCCGCGCCACAGAAATGTGTTTAAAAAGGGAATGATGAAGAATTGCACCTGCCAATGTTGTGCCCCCGGTTGTTGCCATTGCTTTTAACACAAGTCCGACTCCAAACCCTGCAATCACACCGCCGTATATTGTTGACAAAATAATATCACCAGGTAAGGGCGGGATAAATTGCACAAAGAAAAATGCTGCTGATAAAAATACGGCTGCAAAAGCTGATTTTATAATGCTATCACCTTTTAACACAAGGCCACCAATTATATATAGGGGTATGTTAAAAACCAGGTTAGAAACCCAAACAGGAATCTCTACCCACCATTGGGCCGAGTAATATGCAATTATTATAGCAAGGCCCGATACACCGCCTGTTACCATGTTGTGAGTCTGGAAGAAGGCGACTACTGCATATGCCAGCAAAAAATCCCCTAGTATTATAAAGGCGTATTCCTTGATGTATTTTTTAGTGCGTGGGTTTTTGAAGAATTGTTTTAGCATTGATAGCCTCCAAATTATATTATCCTCTGCCGTTACGGATCACAGCCCATACAAACCGAGGGATGTCCAGCATTCTCTTGGCTCGCAGCTTAGGCTGGCTGCAAAATCTATAAAACCACTCTAGCCCTAGCTTGCGAAAAAAAGCTGGGGCCAGTTTTACGTTGCCAGCCATAATGTCCATTGCTCCGCCTAGGCTTAGGGTTAAGCGGGCTGGGATAGCCCGGTGGGTATGTGCCCATATTTCTGAAATTGGCATACCTCTACATACCAGTAATATATCCGGCTTTAGGCGGTTTAGTTCTTCGACGATTGCCGGTTCTTCCTCTGGGGTAAAATAACCGTGATGATGGCCTATTACAGAAAGAGCAGGGAAACGGCTCTCCATTTTTTCCTTGGCCCTTTCTGGGATGCCAGGTGCGCCACCCAAAAAAAAAGCCGTGTGTTTACGGTCTTTTTTGGTAAGCCTTTCGAATAAGGCGTATATTGTATCTACCCCACGTACTCTGGTGGGGATGGGATTACGGATATAACGGGACGCAAGCACTATCCCAGTGCCGTCTGCCAGCCGTAAATCTGCGCCTAACAGTGCCTCCAGGAAGGCAGGGTTGCGGCGGGCCTGCATTACACCTTCTGGGTTTGGGGTTACGATTATATGGTTTTTATCTTCGTCTAAATATGACTCTAGTAAGTCGAGGGCTTCATCAAATTCCATGGAGTCAAAGGGTATACCCAGTATATCTACGGATTTCATCATTTGCTCATTTCTTGTGGTTTTTTCATACCCGAGCTTACCACAACTCTTGTAAAATTACGATATAATATTAGAATGGCTATATATGATTTTTGTAATAACAAAGGAGCCCTCCATGTCCGGCAAATTATATGTAGTTGCAACCCCAATAGGTAATCTTGCAGATATGACCCCACGGGCAGTGCAAGTGCTGGCTGATGCGGATATGATTGCTGCCGAAGACACTCGTCATAGCAGAGTGCTTCTTGCCCATTTTAATATAACCACGCCCTCCTACTCTTGCCATAAGTTTAACGAAGAGAAGCGAGGGGATTTTTTTATTTCGGCTTTGCTTGAAGGGAAGGACATAGCCCTTATATCCGATGCCGGGACGCCCTGTATTTCTGACCCGGGGCATAGGCTGGTTGGAATGGCGGCCGCATCTGGGATAGATGTTGTGGCTGTGTGCGGGGCCAATGCAGTGGCTGCGGCTCTTTCTGTTTCTGGCTTTGATGCTTCGCGATTTACGTTTATCGGGTTTTTGCCTCGTGGGGCCAAAGAGCAAGCCGAGATTTTTTATATGCAGGTTGGTGTTAATAATTGGCCCCTGGTATTTTATGAGTCGCCGCTGCGGATTGCCAAAACCCTGGGCTGGCTGGCTGAGGCTTATCCTGATGCAGATGTTTGCTTGTGCAATGATTTGACTAAAAAATTCGAACGGGTGTACCGTGGCATCCCCATTGCTGTTTTAGCAGAGTTGTCAGAAAATCCAAGCGCTCACAAAGGCGAGTATACCTGTGTGGTGCGTCTTAATGCCAAGGTTGAGCAGGAAACGGTAGAAGAGCTGTCTCTGGAAGCCCAGCTAGTGGATATTATGGCGAAGGAAAATTGTACCCTAAAAGAAGCCGCTAATATCCTGCATCAAGCCGGAAACAAGCCCAATAAAAAAACCATCTACGCAGCCACCCTACGCCTAAAGGAGCTATTTTCATGACCCAATTACACCTGCCTCACGGTACAGTACCCCTTCCAGCCTTTTTCCCCGACGCCACCCGAGGGGTGGTGCGCACAGTTGACAGCGCCGACCTTATCGCCTGTGGCGTACAGGGCCTTGTCATGAACACATACCACTTAATGACAAAACCAGGCCCTGCTACAATCAAAAGCTTAGGGGGGCTTCACAGCTTTTGTGGGTGGGGCAGGCCCATAATTACAGATTCTGGCGGGTTTCAGGTTTTTTCTCTTATCCGGGAAAATGCCGCTCTTGGGGAGATTAGACCAGGGGAAATCATCTTTAGACGAGACGGCAAAAAGACCGCCCTGTCCCCGGAAAAGTGTATACAATCCCAGTTATCATACGGCTCTGATGTTTTGATGGCTTTGGATTACTGTACTCACCCAAACGACCCATATGAGGTACAAGCCAGGGCCGTAGAAGTAACAATACGCTGGGGCAAGCAGTGTATGGATACATTTAACCGACGCCCCAACACAAAAAAAAACCACCGCAAAAATGTAAAAACGTATGATGGCATACGTTTTCAGGATATTGCAAAAAACGAAAAAAACTTTCAAAAAAACGGAAAAATGGATACCGATACGGTTTTTTATAACCAATCAGATGCAGATTTGGCTGGCAGTTTGGAGCCGCAACTCTTTGGTATAATCCAAGGCGGCAACGATAAAGCTTTGAGAAAAGAATGTGCCGAAGCCCTTATTCAAATGGGTTACTCAGGCTTTGGTTTTGGAGGCTGGCCCCTTGACGAAAATGGGCGGCTTACAGAGGATATTTTGGCCTACACAGCAGAGCTAATCCCTTCTCACATGGTGAAATACGCTATGGGGGTTGGGAAGCCGGAAAATATTGTAGCCTGTGTAAAGATGGGATATAACCTATTCGACTGTGTAATACCCACTCGTGAGGCCCGTCACAACAGGCTTTATGTGTATAACGAGGAGTTTGAAGCCCAGTCTAACATAGACTTGAATCGAGAATTTTATCATTATATGTACCCCCTAGATGATGTGTATCGCCGTGACCCCCGCCCTATATCAAAGCTTTGCGATTGTCATGCCTGCAACAATTATTCCAGGGCGTATATCCGGCACTTGCTAAGTATTGGGGATGGATTGGGCAGCCGCCTTGCCACGATTCATAATTTGCGGTTTTTTACTATGTTGATGGAGATGCTGGGGCCTGCTTGGGTTTCTAGTAAAAAATAAATGTGAAATAAATTTCATGAAGGGATTTCTGCCGAAGGCATGTTAAAAAAAATGTCAAAAAAATATGACAGGGTGCACCCGCCCCTTATAGAGCGCTTGCTTGCGGAAGAAGGGCATAAAAAAGGCCCAGACAGTGTTAAAGCTGTTAAAACAAAACTGCATCAGATATATGGGGCGTATACACAGGATAATGCACACAAAAAAGCTGCTAAGTTGCTGGATGAGATGCAAAGTATAGAAGGTATAGATTCAACCCAACACCCCTATACTGAAATAGCAAATAAGCTGCTTTCTCTTCACGCCTCCACAAAAGAGCGGCTGCCATGCTACTCAGAATTCTATGATTTCATATTGGAGCATACAGGCCAGATAGAATCTATACTGGATATAGGCTGCGGTTATAATCCATTCTCCATCCCACTAATCCCAGATGCTAACCTAAAAGCATACTATGCCTATGATATTGATACCAAGACGGCAGAATTAATAAACCGTTTTTTCATAATCTTAGGGCTGCCACCCCTAGCCACATGCGCTGATTTAGCCATTACCATTCCCCAAGATACAGCGGATATCGCCTTTATGTGTAAGCTGCTGCCTGTACTTGAGGCCCAATCCCCTGGAAGCGGATTTAGACTTGCCCGGGGGCTTAATGTCCGCCATTTGCTTATCACTTATCCTTTAAAAAGCCTGGGCGGGCGGGAAAAGGGCATGGCCCGGCATTATACCATTGCTTTTGAAAGGGCCTTGGTAGAAGGAGAGCTGGGGCAGTTTGGCCTTGTGAGCAAAAAGCAGGTTGGTCAGGAAATGTTGTATCTTTTACGTATAGATTAATTAGAGCACATGAATGTGAATGTTTTGTGATATAACATTGCCCCTTTGAACACAGCTTCTTAGGTTGGTGTAAATGTTATAATTTTGCGGGGTGATATAAATGCCAGAGATAGAAGTGTCGCAATTGTTTTTCAAGATAGAAAAAATTAGGGCAATATATGAGATTCTCTGGGGTAAGAACAAAGAAGCCATCTCTCATTTAGGCAAAGATATTCAAGACACAATCTCATACACACTGCTCTATGCTTTTCTTGACAACTTAAACGAAGTGTTCGCACCTGAAAAAAGCAAGTCGTCCGGCACAACTCTTTATAAACTCATTAAGTTTATGGAGGAACACAAAGGAAGCCAGTCAGAGGAAATCGCATATGGAATCATGTTGATGATTTATGAGTACGAAAACGACATTAAGAGTATTGCTCGTGATAGATTGAAGCCATTAAGAAATAAATTGCTAGTTCATTTAGACAAAAACAGCAACGAAGAATTGGTCAAGGAAAATCAACGTATTTGCGATTATACTGTTGATTATAGTTGCTTTCGCACGCTAATGATTTTTGCTGAAGATGTTGTTAAATTCACAAGAATTATGGAAAAGCGCGAAAACGAAGCAAGTAGTAGTGATTAGGATATGCCGCAATGAACCGTCAGTCGGCAAATCGTCGTCACAGCGATTCCAGAACTACCCGCAACTCCTTGATTTTGCTTGATTCCCGAGCAAATATTCGGACTTCATGAAAAACGATGATGATTGCCTTGGCAGTTTGGGTGAAAGACGCTATTTTACGGGATTCTGCAAGATTGGCAAAAAAAGTAAAATGACGATTAGTTGCAGGTAATTTTAATTGGTTTCAGTTGGCTTGTATTATTATGCCAGCATGATGGACGGTATAGGTTGATGATGACAGAGGAGGATACTTAATGGATTGGTACCACGTAACAACCATTAAAGAATTGATACAATTAGTGCCCTTTGATTCTGGTAGTAGTAATCTATAAAAAGCTGAGGTTTTAATAAAATCACTGGAGGGGTAAAGAGTGATACGAGTGTATTTAGATAATTGCTGTTTTAACAGACCATATGATGACCAAAGCCATTTGAAAATTGAACTGGAAACGAAAGCAAAATTGAAGATTCAAGAGATGATTGTCGATGGTGAATTGGAATGGGTAACTTCGTATATCCTTGAGCAAGAGAACGATGATAATCCTTATTTAGAACGCAAAATCGCTGTTGGGGATTTCTTTAAGTATGCGATTATAGACCTTGATGAAACTCAAGAGATTATTAAGATAGCCGAACAGGCGAGAGAAACTGGCTTAAAGACAAAAGATTCTTTGCATGTAGCTTGTGCTATTGTCGCTAACTGTGATTATATGCTGACGACAGATAAAAGGTTTTTGAAGTACAAAGATGATAGAGTCCAAGTAGTGAACCCAATGCAATTCTTAATTGAAATGGAGGAATTATAATGACTGATACTGCGTTAAAGCAATCAATGATGAAGCACCTGATTGAGTATTTTGGAAATATTCAGGCAGAGAGATTTATTTCTCTTATGAACAAAGAACCTTTTGATTACACCAAATGGCAAGAGGATTTATATACAGATATGACTGTAGAAGAACTATCCCAGAAAGCTATGATAAACAGGCTAAACAAGAGGAAGACACTAAGCAATTGAAATATGCGCCATATCTATTTACCCCAAAGCCCTTGTATCTTTCCACAATCGCCAGTTGTCAAAGCGGCGGGCGGCGGCGGGGATTTCGAACACTCCCCGATTTATCTGGTTTGCTGGGTTCTGCAATCGGTCTTGGGGCTTCTTGAAAACGATCGAATAAATAAAGGATGGTTCTAATGAACAGGTTTTTCCAATCCAGATTTATAAGGCAGATGATACCCTATTTTGTTTTAGCCGTTGCTGTAATTATCGCCTTTCACATTGTGTCGGAGATAAGCGTTTTATTTGGCTTTGTGTCCAGGGTGTGGGGGATTGTCATCCCATTTTTTTATGGGCTAATTTTGGCATACATTTTTAACATGCCCTGTAGTGCCATACAGCGGCTGTTAAAACGCACTCCATACAAGGTAATTGTAAAGCGCAGCCGCCCTTTTGCTGTGCTTATCCTTATGATTATTGTTGTCACATTAATAACCTTGGTTTTAAACTGGGTAATCCCTGCCATTACCCGCAGCATTACACAGTTTATAACCGAGTTTGATTCGTATCAGCTGCAATTACAAGACTTGATTTATCGGTTTAACAACTTGAACTTGCCGGAGTTTCTCCAGCCAATCCAGCCAATCTACTTGGATGATATTTTTGACATGATCCTGGAGTTTGCCGGAGGCTTAGTGGACGGGGACTTGGTAGCTACTGTTTTTGCTGGCTTTGGAGGAGTAGCAGGCGGTATTTTTAGGACATTTTTGGCCATAGTATCTGCCATTTACTTTCTTATAGAAATGGAGCGGCTCCATGCCTTTAGTGTGCGGCTTGTAGGAGCCATTTTCTCCGAAAAAAATAAAGCCGCAATACTAAAATATTGCGGCAAGCTTAATTTTAATTTTCGCCAATATATCTATGTCCAAACAATTGACGGCTTGATTTTGGGCACGTTGATGACTATATTGCTGCTTATTTTCCAGTCGCCTTATGCGCTGATTTTAGGTGTTATGCTGGGGATTGTTAATTATATCCCCTATTTTGGGTCGATTTTTGGGACTATTATTGCCGCTGTTGTAATGGCATTTACCCAGGGGTTGGGTACTGCCGCCTTTGCGTCGGTGTTTATGTTTGGATTGCAGCAACTGGACGGTAATTTTATTCAGCCTAAGCTTATGGGCGGGTCTTTTTCCCTTAGTCCGCTGTTGGTTATTATTAGTGTAACAGTTGGCGGGGCCTACGGGGGTATGCTGGGGATGCTTGTGGCGATACCTATTGTGGCCCTTTTGAAGGATATCTTGGACAGTTATATTGAGTATCGGGAGAATCTAAAGCTTGAAAAAGCCGCCATTACAGAGGATGAGCCTTATGATGACTCGGCTACCTGGCTGTAGCCCCTAATATATGGATTCTTTTAATTGTTTGATGCCCACAGCATAATCATCCTGGGCAAACAATGCCGAACCTACTACAAAACTGGTTACTCCCCGGAGTGCCAGTTTTTTTATGTTGTTTTTGTTAATGCCGCCATCTACGCATAAGGTAAATCCATATTGATGTGACAAAGCCCCCAAGGTCTCTATTTTATCCAATGTCTCGGGCATAAAAGCCTGCCCGCCATATCCTGGATTTACAGTCATAGCCAGTACATGACCGCATAGTGGCAGCAAATCTTTGATAGCCTCTACGGTGGTACTTGGGTTAATTGCTATGCCGGGTATGGCGCCCAGTGCCCTAATTTCTGCAAGTGCATTGGCAGTGTATTCATACTGCAAAGGAGGGCATTGGCTATCACAGCCACTTTTTTTTGTATGCTCTACATCCGCTTCTGGGTGTATGGATATAATATCTGCCCCTAAATCCCTAAATAAACGGATATGCCGCGCCGGGTCTTGTATCATTAGATGTACATCCAAGGGTAGGGGGCTATGTTTTTTTACGCATTTAATAATTTCTGTTCCACAGCCAAAATTGGGTACGAAGCTTCCATCCATTACATCTATATGGATATAATCCGCACCTGCTTGGGTTATTTTTTTTGTTTCTTCTGCCAAGATGCCGTGGTTGGCGCATAGTATGCTTGGCAGGATGATTATGGGCCTATTCATGGCTGTTGGATGGGGCGGTTATGAAGCTTTTTTCGTATGCTTCTATTCCGCCCTGGCAGCTT
>Ga0123355_10006117_pt1 | contig 17761 bp, 17 predicted proteins | sample TergutEmb28metaG_3_FD_89872 | JGI IMG/M metagenome (GOLD analysis project Ga0123355, IMG submission 89872) | Embiratermes neotenicus P1 segment gut microbial communities from Petit-Saut dam, French Guiana - Emb289 P1 | ecosystem: Host-associated > Arthropoda: Insects > Digestive system > Gut ... | reverse complement strand
TGTGTTCCTCATGCGAGTGATCCTCGGTACCGCGGATACATCCGCTCAGCCGGATCCATATCACACTGTACGATACTGTTCGCTTCCATACGAAACCAGCTATTGTGTCTGACTCCACGATGGCAGCAATTCATCGCGCCCGAAGCGCAGAATCATGCAGAGGAACAACAAATCGAACAGCACCGTAATGCGTAGCGCCCCCAGAATAACTTGAGGTACCAGTGGCTATAGACGTGAAAGCACACGTCATAGCTCAGAACAGCGTCGCTACCGCCATGTCCGGCAATTCGGCGCCGTCTCGCTCGACTGTCTCCGCAACCGACGAAACCGCTCCTGCATGTCTCAGGGCGTCAGCACCGGCATTCGCAAGGAGTCATATCGCTTGCCGCTGTTGCGCCAGCGGTACCGTAAAGTGAAATGTTGCGCCGCTGCGAGAATTGTTCTTTGCCCAGATTCTTCCGCGATGCGATTCGACGATGGAGCGCGCCAGGGAGAGCCCGAGGCCCATGCCTCCCTTTTTGGTCGTGAAGAACGATTTAAAGAGGTGCGGCATATGCTCTGGACCAATTCCGTCGCCACAATCAGTCACGGTTACCTCAACGTGATCGCTGCCATGTGGCTTTGTTCTGACCGTGAGCTGGCGCGTCGTCGTAGTTGCCATCGCTTCCATGCCATTCATCGCCAGGTTGATCACCACCTGCTGCAGTTGCGCACGATCACCGATCACCAACGGAATTCCGGGACGGAGCTTGGCGCGAATCTGGACACCCCTCCTTAGCGCCTCGCTGGCAAGCAGCTGCAGCGCTTCCGCGACGAGGGAATTGAGATCCAGCGATTCGCTGGGTGCGGCTCGCTTGAGCACAAGGTCGCGAATACGCCCCATGAATTCGTGCGCCCGCCAGGTGTCGGCACGAATGTAGCGAAGCACCTTGTTCAATTCGCGCATATCCGGGAAAGCCGAACGCAACCAGACTTCCGCCGTCTCTACATTGAGGCTGATCGTCGTCAGCGGTTGGCTGAGCTCATGCGCAATGGCTGTCGTCAGTTCCCCCACCGTTGCCAAATGCTGCAAGTGTGCGAAATGCCTGTTGCTCTCTTCCGTCTGCTTCTTATCGGTGATGTCGACCCCCGTGCCGACGTAGCCCATGAACTCGCCGTTGGGGGCAAAACGGGGTGTGCCGGTGTCGAGAAGCCAGCGGTATTCGCCGTCGTGCCGCCTGAGTCGGTATTCCATTTCGAAAGACTGACGTGCATCAAATGAGGAGTGGTAGATCTGCAGACAGCGCTCCACGTCCTCCGGATGAACACCCTGCGTCCAACCGTTACCAACCTCCTGTTCCATGGTGCGTCCGGTGAATGCCAGCCAGCCTTGATTGAAGAAGTCGCAAAGCTTGTCCTTGCCCGACATCCACAGGAGCACGGGAGCGCAATTCGCCATGTTGCGAAAGCGCTCCTCGCTTTCGCGCAGCCGTGCCTCGGCAAGTTTGCGCTCCGTGATCTCGGTGAACAAGCCAATGCCGCCCACCACGGCGCCCGAAGAGTCGGATACCGGTCCGCACGAAATGCGGACCCAGATCTCCGATCCATCATTGCGGCGCAGACGAAAATCAAATGGCTCTTGGTTGCCGGCGATGCCCTGCGTGAATAGCCGTTGCGCTTCCGGCAGGTCTTCCGGAAAGACGCAATAAAAACAATGCTGGTTGGCCAGGGATTCGTTATCGGACGCCAGAATGTCGGCCATGCGCTTGTTGTTGAAGATAGTGTAGCCTTGCGCGTCCACAATCCAGATACCGTCGGGAACGGCCAACACGATCCTGCGATATATCTCCTCCGCGCTTATCATTGTCGTCGCAGCCTTCGACGATGCGCGTTGCATCACGCGCGTCATCGCGAGGCCACTGGTCATCGTACCTGATCGCACCGTCTGTTTTCCACCGAGTGAGCTACGGGGAACCCCGTATGGTGGCTTGTGCCCCAGACACACTGACGGACCTTTTGGCCAGAGCCCGCTGCGTAAACGCGCACCATTGCGGGCTTTTCCGGGGGCGTGCCGTTTGACGGCGTCGCTGACGCTGATCCGTGCGGCACCCCGGTAAAGCCGGGCGCTGTGCCATCCGCATCCGCCTGCAACTCGCGGGCGCAGCGCGACCTATGCCCGGTCTCGAGTCGTCTCCGATCGAGCGAGGGCGCATGAGAGTGATTGTTGCACTGCGGCCTTGTAACTTGGATCGTCCGGCGACGAAGAGAGCCGGGAAACCCTGGAAGCGACGACAGGAGTGGTGGTGGCGGACAGCTTCCCAAAACGAAGATCGTTGAGCGGCCGTGAAACCGAGGCCGCAGGTTGAGGTAACCCTTGAGGAGCTTAGGAGGTTCTATGAAGTTAGACTTTTCGATTGCGTGGAAGACCGGTGCCCATCTGATCGAGGAAATCATTTCGCAGTTGCCAAGCATCATTCTGGCGGCTCTGATCCTCGTTCTGTTCCTCATCGCGGCATCTTTCGCCAGCTCTCGGGCGCGCAAAATCGCGTTGCGGCGGCTCTCCCACCAGGGCGCGGCCCTCCTCCTGGCAAGGCTCGTTCACACGAGCATCGCACTCCTCGGTTTCCTGATCGCGATCTCGGTAATTGCGCCGTCATTTCAGGTCTCGGATCTGATCAAGGTCCTGGGAATCGGCACCGTTGCCATAGGTTTCGCCTTTCAGAACATTCTTCAGAACTTCCTCGCGGGCATCCTGTTGCTGTTGCAGGAACCGTTCCGCTTGGGTGATTTCATCAGCGTGACGGGGATTGAGGGGCACGTTTCTGACATACAGGCGCGTGCCACCATCGTGACGACGCAGGAAGGCAGAGAGGTCATAATTCCAAATGCGGTGATTTTCACGAATCCCGTGACAGTGGGCCACGGTGACGCGCAGAAATCCTGACTCCGCTGCCGCTGCAATGTCGACTCCGGGCTGTGCGTGCAGACCAGATGTCCACCACCGCAAGCGCGCGCGCCCATCGTCGCTAGTTGCCCGGCTTCGAGTTAGCCTTCAGCCACACAGCAAGCTGCGGCTCCTGCAGTGCGCCCTCGGCGAGGGCGATGAGCGTCATGACTTCGCTGGAACAAGGCCTCATCGTGGATCGCCGTGACCAGCGCCACGGTGACCCATTTCACGCGTCTCACCGCTTGGCCAGCGATTTTCTCCACGGAGCCGGGTCCTGCTCCCCCGCCCGGGAGCGCGTTACCTCAGAGAGCCTGCGCGGGGAACGCGCAGCGCGAGAAGGGCAACAACAATAGAGAGACGGTGTCGATCTGCTCACCGCGCAACGGCGCGGTCGCTCGGCGAGGCAATGCGCGCGCAGTAGTGCTGATACGCGGCTCGTGGAAAGTCTATACATTTCATGGTGTTGTCTGGGCGCGCACCCACCCCGCAGCCGCTGCACTATTATAAGTGCGCTTGCGGTGTATGCAGGCGTTGGTCCGCCGGCTGCAGCGGACACCGCTTGGCGCGAATCGGGGGAGACGTCATGTTTCTCAAGAACTGCTGGTACGTGGCCGCCTGGGATTACGAGCTGATCGACGGCAAGCTGCTCGCCCGCACGCTGCTCAACGAGCACGTGTTGCTCTATCGCGGCGACAGTGGCGAGGTCATCGCGTTCAACGATCGCTGTCCGCATCGCGGCGCTCTGCTCTCCGAGGGTCGGCGCGAGGGCGACAGCGTCCGCTGCATGTACCACGGCATCAAGTACGACCACACCGGCAAGTGCGTGCAGATTCCGGGCCAGGACATGATTCCGCCCAGATTGCGCCTGCGGAAATACCCGCTCGTCGAGAGCGGCCGCCTCGTCTGGATCTGGATGGGTGACCCCGCGCGCGCGGACCGCTCCCTGATTCCCGAGTTTGCTCCGCTGCACGACCCGAAGTGGAAAGGGCTGCCCGCCTACCTCCACTACGACGCCAACTACCTGCTGATCGTTGACAATCTCAGCGATTTCTCGCATCTCGCGTTCGTTCATACCCACACGCTCGGTGGCTCCGAGGAGTACGCGTTCGTCACCCGGCCGGTAGTGGTCGAGAAGCAGGAGCGCGGCTTCCGTGTGGAACGCTGGCACATGAACAGTGAAGCGCCGCCGTTTCACCAGAAGGTCATTCGTGATAAGGACGCGCGCGTGGACCGGCGCAATCACGTGACCATGCTCATCCCCGGGATTTTCTACATGGAGACGATGTTTGCGCCCGCCGGCCAGGGTGCCGAGAAAGGCAATGTCCAGCACGCGCGGGAGTATCGCAACTGTCAGTACATGACGCCCGAGACCGAGCGCAGCACGCACTTCTTCTGGAATTACCTGAACAACTTCGAAGGTGAGGACGCGACCATCTCCAGGTCGCTGCTCGACAGCCTGATTGAAGGCTTCCTGGAGGACAAGGCGATCATCGAGCGCCAGCAGAAGACCTTCGAGGAGGATCCGGGCTTTCAGCCGCTCGGCATCCTGGCGGATGCCCCGCTCGCTCACTTCAGGCGCGTGCTCGGGAAGCTCATCGAGGCCGAGCAGGCTGAGGCCGCAGCGAGCAGCGCGCCTGCCGTGCGCGCCACAGCACCGGCTTGACCCACCCGCAGCGCGGCAAAATCCCGCAGCGAACTAACGCGGGACGCGCGCGGCAGCCTCCTGCAGGAGCCGCGCGCGGCTCTCGCGGACATTGACGAGCGGCGAGCGGCGATAAGCTGCGACTTCCGTGGCCGTGAAGTCCGCGAAATCGCGCGGCACGGTTCGTGCGCTCAGCTTGCGCACCATCCAGCTGAGGACCTGCGCCAGCTCGAGATCCGAAAGGGGTGACTCCGAGGCACCCGGTACCTGCACCAGGTAACGGCGGCCGGCGCTCGTCCGCGACAGCATCCCCAGGGACTCACGTACTGACGGGACTTTCCCCGCGGCTCCGGAACCGTCGGCCAGATGACATCCCATGCAGTTGAGCATGTAGTTGGCTTCGACGGGTGGGGTAAGCACGACCGGTTGCGCGGCCCATGACTGCAATGCGAGCGGCGCGCAGGCCATGACGAACGCAGCCGCACGCGCTACGCGATGCTTCACTTCGCTACGCCGATTATGCGGGCCGTGGAACAGTGGTAGGCAATGCCGACCTTGCTGCCCACACACCAGTTGTAGTCGTTCGACTTGAAAGGCATGTACAGGGGCTTGTCGCCCTCGTTGCGATTGCACAGGCAGCGACCGCACTGGCTTTTGCCGCAGCAATCGTTATAGGAGACGATGTAGTCGTGTCCGTCAGCGGGGTTGTGACAGGTTCCTACCCAGGTGATGGCCGAGGCCTCGGTGCCCGGCGGGCAGCTGTGTGCCGAGCCTCCGCAGCAGGCGCACAGGAACCCGTCGATGGCGCAGTGCCGCCAGTACTCGCAGCTCTTCGGGTCACCGGCATCGGCGGCCCCATCGTGCTGCCCTGGAGTGGGCGACTCACCGCGTGCCACCGGCAGCAGCGGCACGGCCGCGGTGCTGAACAGCAGCGCGCCGACCTGGCCGAGGAAGCTCCGTCGGGCAACCCGTCGCGCCATGCCGCGGACCATCTGTTCCACCAACGCGTCGATGGGGTTGGGCATACAGCGCGCCGCAGTCAGGGAAGGACCAGGATTGTGGGAGTCAGACCGAGCGACTCCACGGTTCGCAGGTACTTGCCGGAAGTCGCATCGTAGACGTCGAGACGGTTGCTCTCGAGCGAGCACGCGAACAGCAGCGGTTGCGAGTCTTGCGACACCTGGATGGAGCCGACCTTGTTGCGCATCGTGATGGTCTGCACTCGCCGGTGAGAGGCGAGATCGTACACCCAGACCTGCTGGCCGAGGTCCTTGTGCGTTTCCTCCCCGCCCTGGTGCACGATGGCGAACAATCGGCCGCTCGCGCCATGCACCGCCAGATGCTGCAGTCCCCCCGTGCGCCAGTGCTGCGCCAGCTCCTGCGGGGTGAACAACGGCCAGGTGGCCTCCGCCTTTACGCCGGCAGCGGACGCGCGCAGCGGATGCAGCACACCCTCGAACGAAGCGAACAGCCACGCGTCTCCCCGGCGTACACCCTTCTCGCTGAGCGGATCCTTGAGCACGTCGAACAGCTCCGGCGTGCGCGCGTGGCGTGCCAACCTGCCCTCGTCGGTCAGTGTAGTCTCGAGCAGCGCACCGTCGCCGCAGATCGAGAAGAAGCTGCGCGCACCGGTCGGGTACACCAGCGCGCAGCCGGCCGTCTCGATCTCGCCCGCGAACTTGCGCGAGCGCGTATCCACCACCGTGACCGATTGGGAGGGGGTGAAGTTGTAGATCAGCAGGAAACGGTCATCGTCCGTCAGCGCCTGCGCGCCGGGCATCGGCATGAGGGAGGCGCGCTTCGGCGGAATCCCGATCTCGCCAACCGGCTGCAGCTGTATTGCGTCGTAGATCGTCACCACGTCGGTGCGCGTGCCGCGCGTACCGCGCGAAAAATAGATCTCCGGCGCATAGATCACCCCGCGGGCCTTGGGGACCACGACCGCGGTGAACGAATACCCCGTGCTCAGCATGCCGAGCATCCGCCCGCTGTCGCCGTCCACCAGGAACGCCTTGCCGTCGGGGAAGGCGAAGAAGGCCATGTCATTGACCCAGATCCAGTGCGGGGCGGCGGGCTTGCTGAGCTGTTCCGCGATCCCGGCGGGCTCGGCCGGGAGCTGCGCCCACCCTCGCGGGCCGCAGACGCAGGCCGCGAGAGCGAGCAGCGCCGCGCCTGCCCACGCGCGGCCCGTCGGAATCACCACACTGCGGCGTGCCACGCGTCGCTCAGAAGTGCTGAGTGAATTCGATACCGATGGTGCGCGGCTGGTTGAGGAACAGCCGCGGCCGGCCGGGCACCTCGGCAGCGAGGGAGCGGTTATCGCCCAGGTTCACGACCTCGTCGGTCAGGTTCTTGGCAACCAGCGCGAACTCGGTTGCACCGTTACTGCACGCGATGCGCGCGTTCAGCAGCCGGTAGGCGGGCCGTTTGCGCGGGTCGGTGACGCTGTTGCTGGAGCTGTAGCTGCTGCCCATGTAGGAGTAGTCGACCACCCCGACGAGATTCCAGCGGTTGGTGAGCGGGGTGGTGTAGGTGAGTGCGCCGCTACCGGTCCAGTCGGGCACCTGGAACACCGGCGAGCCCACCGGCTGCGGCGATTCGCCTTTCTCCGTGATCTTGGCATGCTGATAGCCGATCCCCAGCGATGCCTCCAGACGATCGGTGGCACGCGCCCGCAGGTCCAGCTCGCCGCCCTTGCTTTCCGCCGCGCCGGCATTGGCGACGTACTGAAACCCGCAGCCCAGCAGGATCTCCTGCTGGATGGCGTTCCAGCGGATGTCGAAGGCCGCCGCGTTCACAACGACACGGCGATCGAGGAAGGTATTCTTCGTGCCGATCTCGTAGTTCCACAGCGAGTCGGACTTGAAGCTGCGCGTATCGGCGAGCGTGATGTTGGGGTTCACCTGGGCGAGCGCCGCGACGCAGTCGTTGGGCGTGCCGGCCGTCCCCGGTGGCACGATCGGCACGACGCCGCCGGGGCGGAACCCTTTGGACGCCAGCCCATAGACCATCTGGTCGGGCGTGAAGTGATAGTCCAGCTCGAACTTCGGGTTGGTTCCGCTCTCCTTGATGGTCGCCTGCGGGCTGACGATCTTGCCGCCGCCCACTGCCAGACCTTCCTCGAAGCCCTCTGAGGTGGTCTTGACCTGATACCAGCGCAGGCCCACGGTCGCCTTGAGCGCCGAGGTGATGTCGTAGGACAACTCGCCGAACACCGCCGGCTCCTGGATGTCGGTATGGAAGTCCTGGGCAAAGACCAGGTTGGGGATGCCGTCGGGATTATTGGGGACTCCCCCGGTAGTCGCGTCGTCGAGGCCAGGGACCTCAGACGGCGGATACAGGGAGGCGAACGGCACGCGGCCGTGAAAGTCGGAATAGAAGGCGCCGACCACGAATTGCAGCGGACCCGAGAGCGCCGACGCGAAGCGGATCTCCTCCACGAAGCGCTGATAGTCCTTGATCTCCTGGATCGCACCGGGGGCGGGCGGGTGGCAGAAAGGCGCCGGACTGGCGCAGGCCCCCGAAGTGATCGCGGCCCAGATGAATTCCGACTGGTCCTCGGTCTCATCCACTCGACGGTCGAAGTACGCGGTCGACGAGACGAGCTCGCCGATACCGGTGTTCCAGTGCAGGGTGAGTGAATAGAGGTCCCACCAGTCGGAGCCCCCCTCCGGTACGTTGAAGAAGCGCGCCTGGGTGAAATCGCCGGTATTCAACGGTGACGGCAGCGTGTAGGGACCAGACGGGGCGGGGAAGCCAATGCCGTTCTGCGGCAGGCTGTTGTAATCCCCCAGTGGAAAGCCGTTGTAGTCCGTGCGCTGCACCATGACCCGCGGGGTAATGGTGACGGTGTCGCCTGCCTTGATGGTGAGGCTCGCCGACCCGCCGTAGCTATCGATCGCCGCGACATTGCTCACCGTCGTGCGCCCCGTGGTGGATAACGGGAAGCAGGTCACCCCGGCGGTTGCCGGATCCGTACACCAGCTGCGCTTGAAGTAGCCTGCTTCGTCGTCATAGAAACCCGTCAGGCGCAGCGCAATCCGATCCTGGACGAGCGGAATATTGACGATGGCATCGACGGTATAGTTGGGCCGGTCGGTGCGCTCGGTGTCGGATAAGCCGCCATGGACAGTGGCCGAGAAGTGCGCCAGATCCGGGACCTGGGTGATGAGGCGTACCGTGCCGCCCATGGAGCGCGCGCCATACAAGGTGCCCTGCGGTCCGCGCAGCACTTCGATGCGATCGAGGTCGAGCACGCGGGGATCGAGCGAGTCCGGCAGCGGGACGTCGTCGATGTAGAAGCCCGTGACGTTGTCGCCGGAAATGCCGCGGATCGATATGGTGCGCGCTGTGCCGACGCCATCCCCGGTAGGCGCAAAGGCCAGGTTCGGAACCTTGGTGGCGTAGTCGAAGAACTCGGTGATCGCCTTCTGCTGCAGCGTGGTGGCGCTGAAAGTCGTAATCGACATCGGCACGGTCTGCTCGTTCTGTGCGCGCTTCTGCGCCGTGACGATTACTTCCTCCAGCCCGCCCGGCTGCGCGGGGGTCTCCGCCTGCGCATGGGCTGCGGTAGCCGCGGCCAGCCACACCCCCGCGATCAACACGATGCCCGGGTCATGCCTGTTCATACCTTCTCCCCTCTGCCAGCTCTTGTTGCACCGCGCCGCGGGTGCGCCGCCCGGGAGCGCCGCGTCGTCTTGGTCTGCGGATCACGAGCGCCGTCGCCTCCGCCCGTCGTGCCCCGTGCGCGGGCAGCGTCGCCAGCAACTGATCGAGCGTCTGTTGGAAGCGCGCACTGAATTCCGTCCCGATCGTCTGCTCGATGCGCCGGTAGGTCGCATCGATCTGCGGCGCCATGCGGGCCGCCATGACGCGCGCGCGTGTGGTCAGCGAGACACGCACGCGTCGCTGATCGCGCGGCAGTCGCCGGCGGACCACCAGGCCGAGCTCTGCCATGCGCGCCAGCACGCCGGCCATGCTGGGACTCGAGATGCGGCACAGCTCGACGATCTCCCGGGGTTCGAGCGATGGCACCTCGTAGAGGACGCGCACGATGCGCCACTGCTGTTCGGTGACCCCGTTGGCGTTGAGGATCGGGCGGAAATGCGCAAGGACGCGCTCGCGCGCCTGCAGCAGCAGCAGCGGCAGATTGCGGTGATGCAGCCTCGTTGATTTTTTCGTCATGGCCCGGCTCGTCCATCCCCGTAGGAAGAGCCTCACCGGCATACTCACATATCAGTGAGTGATTTGCTAATCTATTAGCGAATTTCCCCAGCCGCTCGAGGCGGGAGATGTCGCTCGGCCCGGGAATCGCCGTGACCATGGATACGCCGCCGTACCGTCTCTCGGGAACGGTGTACGGTGCGCTGCTCAACCATCGGACGGCGCTGCGCGCCCTGGGCGATGCCGTCGATCGGCCGCCGTATGACCGAGCGCCGCAGGCTCCGGTGCTGTACATCAAGCCGCGCAACACGCTTGCAGCGCACGGCCAACCGGTCGCCGTGCCCCCCGGGGTCGCAGAGCTCGAAATCGGCGCCTCACTGGGAATCGTCATCGGCCGCCCGTCCTGCCGCCTCGCGGAAGACCGTGCCCTGGAGTCCGTGGCCGGCTATCTGATCGTGAACGACGTGAGCGTGCCCCACCCGTCCTATTACCGGCCGTCGGTCCCCTGCAAGGCGCGTGATGGCTTCTGCCCGCTCGGTCCGCGCGTTGTCCCCCGCGCGGCGCTCGCAAACCCGGACGCCGTGACGATCCGCGTTTATGTCGATGGCAAGTTGACGCAGACGGCCAGCACCTCGCAGCTGGTGCGTCCGGTGGCGAAGTTGCTGGCGGCCGTCACCGATTTCATGACGCTCCTGCCCGGAGACGTCCTGACGGTCGGTGTCGCCTCCCCCGCCCCACGGGCACGAGCGGGCCAGCGCGCACGCATTGAGATCGACGGCCTCGGGGGGCTCGAGAATCCCTTCGTGGACGGCACCTCATGAGGCTGGCGCGCGTAGCGTGCGCAGGCGCAATTCACGACGCGCAACCGCAGCAGCTCGCCGACGGGCGCGCGGGTGTGCGGCTCACCGATGGCCGTGTGCTTGCCGAGGACGAAGTGGTGTGGCTGCCACCCCTCGAGGTCGGCACGATCATCGCCCTGGGCCTCAACTATGCGAAGCGTGCCAGGGAGTTGGCATTCAGCACGCCGGAGGAACCGTTGGTGTTTCTGAAAGGACCGGGAACGCTGCTCGGGCACCGCGGTGTCACACGCCGGCCAGCCGGCGTTGAGTTCATGCATTTCGAGTGCGAGCTGGCGGTGATCGTCGGCCGCAGCGCGCGCGCTGTGCAGCGCAGCGACGCTGTGGCGCACGTGGCCGGATATTGCATCGCCAATGACTATGCCATTCGCGATTACCTCGAGAACTGGTACCGTCCCAACCTGCGTGTCAAGAACCGGGACGGTGCCACGGTGTTGGGTCCCTGGCTGGTGGATCGCGCCGACATTCCCGATCCGGGGAACCTCGAATTGCGCACCTACGTCAATGGCAAACTGACGCAGCAGGGCAACACGCGCGACATGATCAGCGATATTCCGGCGCTGATCGCCTACCTGAGCTCGTTCATGACGCTCAGCGCCGGCGACGTTATCCTGACCGGCACCCCCGCGGGCGCCGTCAATGTCGAGGTGGGAGACGAGGTGATCTGCGAGATCGAGGGCCTCGGCCGGCTGCAGAACACCATCGTGGGGGACGCGCTTTTCGGGCGTTGAGCACCGCTCGCACATGAAGATAGACCATCTCATCAACGGCAGACCGGTAGCGAGCCGCAGCTACTTCGAGACCGTCAATCCTGCCACGCAGGAAGTGCTGGCGGAGGTGGCGAGCGGTGGCGCCGGCGAGGTGGATGCGGCTGTCGCCGCCGCCAAGGCGGCCTTTCCCGCCTGGGCGGGCAGGCCCGCAACGGAGCGAGCCGCACTGCTGCGCCGACTCGGCGATCTCATCGCGCAGCAGGTCGCAGCTCTCGCCCGCACCGAGACCGAGGATACCGGCCAACCGCTCGCACAGACCGGCAGGCAGCTCATCCCCCGCGCGGCAGACAACTTCCATTACTTCGCCGAGATGTGCGTGCGCGTCGACGGACACACTTACCCGACGCCCACGCACCTCAACTACACCCTGTTTCATCCGGTCGGCGTCTGCGCCCTGATCTCGCCCTGGAACGTGCCGTTCATGACCGCCACCTGGAAGGTTGCGCCGGCACTCGCCTTCGGCAACACCGCGGTGCTGAAGATGAGCGAGCTTTCGCCGCTCACGGCAGCACGCCTGGGGGAGCTCGCGCTGGAAGCCGGGATTCCGGCCGGCGTCCTGAATGTCGTGCACGGCTACGGGCAGGCGGCCGGCGAGCCCTTGTGCCAGCACCCGGACGTCCGTGCGATCTCCTTCACTGGCTCGACGGTTACCGGCAATCGCATCGTCAGGGGCGCAGGACTCAGGAAGTTCAGCATGGAGCTCGGCGGCAAGAGCCCCTTCGTGGTGTTCGAGGACGCCGATCTCGCCCGCGCGCTGGATGCCGCGCTGTTCATGGTTTTCTCGAACAACGGTGAGCGCTGCACCGCCGGCTCGCGCATCCTGGTACACAAGCCCGTCTATGCGGATTTCACGGCCCGGTTCGCCGAGCGCGCACGACGCCTGCGCGTCGGCGATCCGCTCGAGGAGGCAACGCTCATCGGCCCGCTGATAAGTCCGAATCACCTCGCCAAGGTGCGCAGCTACATCGAGGCGGGCCCGAAGGAAGGCGCGACCCTCCTGTGCGGTGGCCTCGAGCGGCCCTCCTACGCTGCCGAGCTGCCCTCCGCCGTGCGCGCCGGCAACTACCTCTGGCCGACCGTCTTTGCCGACGTCGACAATCGCTCGGCGCTCGCTCAGGAGGAGATCTTTGGGCCCGTGGCCTGCCTCATTCCCTTCAGCGACGAAGCCGACGCCATAGCCCAGGCCAACGACATACAGTACGGCTTGAGCAGCTATGTATGGAGCGAGAATCTCGGGCGCGCGCATCGCGTGGCTGCCGCCATCGAGGCCGGCATGTGCTTCGTCAACAGCCAGAACGTGCGCGACCTGCGTCAGCCCTTCGGCGGTACCAAGGCCTCAGGCGTCGGGCGCGAGGGCGGCACCTGGAGTTACGAAGTGTTTCTCGAGCCCAAGAACGTCTGCGTGAGCCTCGGCTCGCACCACATCCCCCGCTGGGGCGCCTGATTCGCGCACCGGTCACGGAGCTCCCCCCATGAGCCTCTATCAGCTGCAGAAGTTCCTGTACGACATCAATCGCGACCCGGACGTCCAGAGAGAATATCGCGCTGATCTGCAGGGACTCCTCGATCGGTATGAGCTGACGGCTGAGGAACGCGGTGCGCTCGCTGCCGGCGATATCGGCTTGATCTACGTGCTCGGCGCGAACGGGCAGTTGCTGATGCACTACGCGGCCTTCCTCGGCATGTCCTGGCCGGCGTATATCCAGGCGATGCGCGCAGGTGTTGCGCAGCACGGCCCGGTCCGGGCCGGTGTGTACGCCATGACCACGGATATGAGCGACAAGGTGGCTGGCGTATGAGTCTGGTCTTCGCGGGCATCTGCAGCCACGCACCGGGTATCACCGGGCGCGCGAACCTCGCCGATCCCGCGTTGCGCGAGCCTTTCTATGCCGCCTATCGGCGCCTGCGGGAGCAGCTGCTCGACGCCCGTCCCGACGCGCTGCTGGTGGTAGCCGCCGAGCACTTTGCCAATTTCTTCATGAACAACATGCCGAGCTTCGCCATCGGCATGGCCGATCGCTACAGCGGCCCGATCGAGGACCCTGCGTGGCTAGGCATCGCGCGCACCAGCATCCCCGGCAACGCAGTCCTGTCGCAACAGCTCATTCGCGAGATCATGCGGACGGTCGATGTCGCCTTCGCCGAGGAATGGAAGTGCGACCACGGCATCATGGTGCCGCTCAGCTTCCTGACCCCGGCGTACGACCTGCCGATCGTTCCCGTCAACATCAACTGTCAGGGGCCGCCCCTCACGCCGCTGCAGCGCGCCTGGGCCTTCGGCGAGGCCCTGCGCCGGGCTGCCGACCTGGTGCCGCCACGCCTCGCGGTGATTGGCACCGGCGGCATCTCTCATTGGCCCGCCACCCCGGACTCGGGAAAAATCAACGAAGCCTGGGACCGTCAGTTGCTGGATCGCTGGGCGCGCAACGACAAGGCGGCGCTCCTCTCGTATTCGGATCTCGACACTTATCGCGACGCCGGTCAGGGCGGTTTCGAGATTCGCACCTTCATCAGCGTCGCGGCAGCGGCGCGCGGCCGCGGCCACCTGCAACACTACGCGCCGATCCCGATCTTCGCCGTCGGCTGCACCGTCGCCACGATGGACATTGCGGCCTAGCGCAAGTCCTGCGGGAGTCTCCAATGCCGCACCTGGTCGTGCTGTACAGCGGAAATCTCGAGACCGAGACGGATATGAGCGTGCTGTGCCGCCGCCTCGCGGACGCGATGCTCAGCGTGCGGGACGAGCTGGGGCAACAGGTCTATCCCATTGGCGGCGTGCGGGTGTTCGCGTATCCGGCGTCACACTATGCGGTGGCTGACGGCGCGCGCGATTACGCCTTCGTGTATCTGAATCTGCGCATGGGCCGTGGCCGGACGCAGTCTGTGAAGAAGCAGGCCGGCGAGACGGTGCTCGCCGCGGCGAAAGCGCACCTCGAGCCGTTGTTCGCCAGCCGTTACGTCGGGCTGACCCTGCAGATCGATGAGGGGCAGGAAGTGTTCGACGCCAGGCACAGCACGATTCACCCGCTCTTCGGCAAGCCGTGAGTATGCTGAGTCCTGCCCTGGTCACGGAACTGGCGCACACGCTCTACCAGGCGCGCAGGAATCGCGCGCAGTTGCGGCACTTCTCGAAGGACCACCCGCAGATGACCATCGAGGACGGCTATGCCATCCAACGGGAGTGGGTGAGGCTGGAGCTCGCCGACGGCCATATCATCAAGGGCCGCAAGATCGGACTCACTTCACGCGCCATGCAGCAGGCCTCGCAGATCACCGAACCGGACTACGCACCCCTGATGGATGACATGTTTTTTGCAAACGGCGCCGACATCCCCATCGAGCGCTTCATCGCCCCGCGGGTCGAGGTGGAGCTGGCGTTCGTGCTGAAGAATCCCCTGCGCGGCCCGCAGGTGACGCTCGACGAGGTACTGCGGGCGACGGCTTACGTCACGCCGGCCCTCGAGATCATTGACGCGCGCATCGAACAGTTCGACCGCGACACCAGGGCCCCGCGCAAGGTGTTCGATACCATCGCCGACTTCGCCGCCTGCGCGGGGGTCGTGCCCGGGGACCGACAGGTGCGCCCGGACGGCCTCGACCTGCGCTGGGTGGGTGCGTTGCTCTACAAGAACGCGGACATCGAGGAAACCGGCCTCGCAGCCGGCGTTCTGAACCACCCCGCCACCGGCGTCGCCTGGCTCGCAAACAAGATCGCCCGGTACGATGAGGAGCTGCGCGCGGGAGACCTCGTCCTCAGCGGTTCGTTCACGCGTCCGACCACGGCCAGGCGGGGGGACGCAGTGCACGCGGACTTTGGCTCGCTCGGGACCATCTCGATCCGATTCGTCTGAAGGACACAACGCACATGCAGCTGCCGGCAAACGCCTTCAAAGCCGCGCTCCGGGCAGGCCGTCCGCAGATTGGCCTGTGGCTCGGGCTGGCTGACGCCTACGCGAGCGAGCTCGTCGCCTCCACGGGGTTCGACTGGCTCGCGATCGATGCCGAGCACGCGCCGAACGACCTGCGCAGCGTGCTCGCGCAATTGCAGGCCCTGGCGCCGTATCCGGTGCAGGCCGTGGTGCGCACGGCTTCGGGCGATGCGACGCTGCTCAAGCAGTATCTCGACATCGGCGCACAGACGCTCCTGATCCCGATGGTGGAGTGCGCCGAGCAGGCGGCACGCATCGTTGCGGCCACTCGTTACCCACCCGCAGGCATTCGGGGAGTGGGCAGCGCACTGGCGCGGGCGTCGCGCTGGAACCAGATCGGAGACTACAGCCACGGCTGCGGCGCGGAAATCTGCGTGCTGGTTCAGGTCGAATCCGCCGCCGGCCTGGATAATCTTCCCGCGATCGCCGCAACCGCGGACGTGGACGGGGTATTCTTCGGACCCGCCGACCTCGCCGCGTCCATGGGTCTGCTCGGGAAGACGGCCGATGCGCGCGTTCAGGATGCGATCGCGCACGGCATCCACACGGTACGCACTGCCGGCAAGGCCGCGGGCGTTTTGAGCGCCGATACGGCGCTCGCCCGGAAGTATCTGGGGCTGGGTGCGCTGTTCGTAGCGGTCGGAATCGATACGACCCTGTTGGTTCGGGCAGCCACGGAGCTGCGGGCCGTGTTCAAGGACGCTGCGGACGCAGCTCAGTCCTCCACACCTGCCGGGAGCCGTCAGTTCCGATAGGAGTCATCCAGTGCGTCGACCTTCCTCACCAGGGCGTCGAATGCAGCCTTGCAGACCCTGGCCTGGTCGCCTGCTCCCTCGAGACGAGTCTGCGTCAGCACGCTCTCGGCCACCGGCCGCAGACGTCCGACGGAGGCCGCGGCGACCTGAATGTCGCAGGCCCGCTGCAGCAGCCACAGCCACATGAACGCCTCCTCCAGCGTCTCGCCCCAGGTCAGCAGTCCGTGGTTGCGAAGAATGACCACGCGCTTATCGCCGATGCTTGCGACCATGCGCGCGCGCTCGTCAGCCTCTACGGTCACACCCTCGAACTCGTGATAGGCGACCCGGCCATAGAGCTGCGCCCCGTAGAACGTGTCGTGCGAGAGACCCCCCTCGAGACAGGCCACCGCACTCCCGCTGGTGGTATGCGTGTGCATGACGCAATGAGCCGCCGGGATAGCCCCGTGAATCGCGCTATGGGTCACGAAGCCCGCGAGGTTTATCGGATACTCGGCGGGCCGCACGGGATGTCCGTCGATGTCGATCGCGACCAGATTGGAGGCGGTCACCTCGCTGTAGTGAAGACCGAACGGATTGATCAGGAAGATCGTCTCGGGGCCAGGGACGCGGAGCGTGATGTGATTGAAGATCGACTCCGTCCATCCGAGGTAATCGAAAACCCGATAGCAGGCGGCAAGTCGCTGTCGTGAGTGGCACTCCGCCGCGGTGATCGGTATCAGACGCTTCCCGGTGCGGGGCGCTTCATCCATGAGCAGACCTCTGGCCTTTGTGGTCTGTGACATCTCCGTCATCCTCATGCAGGCCGTGCCTGGGATTGCATCTTAATCAGCCTGGTCAGCGCGGTCGAACTAAGAGTCTGTAGACCGGTCAACTCACCTCTGCAGGCAGGCGGAGGAATCCGCGAAATCGGGCCCTGCGGGCGCGGGTTGCGCCACCCGTCAGGCGCAGTCGCGGCAGCCTCTGCACGGCGCGCAACAGCGCGACCTGCGCTTCCAGGCGCGCGACTCCCATGCCCGCGCACGCGTGCGCTCCGGCCGCGAACGCCAGGTGGCGATTCGGCCGGCGCTCGATAGCGAAGCGCTCCGCATCGGGGAACTCCCGGCTGTCGCGGTTGGCCGCGCCGATGCAGAGTGTCAGGTACGTATCGGGCTCCAGCACGACCCCGCCAACGGTCACCCGCTGAGTGACGAGCCGGTTGCCGAGTTGGTTGGGACTCTCCAGGCGCAGACATTCTTCGACAGCGCTGGCGATCAGTCCCGGATCGTTTCGCAGCCGCCCGGCCGACGCGGGATGGTTCAGCAGCAGGTACAGGCCGTTGCCAATGAGATTGGTGGTCGTCTCGTGCCCGGCATTCAGCAGGAACACGCAGTTCTGCAGCAGCTCAGACTCCGTCAACTCGGCCTCCTGCAGCAGCCGGCTCAGCAGGTCCGTCTCTCCCAGGGGGCGCCGACGACGGTCGGCAATGAGGCCGCGCAAATAGGCGGTGAACTCGAGCACCGCATCGTTCCCGCGTGAGCGCTGCTCGGCCGTCAGCTCGTTCTCCAGAGCGCCAAGAATCGCCAGCGACCAGCCGCGCAGCGGGCTGCGATCCTCGCGCGGCACGCGCAACAGGTTGCCGATGACTTCAACCGGGATGGCGGCGGCAAAGTGCTCGATGAGATCGACCTGGCGCCGCGCCTGCAGCTGCTCGAGCAGTCCGTCGACGAGCGCCGTAAT
>Ga0123355_10006116_pt1 | contig 17762 bp, 18 predicted proteins | sample TergutEmb28metaG_3_FD_89872 | JGI IMG/M metagenome (GOLD analysis project Ga0123355, IMG submission 89872) | Embiratermes neotenicus P1 segment gut microbial communities from Petit-Saut dam, French Guiana - Emb289 P1 | ecosystem: Host-associated > Arthropoda: Insects > Digestive system > Gut ... | reverse complement strand
TGTACTGCAAATGGCTGAACTCCTCAACAGGCGTTGTCAATACTGCGCAATGCGCCAGCTCCTCTCTGTCCCGGTTACCGCGTAATTTGAAAACTGCCTTTACTTTTTGAATTCCCCTCGTATCATACTCCCATTCTTAAACATGAAGACATTCAAATATTTTGTTTCAGATTCTTATGGTTGTAAATATGAATATTCATAATCGTGTTCATAACAGCCTGCCAGTGATCCCTGTCCTCAGCCATATGAATCCAGTCCACAACACAACCTCCTTAACACTTTCCTTAAAATTCATTTTGCTCTTTACCTATACAATGTCCAAATGCATGGTAGTAAAATTGTAAAACAGCACATTACACATTACACATCTTCACTTATTTAATGATGCTGCACTAACGTTTAGAATATGTAATGTTAAATGCTAGGAGAATTAGTCAACTGAAAAATGTTTCCAACAGTGGCAGAAACGTTGGGCGAAGTGTGTAGCTGCAGAAGGGAACTATGTTGAAGACAATTAGGGTTAAAACCCCGTTAGCCTTACCTACTTCATGTACTGTGGTCAGTCCAGATACTTTTCGAACAAACCTCGTACATGAGCATCAACCACTAATATAACAACATTGTCAGTCATCATTTTCAATATAACTGTCCAAGAAATAGATTATTTTGAGAACTCTACCATCTCCTTGTCCTTGAGAAGGCAAGCACTCTACACTTTCAGGTAGATACATAAATTCCAGGCCTGGAAAATGACAATAGTAATGGTAATTCATTTTGTATGTCAAGTTGCCCTCTAAATTTCTATTTTACACCCCATGTTTCTATCCCTCCAGTTAACAGGAGACTGGTAATGTAGTAACATGGGTACAGTCAAAAATAAAGTAAAGGTTTTGAGTGTCAAACGAAAAGTCAAAGTGATACGTCAAACAAAAAATGGAAAAAGGGAGCAAACATGTATCAGGACCTTGGTCTCATAAGTTCTACAATCCAAACAATCTGTAAAAACAGAACCAAAATTATTAGTGCATTTGAATGGAATGCATCATGACTGTAGCAGGTTGCAAAGTCTGACCTCAGTGAAGTGACATTAACAGGGCGCAGGTGAAGTGATTTAAGCAAGAGAGAAGTGACAATGTACCAGTCAGTAGTACTCTGCTCATGACAATTTTTGTTCTTCCTAAATTTTAGTTTTAAATTAATACACTGTTGAGCACATGGAAATTTACAATTATAGAAAAGAAATTTTTATTATTTCTAAATTTGAATTGTGAACTGAATTTCAAATAGATCATGGTGTTAACATTCAGTACTATGCATGCAAGCCTGTATTTTGTCTTGAAATATTCTTCCTTCAACTTTACCACACACCCTATTTACGGCGACACTCATTTATAACAACACGATGTATTCAGTCCCTATGATGCCAATATAACCAAGATCAAATGTATATATTCGCAATTCATTGCAATACATTACATTTTAAACTCTTGTATTTGTTGACAACGTGTGTTTGACTAACTGTAACAATTTTATCAAATTCATCCTGTTATGTTATGAAATTTAAATATTGCTATATTTATTGACAATGAACACAACAATCCTTTATCGACTTTATCAATAATGCTACATGTTTTGGTCTTTCTTATTGACCATCATCATACATAAAATATAAAATATTGGGGGGGGGGCAAATATTTCCAGAATTTGAATCTTCCGCGCAAACGAGATGTAGTTCAGGATTCTACCATTACATACCACAAGCCTACAATATTCTGAACTAGAGTGCCACGTGACATTGTGGTGTGTGCTTCATGTTATTTTTTCTGGCATATTTTCTTAGTGTTTGCAAGAGTGTCTAGTGATTTTTTAAAAAATTTAAATGGCTGAACTTAAAGAATGAGTGTGTGTGAAATTTTGTTTCCTTTTGGGAAAAACTGCAGCTGAAATGTGTCACAATGCTCAAGGAAGATTTAAGGATGAAGTAATGAGTACACCACACGTGTACGAGTGGTCTGTTTGTTTCAAAAGAGGTGAAATGTCTGTTGAAAACCAATGGAGTTGTGGCCACCCTTCCATGAGCAGAACTGATGAAAATGTTGAAAAAGTTCACCAGGCTGTCCTTGCAAAACGTCGTCGGACCATTGATGAAAATTCTGAAATAAAAGGTGTGTCACGGAGTTCATGCCAATGCATTTTAATGGAAGATTTGATGATGAAACGGGTTGTTGCAAAATTTGTGCCACGTCTTCTCACAGAGGAGCAAAAAAACAGGCATGTGAATGTTTGCTGTGATTTGTAGGAAGAGCTCAAATATGACCCTCAGTTTCTCACAAAAGTTATAACAGGAGATGAGGGTTGGTGCCACTGCTGTGACCCTGAGTCAAAGCAGCAGTCATGTCAGTCTAAGTCACCAAAGTCACTCAGACCAAAAAGAGCATGGCAAGTTCATGCAAGTGTCAAGACAATGTTGATTTCTTTTTTGATGTTGATGGGATAGTGCTCAGGGAGTTTATCCCTCCAGGACAAACAGTAAATCAGTAGTGTTTCTTGAATGAGGTGAAATGATTGCATGAGAGCCTGTACCAAAAACATCCAGAAAAGTGGCAGAGTGGGGATTGGTTCTTGCACCATGACAATGCCCCCGGCCACACAACATTGAGCATCCAGCAGTTTTCGGCCAAACAAAATGGTGGTTGTGTCCCCCCCACTCACCCGACCTCGCTTGTTGCGACTTTTGTTGTATCCATGGATGAAGCAAAATTTGAGAGGGAGGCATTTTTCCTAATGTTGCAGAGGTTCAACAAAAACTGCTGGTGGCCCTTGACAGCATTTCCACTGAAGATATTAGACAATGTTGCCAGCAGTGGGAGCAGCACTGGAATCACTGCATCCAGTCACGGGCGGGGACTTGAAAGGGGACTAAAGATTCAAACTCATATGAATATTTTAAATAAGTTTTTTGTAACAATTCCGGAAATTTTTGGGTCCCCTCTCGTACATATTTAAAACACCAGCATGTAGGTGGTGTGGCTATAAAATAACCGCACTTAACTTTTTTCCGCCTCCCTGTAAACTTGGCAACAGCGAGTGGTGTGTGGTATTGGCTTGTGATCTCCCCTCCATTCATGGTTAGAATTTCAAGGTCGTGCGGCAAACAGTTTGGCAGTAGCCTTTGCTTGAAGTGGATCATGTTCTTGTTCTCCATCGGAATCATGTTAAGTGTTAACGTGGAGCAATGCATCAATGTGAAATTCTGTGTGAAACTTGGAAAATCTGCTACAGAAATGTACGATTTGTTGAAGAAAGTTTATAGTGATGAGTGTCTATCTTGTACTCAAGTTTTTGAGTGGTTTAAAGACGAAAGGGAAGAGACCGGACACAATCAGTGCCCTGGTTGTCCCAGCACATCAAAAACAGATGCTAACATCGAAAAAGTCGGTTAAATTGTTCGATAAAATCGTTGCCTGAGCATTCGAGTAGTTGCTGAGTTAATTAACATTGACAAGGAAACTGTTCGACAGATTTTACGTAACAATTTTGACACGAAAAAAGTGTGTTCGAAGATGGTGCCGAGACTCCTCACTCCTGAACAAAAGGAAATTCGAATGAGCATTTGTGCTGACATTTTTCAAAATACTGTAATGACTCAAACTCTTTACAGAATGTAATAACTTGTGACGAATCATGGTTTTTTCAATACGACCCAGAAAGTATGTGTCAATTCAGGCACTGGAAGAGCCACAGTTCACGAAGGCAAAAGAAAGCACGGCAGAGTAAATCCAAATTTAAAGCACTGGTGATCTTTTTTTTTTTCAACATCCGAGGAATTGTAGATGTGGATTGGGGGCCTGAAGGTCAGACTGTTAACCAGGTCTACTATAAGGAGGTTTTGACGAACCTTCGTGAATGGGTGAGAAGAAGGAGACCAGAAATGTGGAAGAACAGCTCATGGGTTCTTCACCAAGACAACGCACCAGCACGCAATGCCCTGTCTGGCAAGATGTTTTCGACGAAGCACAAGATCACCGTGTTGCAACATCCACCGTACTCACCTGACTTAGCCCCATGCGACTTTTTTTTTTTATTTCTAAAGATCAAGTCTGCGTTAAAAGGACCAGGTTCAAGTCCGTAGATGCAGTGAAGGCAAAAGCGAGGGAGCTCATGAACAAGCTATCAGAAGATGACCTGCAGCATTGCTTCCAACAGTGGAAGATTAGCATGGAGTGGTGTAGGGATCGGGGAGGGGAGTACACTAAGGGTGACAACATTTCTATTGTGTAATTTTTTAATAAAAAATGATCTAACATCAGTCCGGTTATTTTATAGCCACACCATGTACGCAAGTGAATATTTAAAAACATACCTAATATTCTCTTGCATACATACTTGTGTTTTAAATATGTATTTTATGCCTGATGATGGTCCATAAGCAGGACTGAAACATGTCGCTTTATTGATAAATGCAATAAAGGATTGCTGTGTTCAATGGCAATAAATACAGTAATATTAAAATGTCACGACAAAACATGATAAATTCTATACAACTTGAAGTAAGTATATAATTCCAGTATTTTAAAATGTGTGCTAATAATCTTTGTAAATAACCAACTTGACGCACAATTCTTTTTCATATATTTCATGCATCTCATTGTGCGTCAAGTTGGTTATTTACAAAGATTATAATGAGACGCACGGTCAACAAGACATAAGTGTGCTAATAAGTATACATACCTGATGCAGGACGTCCTTCTTTGCTGTACGCCACATTATATTGGCCATCAGGTCATACAGCGGTGTGCAGTTCCGTTGGCAGTAAGGTCCATACACAAGATCTTGCCACCACCGCAGATCACTATAAGGATCAATTCCCAAGAACTGCACCAAGCCAAACAGATCTGCAGTTGGAAAGAAACCAAAGCAATTCAAAATTTGCACACAAAAGTGTAGAGTAATACAAAAATTACAGCATCATATACCAAGCTCCAAGATATGTTAATCTATTGACTATTTAGCAAGACAGTGACACAAAAACACAAACATTACAGAACAGCTGATACATGGCAAGGATTTCAACCAATGAGCTTACAATTTAAAAGTCAACCAAGTTGTTCTTTTTTATTTGTTGTTTATTTTCTACTGGTATCAGTACTTCAGATTATAGCACCGGACAGAGTAATGACCGTATATTTTCGGATCTAATCCGCACCCTTTTTGCAGTTTCAGAGGGCTAAAAAATCAGATGTGGATTACATTTGTGGTCATGAGCTGGATTTTGGAAAAATGGTAAGATTTTATTTATTATTTATAATATTATATAATATTTATAATTTATTATTCATCAGACTCGCCGTCATCTACATGAATGTACGAAGCATTTAAATGGCCACAGCGCTAATCAGCTGTGGTGCGTTTGTACCGCTGGCAGTTAAATGGCCACTTCACACAAGGCGCGTTAGTCGGATAACGGTTAAAGCTTTGGTAATATCCAATATTATTCAATCAGTCTGCCTTGTAGGCGAGGGGCGGTTGAAGGAAAGGTACAGATTAGAATCGTGAACTAACAACTTTTTTTGTTTAAGAAATCGGCAAAAACTAGTCCAGATTAGATTCGAAATTTATTAACTGCAAAAGACAAAAGGATACATAAGTATGGGGTAGTGGCCTAATGTCAGGTATTACCCTGCCATCTGCTTGGAGAGACAAAAGACCATGAACACCTCAGTCACTACAGTCAGAATCCCATCCGAGATTCAAAATGAACATCTTCCACTTACAAGTCAGAAGCATCACCATCTGAGCCACCTGTTCAGTAGGTATACAATACTGCTGAAATAACATACTCAGTTTGAAAAGTGTCATGCTTAAACGTGTGTAGTCTCCATACACGTAATAACAGTCATAACAAACCAAATTACTTTTTTAGAAAACATTTTCTGCACAATAATGACAAATAAAACCACCACTGGAGAAAATTTTTAGTGCACTTATTTTCCATGGAAGTTTCATATCTGCAGGAGTGGGGAGTCTGCTTGAAACAGTCCTGGTGATTCTTGGGTCCAGACAGCAGAGAAGAAAAGACAATACCCATAATTACTAAAACTGGGTGAAATGCATGAATTAGAAGCATGTGGAACAGGAAAACACTGGGTTCTTAGCAGTGTTAAGAACTTTCAACAGATTTAAGTACAAATTACATCATTAGAAACATTAAGACATAAAGTACACGTTTAGAAACCAGAAAATTGAAGTGAGAAATCAGCATGCAAAACACACGAGTTAGTAGAATAACATGATTAGAAGGCAACTTAGTAAATAAATAAATAAAATGCTAGAATAGATTCACCGTGCACAGATTTCTGGACTGGTGTTCCTGTGATGGCCCAGCGATGAACTGCCCCTAATCTCCGTGCCATTTCAGCGGTCTTGCTGCCTGTACATTCTACCATCTGAGCTTCATCCAGACACAGTCGCCACCACTGAACACAAGGAAGAGGAGAAGGAGGTGCAAGAAACCGTTTCACGTGTCTTAATCTGCAAGATATAACAGCCAAAGTTGTGAAGCGAATGGTAGTAGATATAATTTCAAAGCAAGCAGACAGTATAGTGTGGTCACTGTAGTGACTATGCTATGGACTGGACGTTTGATAAATTATCATTCAATTTCCAGCAGGGCAAGACATCTACCTCTTCTTCAAAATGTTCAGACTGGTTCTGGCGTCCACCCCCCTTCATATACATTGGCTACTGGAGAATCTTTCCCCAGGGCAAAGCAGCCAACATATGAAGGTGACCAGTCACCATCACCTAGTGCTGTAAGAATGAGTGAAGCTGTACCTTCACTTCCCCATATGCCTTTATGGCACGCAGAGGGATAACTTCACCTTTATCTCAATGTAGAGTTCATCACACTATCACTGTCTGTTGCAATGAACCTTAACTATATTTACAAACAAGTTACTCCTATTGTAACAAATCTGGTGCACTGGACGTTACTGTCTCCAGACAATGACAATGTTGGCAACAACAGCAGAGCAGCACAACAACAGCAACAACAACAACAACAACAACAACTATTACTACTACTACTACCACTACTACTACTACTACTACTACTACTTCTGCCTGCCTACTTATCTCAATAACTGTAAGACTTATTAAAAATTGTAATGAAAATAAAATGTGTCCCCCATTTATGTCTGCAATTTTCGTCAAAACGTCTTTTGCACCAGCATTCAACTAGTTACACTTGGGATGCATACAGAAACATGTAGTCTGTATTCAAGCAGGGTACCTATTACTGTTGCCTGATCGTAACCAAAGAGGAATATGTCACCAAATACTAGTGAAACTCCCAGGAATAAAATTTAATGAAAACTCTTTTCAAGAGCTCTCCATGTGTTTTAGGAGATGCATTTTTTTTTTAAGTTGTTCATTCCATGCATTTTGGATCAATGTACTTATTTACTAAACTGACAAAATTCACAATAAGTACATATAAATAACAGTAGTGTCTCTGCCAGTTATATGTGTTTGGCACTGCGCATTTTGTTGGTTTATTAAGAAGAAAACTATTGGTGCATTTCTACAAATTTCTTTGGTGAATGCACCAAAACCTAACTTTGCATCAAAATGATCAACAATCAACCAGACAAGCCAGAGCTTAAAGCTTCCCTTGGGCAGTGGCTACTTCGCAGTACTCGAGTTTCCCTCAGTCCATAAAAACACATGCTGTGACTTTGAAATGGCAGTGACCACTTACTCCCCATCATCACTTTGGCAACATATACAATTTGTAGTTGATACAGCATCAAACAAAACACACAACACAATATACACATCAACAGTGAGTTTATAATGATGATGATGAATACGTATTCCAGTATTAGCCTAATTTAAGTTCATGACATACAATCACTTTCTCAGAGTGCAATACATAATATACATCATATATTTTCTTACCTGTGTCGATCTGTTGTGTTCAGATCAGCATAATTCAATTCTTTTCTCAGTGTCTCATACGTAGTAAGAACTACATGATATTTAGCCAGGTCATGTGGCTGAAGGAAACCATCCTTGTGTACTCCCCTGAGGAACAGAAAATTTCAAACATACCATCTTGCTAAATATGATATTCACTGAGAATCCTCAGGCACTATCCCAGTACTTCATGCCTATATTTCTTTAACCGTAGCTGTACAAAGGTATCGTCACAAATAGCTGCGTACTTCACCTCACACTAAAAGTGGAAGCACCTACTATCTGCGCAAGGCAACGTTGATGTGCTAATCATACCATAATACATTGCAGCTAAATTTTTGAACAAGAAATAATAACCAAATTAAGAAAATAGGTTTTAATCATACAATTAACAATAAAACAAAAATCACATTCAGTGGAGTCTAAAAGCAATCAAGAAACTTTTGTTTCTTGTGTGGAATGACAGATAGGCCTATGTGTACTTAAGACGTACAGACATGCATACAGGTCTTTATAAAGTGTCCATTATGTTTGACCTTAACTAAAATTTCAATGGTTAGACAATTTCTTGTAAAATTCCATTTAACACAATTACATGAAGCTTCATTTAGTGGTTCCAACATTGTTACAAGACACAGAATGAATAGCATCTCATCTGAAATGTCTACTGTAGTAGTTGTACATAACTTTAACAGTCACAGCTACTATACTGTACAATGGCAAGAGTTCACAGTGAATTTTATAACCATGACTACGTTATAGGTAGATGAACAGAGAATGAGGGTTCAGACTTTGGCAGGTACCAACATTTCATATCTCCATAGTGCCCAGCCTGATTTTATGATCCACGCAACTACATAGACAATGGTTACCAGGGACCATGTTGGAGGGATCAAGTAGCCACAACACAAAGGTGACTACTCACCTCCCTCTACCAACAAGGTTAAGAATGCATGGAGCTATCCCTCCCCTCAACCATGTCAACAAGGTGATACTTACGAGGGGGTGCTGATAAGTCCTTAGCCCGGCCATGAAGGAAACAAGCTACAACGACCAAACTCGGGATTTATTCAACATACTCCCCCATTAAGCTCAATACACTTCTTAGCCTGTTGCTCTAACTTTTGCAAGTCACTCAAAAAACATTCAGAAGGTTGTCCGTCCAACCAGGTCTCTGTGGCAGCAATGATCTCCGCGTTGGATGAAAAATGGCGACCTTTCAATTGTTTTTTCAGTCCAGGGAACAGGTGGTAGTCTGATGGGGCCACATCCGGAGAATAGGGTTGGTGATCAAAACACTGGAAGCCCAGGTAGGCAAGTTTCTTCTGGGTTGCAAGTGCCCAGTGAGCCAGGGCATTGTCATGCAAGAACAAGACCCCCTTGGTGACCTTCCCGCGGTATTTTTCCTTCAAAATGTTCTTCAATTGCACTAGCAGAATACTCCATGTTGATAGCTGGCCCTTTGGAAGATAATCAATGAGAAGGATGCTGTCTTGATCCCAAGAAATCGAGGCGAGAACTTTTCCAGCGTATTTTTGCACTCGGAATTTTTTGGGGCGGGGTGAGCCGCTATGCCCCCACTCCACCCTGATTGTTGCTTTGTCTCTGGGCCATAGTGTTGTAACCAGGTTTCATCCACAGTCACCAATCGCGACAGAAAATGATTTAGATCGTGCCGAAAAAACTCCAAAAGTTGCTCTGATGACTGAAAACCATTGACGTTTTTGATCTGTGTTCAGGCATTTCAGGACCCACTTCATGGAGAGCTTCTGCATGTCCAAATCTTCAAGAACAATGGACCCAACCCACTCATGTGAGACGCTCATTTGCTCAGCTATTGATTTAGCCAAAATCTGGAGGTCTTCCAAGTTTAGCTCGTGAATGTGACCAATAATCTCGGTTTTGGTTCGCCCAGGACGAGGCGCATCACAGGTGGAAAAATCACCACGTTTAAACTGGGCCACCCAGTATTTGACAGTGGCATACCATGGTGCATGTTCCCCTACTGTTTCTGTCAGAATGCCATGAATTTCCTTCAGTGCCTTGCCTTGCAGGAAAAAAAACTTGATGACAGCTCGCGTCTCCATGTTGTTTAAATCACGCGCATTGCCTGACATGCTTCCTTTCAGCTTCTGTAACAAGAAAAGACTTGCAATTCGGCACGTGAACAGACCCCTCTTTCCAACGACACTATCGATTTCGTCCTACGACACTGGGAAGTAGGTCGGCCTCAGGACTTATCAGCACCCCCTCGTAATTAAACACAGCTTTACCCTCTGTGTCAATGATTTAAACTGACAAACTTTTATTATAAATATGCTTCAGAAGGCTGTGAATTTTCTGAAAGAGAAACTACCAATGTAATGTCCAGAGAGTTAAACTCTCAAGTAGCATGGAAGTTGAAGACTGATAACAGTGATTCACTGATACATAATTCACTACAGACTTTTAAAGAAGGCATGCAGAGAACTTGGTATCAATGAAGGAAAAGGTTTCAGACATACCTATACACTAGAATACTGAAGTTGTCTTGACTGACATGTCTCTGAATTTCTGCGACCCACTGGTTACTGATGGAGGCAGGGGAGACTATCAAAGTGGCTCCAGAAATGACAGGTTCCTGTGTACAGTAATTATACCTTTCAAATTGAGTTTCTGTACAATGTTTCTTTATCTTACAACAAATTATTTTCTGAGGTTTGAGGTCCTTACAACAGAGAGTGTCAAAATTACTGTAACCTGGGAATTACCATCATACAGTTTAACCATACAAAATAAGAGTGTGGGAACAGCTATAGTAGATGGGCCTTAGTGTTTCAAAGTTGCTTCCATCTTTAGGTTACAAGAATCTTCTGTACTGAACAGGGAGACAGCACATTCCTCCAAAATGCTGGTAACCATACATCAAACTATACGCTCTCACATGCCTTAATAAGTTATTTTATTCAAAATGTGTGTTATGCCTTTGAACAAAAGAAAAATATCTAATAATTCATTTTGGCCTTCTAGCCATGCAGCTGGATAAGAATGATTTGGCAGGGATGACACTGTTTGAGATGTGAGTCCATCTAACAAAACTGTGCTATACTTCAATGTTAAGATACATCCAAAACCCTGCATTATGTTTACCTGGAAATGATCAGCCACTGTATCAACACTAAATCCAGCCTACTGCAAACGCTTTGCAAGATCTGATGTCACTGCAGTGGTCACTGTGAAAAAGTCTGTCTTCTGGAAGATGTTATGTAGTTTGGTAGATAGGTACCAACATTTTGGAGGAAAGAGCTGCTTTCATCTTAAAGGTACAAAAAGCTCTTTTATGGTCAAAATGGAGGCAGCAGCCTCTTCTGAAATGTTAGTACCCATCTACCAACCTTACAACTGGTACCAGGTCTCTTTCCCAGGGTATAAAGCAGCAATGGTGTGGCATTGACCACCCACCACCATCTAATGCCAAGGTTAACAAAAACAGTTGAGCTATACCTCTATTCTCTCACCAGGACTGCATGGCCTGTTCTAGGATAAACTTTACTTTTACCTTTACCTTTACCAACTACCAACCTATATGGTGCCACATTCCACAAGACAGAAATCTTGGTACAATTAATTTTTCAGGCAACAGGCAATAATTTTACATTCGCACCACACAATTTCCAACAGTAATGTTTCATAATGGCATACTACTTCTTCCCATACATGTGCTGGTAAAGTAATTGAAAAGTACTTTAACCCTGCTTCTAAATCACTTCTGCTAATTCCTTTAAAAAGATGAAACAAAATGGGGAAAAAATTACTAAGAGAACTAAATTTAAATATTTTACAGGTATGGTTTCCTTCAAACAAAACACATTCAAATGCACAAAAAACATCAATTCATTGCAGGCAATAAGGAGTTCTGAGTAAAAATGGTAAGGCCTATTTTCTTACTGCATGAATTTCCAGTACTGCAGATTTATTCCTATCTACATGGTATTGTTTTATTTTTATGAAAAACTTAATACTGCAGCACACATTCTGTACACATTAGATTTGGCAAACATAACCTCAAAATTTCACACCAATGCCATGTTTGTGATCATTAACATACAAACAGTAAATCATACATAAATTGTAAGAATGTTTATGAGCCTTTCATACCCAATATCACACACTTAGCCACAATGGTTCATTAGTTATCACTATGAAACCAAAACTAAGGGTACTGTCTGCAAGTCTGCCATACTGTTACTACTGAAAAGGCATGGGATTTGAGTGGCCTTCCTACATTCCTACTAACCTTTACTATACCAGGTCAACTGGTTCAGAACTTTATGTTGGCCATACTCACAGATAATATTGTGATATATCTACTTTCTTGTATTTAGAAAGGAAAGTAGGCTAAAAAATGATCCCAGATTTCTCCAACATAAAATAAGGTACAATAAAGCTAATTTCAACCATGTGTCCCATAGCTAAACACATGCCGAAGTACAGCCAACAGATTAAATGAATTTACCACAACAGAACTTATTTACTGCACCTGCGCTTGCCAGCACTGAGGACAACAGTATGTTCTGCTTTCTCCTTCCAATTGTTTGAAACCCACACATTGTGCATGCTGCCAACGACCACAACCAGAACAACACACTTTTGCTTTATCGTGGTCTTCACCCGATCCACAGACACACTCAAATACGGCCCCCTTTGACCGCTTCTGAACAGTCCGAGGCTTCTGCAGTGTGACTGAAGACAGCATTTCCCTGTACCATATTTGGCTAGCTTCACGCCAGCTGTTCACCTGTATGATGAGAAAATGTATTAACATAAGTATTATTAATTAATTTATTTTAGCACTTTATACCTCATCTTTGACACTGTCAAGAGAGTTAAGATTTAGACAGTTGAATAATAATATATGGAATATGAATGGCTGTACCCACCACACACATGATGTTCCAAAACGATGTATACACATACACACACACACACACACACACACACATAGCATAGATTATAAAAGATTAAATGAAGACTTTTAACAAACCTATTCATTATGTGCACTGAAACTGGCACTTTTTGAATTAGCAAATCTAATGCAGGTGTTCAAAGTGACCCACAGCTTTGTGGTACAGTTGACAGTGATAAGCAACTGACTGAAAAGTAGTCACCAAAGTTGCTGCTGGGATGACTGCGCAAGACCATTCAATTTCTTCCTGCAGCTCTCGAAGTGTTTCTGGCTTTGTGCCAGACCATACAATGAAAGTCAGGTGTGGTTAAATTGGTTACTATCATGAGAACTACATCCTGTCCATCAGTCAGGAAAACTGTTGTAAAGATAAGCCCCGAGATGACAATGGAAACGAGGGTAATCCCATCTTTTTGATACCACATATTCTTATGTCCATACAGTTGACAAATGGCAGGAACAAGAAATTGAGAAGGTTATTACTCCATATTACAACATGTCCACAACTTTTTGGGACAACTGTACAGTAGGGTCTCGTTTTATGATGTGGTTACATTCTCGAATATTGTAAAATGAATTGTAGTAAAGTCAGTACTATTTAAACGGTTTAAATTTAGATGGGTTCATGGGCCAAAGAAATTAGCCAAATAATTTTATTATTTACAATATTTCTTTACATTATGACATAAAATTTTAATTAATGAATTTGGTATATAGAAAATTACACAGAAAATTGAAAAAAATATCAATCAAATCACTTTTTATTTTGCTCAGGAAGGCCCAGGCCTTGGTTCAGAAGACATCAAGAAAAAATGTAACGTCAACTGTTTTATTTCTTCTTTTCTTGCAGGATTCCATAGAAAGGGTGTAGCATGGCTCTTATGCCCCTTTTTACCGTAGAGCTGTGTTCCCAGTCAGGGTCAATATCACATACCTTCTCAGCTGCCATATCTATACTGGACAGAATATCAGTAAGGTCCTTCACCTGCATTTCTTTGGTTCCACAATCCTCCTCATCTTCATCTTCCTTCTGCTGTTCAGTCAATTGTTGGGCCAAGTCATAAAGTTCTGCATTGGACAGTTGCTGGAATTGACTTTCTAAAATTTCAGTGATGCCAACAGGATCAACATTGTCAAGACCAACTTCTTCCGCTATTTTGCTTATCTCTTTGATCAGCATATCCAGATTGTCACAATTTGTACCATAATTTTCAATGCTAGGCCAAATTTTATGCCATACACCTTTCATACACGACACAGCTGCTTCTTCCCATGCCATTTTTATGTTATCAATAGCTTTTAAAATGTTACAATCTTCCAGTACTCTTTCAGGGAGACCCTAGAAGTATCTATTTGTCGTATCATCTTCCAAGTTTGGTGGATGCACTGGAGTGCTGTCAAGCAACAGAACAGCCTTTTGAGGCAGATTGTTTTGATTGTAAAACTGTAACACACTATGGCAAAAGTGCTTAGAATACCATTCTGAGAAAATCTGTTGTGTGACCCAAGCCATTCTGTATGAAGTCTAAATGACTAGCAAACAAGATTTTAGAGTGTCTTTCATTACTCTGGGAGTTTCAGAGTGATGCCCCAGTAATGGCTTTAATTTCAGAGTTCCTAACATGTTCCCTCCGAGGAGCAGGGTAAGTCGGCCCTTCGATGCCTTGAAGACAGGCGCTAATTTTTCTTCCCTCGAGATATAAGTTCTTGATAGTAATTTTTTCCAATACAACCCTGTCTCATCCACATTAAAAACAACATCTGGTGGGAAGTCACTGTCCACAATAATTTTCTTGAATTCGGCAGTGAACGCGTGAGTTGTTTCAATGTCAGCACTAGCAGCCTCTCCAATAATTTATATGCAATGAATTTGCGAGCGTTGCTTGAACCTTGCAAACCATCCTTTGCCAGCTTGAATGTCTCATTTCCACCTTCTTTTTGTTGCATTTCATCAAAAAGACTCCTAGCCTTTGCAGAAATATCACGCTGAGTGAGAGGAATTCTTTTTTGATTTAAATCATCAACCCATAGTGTTTGTAATTGTTCCATATTTTCTATATTAAAAAATCTAGTGTAACTTAAATTTGATGAAGGCAATTTTGTAGTTTACTGTTCCGACCGTTTTATTTTTTCAGCGTTCGCCATAACTGTTGATACAGTAGCTGGTGCCAAGGCAAGGGAACTACAAATATTAGCACGTTTCTCGCCAGTTTCCATTTTTCTGATCACTAACATTTTAGTCTCTAAAGTTACAGTCTTCCTTGTTCTTTTCACTCCTTTTTGCAAAAGAGGAAAATCTGTCTTTTTGATGGATGTCATGGGTGGAAAAATCACAGACAACTTAAAAGAACAGCACTAAACTAGAAAAAGAAGAAACATGTGCACACTGGAAAAGAGCACACTTAGCAGAGAAAGGACGCTTGATTTGCCAGTAACGCACAAGTCGGGAGTGCTCAATCTGACTCGACAAGGGTCGTAAAAGTGAATCATCATAAAACAAACCGTCACAAAATGAGACCCTAATGTATTTATTTAATGATATCTGTGGTTCATTTAAAGACACAGTCAGTTGCTAAAATATATACCACAATATAACAGGAAAATAAATAAATAAAGTGCAATAACAAAGTTGTGGCCAAATATAGCACATCATACTGGATTGGCATTTGCCTGGAGAGGTTCAGGAAAGCTGCAAAAACCTCAGGAGGATAACCAGTCTACAGGCTTTGATTTGAACCTAGAATCTACTGAATATAAAGGAGTGCTACCCACTCAAATGAAATGTTCAGTCACAAAAAGACAATATACTTGTTACTACACAAACTCAGAAAAGCTGTGGCATAAATAGCCGTACACTTTGGAGTAACATGCTACCCCACTGCATGAACTTACCTTCCTGTACTTGCCCTTCTTGTACTTAACTCTACCATTGTCATAGCAGAATTTGGAGATCACTTCCTCTATTGTCTCTTCAATTGGATCACTAAATGTTTTCTTTTCCTTTATCGCCACTATTATTCTAGTCCTCTTGTTTCTATATTTACACACTGTTCCCTCTTTTATAGCCACCTTTCTGCATCTTTCTCTTTTCTCCCGTACTGGCTTAATTTTACGTTGGTTTCTTTGTGTACGGCGCTTAATGTTTTTGGCTTTTACAAAATTTCCCCAGTCACTTTCATCACTGTCTATCTCAAAATTGTGTATATTATTTACAATATCTGAGTGTAGCGAACCCTGACTAACATTACTGCCTAGAAAGCAGTCACTACCTTTATCAACATGTTTACTAGTACCTTCCCTAGTGACAAAGGTTTCATGCGTGTTTGAATTACTGTTTTCTACATCAACTCCTGAACTCACTTCAGAATTTACAACAGGACTCTCATTTGACTTTTGAAAACAGTTTCTTAGACCTTTGATACCACTGCTTGAGTTACTGTCTCCACCCATTGATATTTCACCGCACGTTGAGATCAGTACATTTGCAGCAACATCACATTCCATCCTAAGATCTACCAACTGAATTTCAGTGAGTCTATCTGGCTCTTCAGTTTTAATGGCAGAATTTCCATCACCAGCATACAGAATAGTTGATTCTTCTGTCGCAACTGCATCCACATCTGGCAGTAACAAATCCTGAGTATTGGTTTTCTTGCAGTGCAAATCACATACATTTTCTCCCTTTATATTGTTTACTGTTGCAGACTTGGTTTCTTGCTGTTCTTGATGGTTTGGGTGCCAAGTACCATTCTCATACTTCTCTTCATTAGCATTAAACACAGACTCCTGTTTTAAGTCACCATTTTCTTCACATTTGATCCAGTCACTGGGAGGGCGTTGATTTGCAAGCAGACATGCCAATACCTCCACGGTTTTACCAAGTCCCATCTCATCTGCCAAGATCCCACCAGATGGCAGTTTTACAGATATGGGTTTCTCCAGCGTTATGTACCCTGCATACTTGTTATAGAATAAAAGCTGGCCATCAGGTGTCACCAATTCTGTGTACAGACAATGAAGTTCATCTGGAATGGAAAGCACCAATTTATATCGCATCTGTAGTTCAGCAAAAGTTAACCCAAAATAATGAAAAACTTCTCTGGCAAACAGCCATGTCATAGTTCAGCTGAAAGCCAATGCTTCAAAAACTTACTGTTTCCGAGACATTGGATTGTAACTCAACCATGACAAAGCATGTTGCACAAGAAGATTTCAGTGCACAGATTTGTCATTATGCTCATATCTTCATAAACTTATGCAGAATTTGCAACAGCAAATTTTTAGGCATCATGTGGCTAACTGTCCTCACCCATTATGGAAAAGGAGTAGAAAATTACAATATTTTGATACCTTTCATTTTTCTCCCTCCTATAGTTTAGACAATGTCTGCTGAAAAATATATTTTGAAACATGTGTTCAGCAACTGTCCTGTGCTTTGCAGAATGGTTTACTTTTCTTGCAGACTTGAAATTCAGAAGGTACCTATTCAGTGTGGTCCCACCATCTAACGGACGGAACAGTTTGTTAAGTTTGCTTAGCACATTTACCAAGAAACCACCTGAACCAAGCAGCAATAAAAATGTCCAAAACAGGAATTAATTCAAGAATTCTTTAATAAATAGGATCTTTAATTACATCAGTGCAGTTTATTTTTGGAAAACCCAAGACAAAGAACGAGTTGAAGGTAAAGCTTTTCCATTACACACCTGGATAGGCCATTAAAAACTAAACTCCGTGGCTTTAGTCCGCGAGCGAACCATACCGACAGAGCGGCCGCCGCCGGTAGGCGAAGTTAGTGCCAACTTTTGCGGATAGAGGGGTGTCACGTGGTTAGCGCAAC
>Ga0123355_10006114_pt1 | contig 17764 bp, 11 predicted proteins | sample TergutEmb28metaG_3_FD_89872 | JGI IMG/M metagenome (GOLD analysis project Ga0123355, IMG submission 89872) | Embiratermes neotenicus P1 segment gut microbial communities from Petit-Saut dam, French Guiana - Emb289 P1 | ecosystem: Host-associated > Arthropoda: Insects > Digestive system > Gut ... | reverse complement strand
ACATACATACATACATACATACATACATACATACATACATACATACATACATACATACATACATACATACATACATACATACATACATACATACATACATACATACATACATACATACATAGTGTTTAAAGATTTCAGCCTAACGTACAAACAGGCCCGGTTTTTGAAGGTCGAATTTCTTGTTTTCTGACTAGACTCCTCATTCTGACAGTTCCCGACCGACGTGACGCAATATCTGAAGACAGTAAAAAGATAAAGTACCTTCGCAACAGTATTTAAAACTGTAGGCAGACAAGACTGTCACGTTTTGTATATTTCGCTTAGAGTGCAAATTATATATCATGGTATGTACGGCCATCTTTAATCTTACCCCCAATAATTACTACAGAATTTCATGGACAATGTCAAATCTTTGTTGAAAGAGGTGCGAGAGCCGTGTGCACAAAAATTCATGACTAACACCACAACAGTTTTGTGTTACTTTGCGGCATAAGCACTCTTAACTTAACGAAGAATATCTCCTTTAAGTTGCTACAAAGTAACTAAGAGCAAGGTGAATTTTAAAGTGTATCTGCTTGCTGAAATCCAAAGTAGTCCATTTTAAATAAAACGTTTTATTCAAATAAACGTGGGAAATGGAGAGAATGTTACAAGCACAGACCACGATGTATTATGTGTCTTCCCTGCATACACCCTAGTTCAGTAGAATAACCCGCATGACACAACGGCCGGAGTGGCTGCCTCCTCTCTAAGCTGTCTGCTAATCCTGATGAGGTGTTGTGCGAAATAACGATAACACATTAAGAAAGGCTGAAATAGAGAATACATATTCTCAATACACAATTTCGCAAAAAGAGATAATTTGTATTCCTGTAGCCTTCTATTGCCAAAGGAATCTTTGTAAGGAAATAAAAACTTAAAAGTCATTATTATAAAATGCGGAAGTTACAAAAATGTTTTCAGAAACAGCGAGCAATGGCAAAGAAAACAAGCCTAAGAGAGAACTGAATCAATGTCACATGACTTAGACATAAAGTTGCAGTGTATTTCTTGAAAACAACGCAGCTTTTACTTTCACCAGAAGAGTCCCCTAAGTTCGTCTTATCCAACCCATCTCAATCAAGTTCACATCTTCACGACCAAGTTTCCTAAGATCCAGTTCATTTCCACAAAATGCAAACACTTCATTGATCAGCTGAGTGACTGTCGTCGTCTCAATAAAAGATACGTTCCATGGAGTTGGACTGTGTGACAGTCGCCATCACGTGGTTACACCAAAGAGCTATAGATGTCGCATGTATCACTGATGCGCACGGAGTAACATTCGTGTGAACTTAAACAAATTGCTGGCCTCGTGCGTCCTCTTAATGTCTTCTCGCTTGCTTCTGTTTGTGTGCGGGGACCGATGGTATTCTCTGACGCTGTCAAGCGCGATTCAACTGCAGGAGCTTCCATTGTAACAGGCCGCTTATTTCACCATTCTCCAGGGTTCTATACCGAGGACGACAGAAGCGTATAACACCCCCCTGCCCCTCACACAACCACCGCATAACGTAGCCTGGTTCCAACATATCCCACTGCAGTCGTTCCTAATTCCCTTGGCCGTCTCTGCTTGCCATAGTCGACGAAAATACTTAAAAGTTAATTACATCTCTTTTATTGGCTGTTCAGATGCCAATGTAATTTACAGGTGCTAAAAATTATATTTATATAGAATCACCAACCAATGTCCTAGATCTTGTAACATCATCCAGTATTTCACAAGACGGAGCTGCTTCCCGGCGTCACGTAAAATATATGGAGGCATCTACTCAGTTGGGCCCACTAAAAGAATTATGTAGCAGGGCACGGCCAATTTAGAACACCTGACCTGTCATCCGAAGGGTAATTCCAATTGAATGTTTCTTTGTAGCACTCCGTATTAATAGGAATGCTGATACTCGCTGCAGAAGTTTGTTTTAGGAGCTAAAGCCAGCTCAGTTCGCAACAAATGCCTTTGTTACAAAAGGCCGAACTGTCAGCTCTTATCATGTGTGTAAGGTTAGTGCATCTTAGTGAAAGGGACTCTTGATTGGAACGTATTCACGCAAGTACATGCCGTGTCTTGTGTTAAGTTCCGAACTTAGTAACTAGAACATTAATGTGCAAGAATTATCAAGCACTGATTTAAAATGTATAAAATTTCTTTCGTAAGTAAGTACTTATGTGATTTCAGACAAGTGTTTAAAATTTAATATGCCCATTTTATATGTTACCATAAAGATAACATATAGTTTGGTTCTGTTAAGCAGCCTCTAAAGGCTGACATAATTTACGACCCAGCACGTCTAAACCCAGGCCTCCTGTGACGTAATCCTAACAAGTGCACGCGATGCAATGAACCGGAGGCCCACGCTGCTGAAAGGCTCATATAACGAAGATTTATTTGCTACTATTTTCTCACAAGTTATAAAAGTTCCGCTTTTTTACAACATTTGTCACTTTAAAGCCACGCTTTGTTAACCTCGTTATCTACTTTGCTTTTGTAAGAATACATTGGTGCCTGCGATTTCTTTTACGTCAAGCAAGTAACATAAATATAAGGAAATTTTCTTGTTGTGCATTCTTTATGCAGTTTCAAATTGACGTATTAAACAGAGAATTTCATCCAGTTAAAATGCGCATTCTGCCTTATTTTGCCGGTACACTCCAAGTTAATAACCGTATTTTCTCCATAATCATTTAAAGATTAATTTACTTAATACAACTAAATTGTCTTCGTATTACACTACGCACAAAAACAAGTGGGGAAATGGGGCCCAATATTTGCCCCTACACCAAATACAGACTAGTCTTCTCTTTTCGAAATCAGCACAAATTCCCCATTCAGCTTTCATACTTAGTTGTAAGGTCCCGAAACGTCGCCACCAGTGTTTACTTCATCTTTCCTGCCCTTTAGAAGCAAACTTTTTAAATTATACATGTTCCTATTCGAGCGCTACTAACCTAAAATAACACCACATACAAAAATAATTCACCTGCACCTGTCATGTAATAAGGCTTTGGCGTGTACAGATTCACAATTCCGAAAACTCGAATAATCAGATATTTAGTGCGTTCCCGTTCTAACAGATTTTGATCCATCCCATACCCTTTACCCATACAGAACACAACGCAATGTAAAGCAACGTGTAGGCATGTACATCCCCCGAGCCACATTCGAGTTTGAAATCCCAGCGTTGCGTAGGGCGACGGCTGTGAGAGTTTCAATCCACAGAATCATTTCGACTCACATTAATGGTTTTATATGCCGATGCCAGAGTACGGCTTACACGCCTAAACATGAAATTTCAAAGATCTATGATTGTCGTTCCGCTCGAAGTCCACAATACTATAGAGTTCGAGCTTCAGCTTTCCGTAAATTATGTCATACTAATTTTCCTTCTACCTGTAATAAGTCATGCGTATAACACACCTCACTGATTCAAATTAGTGGTAGTTTACACTGTTGTCTCATTATAAAACGATATAACGTTACATTTATATATTCCAGTATTATATCTTCTCCCTTTAATTCGTTCGTTATTAATAACGCTCTATTGAACCTTTTTCAAAACATCTGAAAAGAAGTTCGCACTTGGGAGCCTTATACTCTGTTATTAAGAACCTGTAGTATGCCGGTGAACTTCTAGGTGCAACAGGATCGCTACCAGCTGAAACGTAGTTAAAATTAAAAGGCAGATAATATAAGTATAACGTAACATGAGGCGCGTTCGTTTATCTATTATTGCCGGCAAAAGCAGTAAGAATAACATATTATATACGAGTGTGTGTCCGTAGACGTATTTGTCAAGCATGCAATCCGCATGTGCCATTTGTCATCTCTGGCTCGTCTGGCTCCATATTGTCCCATAAACCCTAAGATTTTCTGGAAAGAATCGCTGTATTGATAACAAAACGTGTGGTTTGAATTTCTCTACAAATTTCATTTGAAACACTTCTCATCATAAGAAGAAATGAGAGAGACTGTGTATTAGTCTTCATGTAAAGTACACGTCATTCTTGTCATGTTTTAATAAAACTTGAAATTTCTCGTCAGATTTAAGATAAATGCTCAAATTGGACACACATCTACAAAACTTAAAAATAAACTTAATGTGTTTTGCTACACAGTTTTGTTATGTAAGCCTACATCATGTTAAGTTACATTCGAGTGCCCTCATTATTGCACAGACCTTTCAATTGTCATTATAACACTTTAAAATCCCAAATATAATACAATATATGTTCCATGAAATTTGTGGCCGACAGTGCATCGCTACAGTAACCTGCTTTAGAAGCGATTAAGCAAGTTTATTCACATTGGATGACAGAATGTAAATTTATTACTCTAACTTTTCTAGTTTAAGCGAAAAAATTATAAAGATCTAAAATCCGGATTCGTTGTAATTAGGGGTTACAGATTTAATCAAAGTTTGACGCAGGTTTACATACGCATACGCAAGTTTGTGTGTAAGACTTGAATACTGAATAGGGACACAAGCATCAGAGGCGTACAAGAATCTCATCATCCCAACTTGTATTTGTACTTCTAGTTAAAATAAAGCACAAACTTCTTATAAAGTATTTGTAAGACGGCCATGGCCGACTCCCCTAATCCGTGGAATCGATTACGCCAATAAAGTAAGGCTGAACACTTTAGAATTATAAAACATGTTAGAAAAGAAGAAAGTCTTATCTTGATAAATCTTAACATGGTCTCTTCTTGTATCTCTCAGAACGTAGCAACGTGTCCTTAATTACAGCGCAGCCCTATATGGCTGCTCTCATTCACATGCAGGAGGCGTTGCGTCACTAACCACACCGCACTTGGGCGAACACGGAACACGCACCTAACGAAATCTTGACGAAACTTCTTCCAGCATCACTCACTGAGCTATGATCTCATATAAGTTCCCTTCACTGTGCAAACTACCAGAGGGGACTGCAGTCATCAGTTCTGCCGAACAGAGGTATTCGAAGTTGTAAGAAAGACAGTGAAGGAGAATGTGTCTCTGTAAAGTTTGGTATCATCAGGTTCTTTGTTTTATGGCATCTGGTGTAAGCAGTTTTGTTTAGTTACCGACTAGAGTAGACTAGGAAATATGAAAAAGTGCTCTGAGTCATTTCAAGAATAATTGTTACTTAATGTCCGGGGTCGCCATGACTTCACAAAACGAAAGTTGGTTTCACCAGACAGAAAACCGCGCAAGGCACAGTAGATTGCTCCCAAATCTTTTAGGCGCGTTCGAAAAATTGCGAAAAGCGACTATTAGCTTCGTCACATCTGTCTGCCTGTCTGTCCGTCCTTCTCTGTCCACATGGAACGACTCGGGTCCTATTAGAAGGATTTTCTTGAAATTTGATATTTGTGTGTTTTTTCTAAAAAAAATATTTTGACAAAACTCATTGTCATTAAAGTCTGATAAGAATAACGGGTAATTTACATAAAGACCTATGCACATTTATGTCAACATCTCGCTGAAATCGTCTTAGAATTAGAAATGTTTCAGACAGAAATTTTAGAGAACAACAAAATATTAATTTTTTGTTGAAACCTTTTTCCGAAAATTGTGCATTTTACGAGATAATGTGCAAAAAGTTGGCAAAGCAAGACAGACCACAGATTGCAATATAATGTGGTGCGTGCGCATGGCATGCTGGATAACTAAGGCTAAATGTATACACGCAGAATATGTAATAATTATTGTTTTCCAACGGCAAGAATCGTTACGCGAACACTCCTTGATATTATGTTGCTTCCCTTGTTTAACTACTGGCATGGGTTGATCACCTTTGCAATATACCTTGCCGTAGTCTGAATAAACTCCACAAACTCAGCATTAATTCTGGTATGAATATGCTGGAGAGTTTAGTCGGCAAATCAGATACCACAAGGTAAGCACACAAGAAACAGACGGATATACAAATGACGGACGCACATTTAGAGAATTTAACTCACCCATTCCAATGGCGGTATAGTATCCGAATCTTCAAAATATTCAGCACAAAATTACGAAGTGTGATTTCGAGTTATGGTCACCGCGTTGTTGAGTTCTTCGATCTTCTGATATTTTCCATAGCCTCAATGCTTAGTTTGTTACCGACGTTTCGGTAAAACCTATCAGGTCCACCTTTAAAAGTCAAGTGCGACAGTAATATAAAACCAAATTCTCTCACATAATTAGAACTGAAGCCATAAGTCGAGTGCTTTAAGTGTACTTCAGAAAATGAAATACGACTGTCATAGTCCTGGCATAAGACGTCAGATTAGGGGTACATTATCTACAAAATTGTAAACCCTCCTCTTGTGAATACTTTCATAAGGTCGCCTTTAAATTAAAATTCCCGTCTTATTTAACCGCAACGATTTAAAACTGCCTGTGTTCAGTTTTCTTTATGAATCCGAATTCCAATTCATAAAACCACAACATTCCATGACTGCCACTCACGGTCTGTAATTTGCGGTGCCCTCACATAAAATACTCCATTCCCATTGAGAAGAGAGAAATTTGGCTAGAAACAGGTAAATGTGCCAGGTGTACTAGGCTCAGGGCTTGTCTTAAAGGCAGCGTAGCATGTGTTAGAGCAACCTAAATACAAGTCAGCAAACCACTACAGGTATCTTGAATCCTGTGGTTTCGACCACCTCCACATGCTGTCGACCGATTTATTCGGGCGAACCGCTCGCCATCTGCTAGCGGTAAGAAACTAGGACGAGATGATGTCCCTTTGAAACGACGATCTCTCTAATTGCTACTGTTCGAGTCATCAAACAGTCCTTCCCTCTCTTCTTCACTGTCTTATTGGCTGGTGAAATTGCACCAAATGTTGTCATCCTCTGAGGGTTTAAAGTTGGGAAGCATGCTAACAAATCTGGCTGCTGAGCCTCGAACGCCACCTGATATGCCCTATCAATTTAAACACAAAATCATTACGTGCAAAGTGTCATTTCATGACCACAGCAAAGCAGTCTTCATACTGGGGCTTTAATCTTTCTCTTCCTCAAACATCATGGGCCGGGAAAGCTCAGTCGGTATAGCGACTCGCTTCGGGTTGGACGATCCGGGGATCGAATCCTGGCGGGGACAAGATTTTCCACACCCGCCTAGACCCGCCATGCGGCCCACCCGGGGGTAAAGCGGCCGGGCCGTGGCGTTTACCACCTACTCCCACCTAGGGGCGAGGTCAAAGAAAGAGTTCTACTCTCCCTCTGAGTCTTCGTGGCCTGTTCTAGGCTGAAATTTACCTTTACCTTTACCATCCTCAAATATCGGGAACATCATACAAATACAAGATAATCTGGAATTCATTTAAATATAATTGTTTATGGAAAGATAAAATAGTACGCATTATTTAGTTGTTAATATCTACGATACAATAAAAGTTTAATGGAATTTCTGAAATGTCTCTGTCCGGAAGGAAATCCTGCACCACCCACGTAACTTGAGTTGTGTCTAACAGTGTCTTAAAGAATGAGGTATCCGTTCTTTTGGAATGTTACGCTGTGTGAAGCGGTGTTTGGTTCCCGACGTTTCGGGACAGCGTATCGTTGACATTAAGAAGGGTCGGAAGGTACAGGAAGGGTATATTAACTAGCCAACGAGCATGGGCAAAACGCAAGGAAGATATGAAAAAGTCCACATTTTTTAAAATCTCTTATACGCATAGTGCTTAAGTACACACTTAAAGGTGTTACTAGATTTTACGACAGTTCAGTGGTACAGGCACTGCAGCGTCTGTAGCAGAATTGCTGCTATCATTACCGAGAAACAATGGAGAAGCCATAAATGTTCTTGGAGTTTCATTAGCGAATCTCCTGACGTTTAAACGCGAGTTTATATAAAGTGGTGTTTCATAATAAGTTCGCTTTTGGCATTGTAGGCGGAATTATTGCACCCTTAAAATCTGTGGCGCATCTAAAACACAATACGCAATATTATGACGACACAGAAATACGCTAAACATTCTAATGCTTCAGACAGCAGCAGCAGCAGCATCAGCAGCAGCATTAGCAGCATCATCATCATCATCAGCAGCAGCAGCAGCAGCACTGCCACAATTAATACATATAAAGCGGAGAAATAAACACTGACATCAAGAAAAGTGACAATTACGGTAGGCCTAGGGAATATAATTTGCATTTTGGCGCTCAAATTCTCTTCAAAATTAAATACGGTCTAGATTTTTGTCAACTAATTCTAGGTGTTCTCTGTTTTAGCTTAAGGATATCTAGTCTTCTAGCTTTCTGAAGGGTTATATTAACTGATAAACACAACTATATAGATTTAACATATTAGTTGTTATTTAACACAACTACATGTTTCGGACTTCTAAATCAGCTGTCATCAGGCAGGGCACTGGTACACAAAAGGAGTAAAATGGAGATATGGTTGTGTTTATCAGTAAATATAACACTTTAATGATAAGAAATACACAACGAACGATATTACCTAAGATAAGCTTACGAGTTTTTTCGACAGCGCTACCTTGAAGCCACCTTAACCCTTAAATCCATACATGGGTCCGATTTCATGAGAGGGGTGTCCGACTCTCCTGCCTGGATGGTAAAGGTAATGCTGGCAATGTGCTCAGTTAATAACCATGACATATAGATGTACGGGAAAAGTTTCAATGGCGTCAAGGCATCTGCTTCAGTCACATATGTTGTTGTAGCTAATTACGTCTGCAGGGTTTTTATTTATTTATCAGGTTGTACAATATTTCCACATCTTCCTGCGCCCATTTGACAATTATATTATCTTCTTCCTCCTGTTGTCTCTGTCATTCCGGTCTTCTTCCATTAATCCCCTTTCTCCCATCAGCCCTCTAATCCCTTCCGCCCAGGTAAGTTTAGGTCTACCTCGTTTTCTTCTTCCTGGTTGGCCCCATTTCATAACTCCCGTGTGGAGTTGCTAGTCTTCCATCGGGCGCCTCCCCCGGTGGCGGACAGGGGAATGCTCACCAGATATGGCGGCTACCGGGGAAGTAAAATACCCGGGGCAGACCAAACTAGCACTGCTGCCTTGCAGTTTGATACTGGCATATCAAGGGCTAGAGGAAGAAAACCTTGATCAAAAATCACCTGGTCCTCCAGGTTGGGGGTTGATGCAGCAGGCCAGCCTCCTGCACATCGAAAAAAGAAAATTGCTAAAAAGCCCACTGGAAATACTCCGGATAGATGCAACCTACGACGACATAATTTGTGCAAGAGGACCATAAGATTAGACACGCTGGATGTACAAGGAATAAGAAACAAAACAGGAGGAATTATAAACGGTTTGGAAGAATTAAAACAAGACATTACAGGGTTTTTAACTTCTCCAAAAAATAATTTCTTTCCCCCGTATTTTGCAGTTTTTCAGTGACTCATTACTTACAGCACAATTCTTGTCCTTGCTCTGTAAATTTAATTTTACATATTTTGACACTGCTATTTTGCTATATTTAATTCTTACTGTAATGTACAAAGTTATGGTTGTTTTCTGACATTTCGTCGGGTTGTTAATGTTTACCAATAAGTGTCATTTCTTTTGTCGCCAAGCAGTTAAACCGCAAAGCATGAACGAACTGTAGTTAAGCTCTTAGTCATTAACGGATACAGGAGATGCGGATAAGTAATAGTAGTAGTAGTAGTAGTAGTAGTAGTAGTAGTAAAAGGTATTGGTTTTAAAAACTCTTGAGTCCCTTTGAATAGCAAAATTCATTTTCAAAATACTTTTTATATTAAAAAATTTTAGAAGCTGGTTTCTTTACTTACATCTTGGTACACTTCTTTTGTACTTTAAGTTTAGCTAAGTTAATTAAAATTTTGATTATGTTTTGGCTACGGTTGTTTTGCATATTAGCTTCTCGGGCGGGTTATTGTTATCTAGAAAAGCTACAGAGAAATTTCTTTTTCCTGGTAAAGGCATTGTTTTCTGGAACGTGAAGCTGTGTACCTTCTTAGGTAGGTACCAATAAGAAAAAATATCTCTTGGAAGACCTAGGCGTAGACAGGAGGGACATGTAAAATGGTCTTTAAAAAATAGGACGGTAGGGCATGGGCTGGATTAGGGCAAATGGCGGGCTGTTTTGAAAAGATGAATGAACTTTCGGTTTCCATATAATGCAGGGAATTTCTTAAATAACTTGGGGAAAAATTAGCGTCTTTTGAAGAACCCTGTTGCATAGAGTTATTTATTCAACCAGTTAGGTAGCTGGTAAGGGGGGCGATAAACTGGTAGACCAAAATTAAATCGGACCTAGGAATTTTAGAGTAGATATCTAATAAAAATGTAATTGACAGATAGTGATTCTTGTCGGACATTAAACATGCGGAAGGAGACGCAATATATCCCATTCTCTCAATAGTGTCGGACATTAAACATGAGGAAGGAAAACACTAGCTTCTACTCTCTTATTAATGTGGGATATTCAACCAGCAGTTGGGCGGACATTATCTTCCATTTTGCATTCTCCGTATCCGATTTTTGAAGATAAAAACAGTTTACCACACTCAAGCGAAGATTCTCCTTGCAGAGACGTTCATCGCCTTACGAGACAGACGTCTGAGTAGTACATATCATAGTTGGGTAAGAAACAAGTGCCTGTGAGTTATAAAACCAAACTATATTTCTCGTCTGACGTAATCTTGAAAGAGGCAGGAATTATAGGTCCTTCAAAGTTCCACGGAGCCTATTAGACACAGAACTCCTTCAAGAATGTAGCATTTAAAGGTCAGATTGTAGAGGTTTCTCTATACTTTTACTTCTTAGCTTCGTCTTTTTTATATACCATCCATTCCGGCAGTAGAGTTGGTAGCTATGTTGACCGCTGTCTGATGACGTCACGTCTCTGGGGCGCGATAATAGAGTGTCTGTCTGAGGGAGCAAAACGAGAAGTGGGGGATACAGGGTTGGAGAGATTTTCACAGGCAGCTTTGAGAGTGAGGGCTTCTAAAATCCCTCTGGGAGGGTTAAAGGGAAGGGAGAGAAAGAAGAAGTAGGATCGAGGTAGGATGGGGAGAGAAAAAAGTTCTGATTGAACGTCCCCTTTGGCCCAACGTCGTTCAATACTTCGTTACTGGACTGGCGAGAATAGATGCCTGTCAGGAGGCCTACAGCCTGTGTTACAAGCTCAGCACGTGTGTTAATATCTACGTCAGGTAATAACTAAGTGACAGTTTTATTTTCATTGGTCTCACTAGAACAGGTTCTTCGCTGTTCTGACCCTTAGGACAAATGACGAGGAGTAACGTTGAAGAAATGAGCGGTGGTGTTGTGTGGAGTGATCAAACTGACGGCTGTAACATGATCTTAGTGGAATTACACATACACAAAATCCTGAGTTGTCAATATTGCAAGGTACCTGCACTTTTGTCACTGGCCGTAGTGCTGGTAAAGTGCAATGTGGATCAATCGGGATTTTTGAATGTCAGTTATGGCAAAACCGCAATTCTAGTCCTCTAAAAATACACTGTGCTTATCATAGAATGATAATGGATTCGGCAAGTGAAATACCACATGGTTACAGTTGGTTATTGCAAAACGTATAGAAATTATGCACAAAATACGCCAGAAAAATTATATTTTAATGTATTGGATTAGTTTTACAGAATCGCAAATAAACTACCATATATATATATATATATATATCACTGTTTCTAGACGTAATGTTTTAACATTTTAATGTTTAGAAGGATACTAAAGTTACACTTAAAGTCTGTATGCCCACATGTTTTGAAAAATTTATAGTTAATACGAAACAACCGGGTAGGTTCTGTAATTTTGCTTGAATGTTTGCCCTGAGGATGATCGATCGCCACCGAAAGGAAATGAGTATAAATAGAAGGAAATGTCTTGTAATGTTAAGAATTTAAATGTCTTTATAATTCAAACCTTAATAGATCAGACCAACAAATATAATCTGTCTTTACAGTCCATAATAATCTACATTATATCGGAACTGTAACGTGTTTCGATTCTCAAAGAGCCATTTTCAAAGAGTTACTTTGATTGTAGAGAGAAGCATACACGTATTGCGTAATTCCATTTAATGTGCGTCTTTATACACACCTCTCTCTACAACTGAAGTAACTCCTTGAAAATGAGTGGGCCGGGTAGCTCAGTCGGTATAGCGACTGACTAGGGGCTGGACGGTCCGGGATGGAATGGTCTCCTACTGTAGTAATTGTGGCATGCACGACACGCTACAACACCGCCTCATCGAATGTGGAGAAGGACCACAGATCTGCCAATGGACAACACAGAAACTTGCCCTCATTCTCAGGACAATCCCAACTCGAATACCGAGCGACTGGCTCTTACGTCCACAATGTGCACTGTGGCCTCCTACGCGACGACGTGCCGTCATGTGGATACTGGCTAACGTAGTTCTTTTCAGAACACGACCCAACCAGGAACTCACGCTACGTGACTTCATTGAATTCATGCAGGCAAATAAATACAAATTGTACCAAACAGTGAAACAGAGACTTTTTGTGGCAAACTACCTCTGTGTCTTGGACATGCCATACAGCGATGAATGGACGGATTTGTTTCTTTCACATAATCTTCAGGAATGTAATTAGATATCACGCCCTTGGCGTACTTTCTCAACTAGGCATAAAATATATAACCACCCATCAGTGCATCGGCCCTTTGGAAGAGGCATGAGGTGTTTAAGTACATATGTCCAGTGAACCGGGATTTTGTGTCCGATGTTATAAATATTGTATCCTATTACAGGAGATTCTGTACAAAGTAGATGTGTGGGATACCGTGGACAAATAGTCCGATCACAGCATGGGGGTACTATGTGAATGGTGGGGGTATCTTTTGTGTTTGGGAGTAATGACAAAAAATCTTGTACCATTCCTTAGCTGATGCAGATTTTGACTGTCTGTCTCGATGCTAACGGGACTCAGACCAATAATGGATCCGGTGGGTGTTACTATAATCATCTGTAGTACTGCAATAATATTAATACGACCTCTTATTCCCATTGTCAGCATCGTACCTCAGTCATAATCTCACTGATATTATGTATACTGAAACTATGTGCTACTGTACCATAGTCGTATATGAATAAACAACAAGTAAAAAAATCCCGGTGGGGACGAGATTTTCCGCCCGTCCAGACCGGTCCTGGGGCCCACCCCGCCTCCTGTAAAATGGGTACCTGGTCTTTCCCCGGGGTAAAGTGCGGCCGGAGCGTGCTGCTGACCACTCACCCTCTTCTAGTGCCGCGGTCATGGAAGAGTAGAGCTATACCTCTACCCACCCTCTGGGCCACAGCAGGCCTGCAACGGGATCACTTTACCTTTACCTTGAAAACGAAACATTTCGCAGTTTCGTTATAATGTAGATGATTATGGATTTTCTTCATATGCAGTGTATTCGTTTGTCTGATTTATTAAACAGCGAATTATATAACACAGTTTGTGTACGTGATGACTGTTTGTCGGCAAATATCTCGCAACGAAATTTCATGACCCACCCCTCTCATCTTCCAAACCGACTACGAAGCCACAATAAGCTTTTTGGCTAATTGTTTGTAGAATAATAAAACAACACGAACAACAACGTGAAATATAACAAACAAGCTTTTGTGGGAGATGTTACGCTCTAACTGTAAATTTAAAACAGTAAAATTATTCAGTACATTTCATAACGTAAGTTTTCGTTTGTAACAGCCTCTGTAATGGACTACATGTAAATACATCGTCATAATTTGGGCCTTCATTCCAAACTGTTTGTTTCCCCAGGCTAGAAGGCTTTTAAAAATGAATTTAAAATAATATACAAAAAAAGATGCTCAAAATTATATCTAAATACATGGCATACTGCATTGAAATCTTCTGCTAAAACAGTAAATAATAAACCCATCGAGCGCTAGAATCCAAGCCGTGATTAGTTAGAATCTTGGCAGGCCATCTTGACCAATGTTTCCATAATTTTCTTCAGTCCCTCCAGGCAAATACATGGTTAACACTCAATTAAATTACAACCTATTTCTTCCATCGCCTTTCCAATTCAACACATAAGAGTCGTCCTTGGTATAATAATTAATCTATAGGCGGGAAGGTCTGCGGTTCGAGTTCCAATAGGGAAGATATTTTTCTCTTCTTCAAAATGTTCATATCGCCTCTGCGGCCCAGCGATTCTCCTAGTCAATTGCTAACGGCAACCTTCTCCAGGAAAAAGCGGCCGGGGTGTGAATTTGACCACTCACCTCGACCTAGTGCCGATGTCAAGAATGAGTGAGGCTATACAGCTACTCCTCCTGCGTGCCTTCTTGGCATCGGCAGGGACAACCTTTCTTTTTACCCGTCATTCGATACTATCGTACATAGCCTGAAGTCCTCGAAGACATCGCAAAATTGGTCACGAACAAAAGAAAAAAACAACTGACAAATTTTGGCTCCATATTCTGCAGGGATTTAACGTCCTTAGTAGAACTCAGGCGCCAAGCACTTCCGTGTTGCCATCTACAGTGTCTTGGTGTAAATTATGCAAAGCAGAGACGGCCTATTACACTCGGTAATTATACGTTGTCGGACGGCTCTCGACGGCATCAGCTGCAGAGGACACTCGCCGTGTTCCGGCAGTGGCTTAACAACAACGCTACGTCTTGCATCAGCAAACCATGCATTTTGCGTGCAGCTAAAACTGATGTCGCAGCAGAAATTGCACGAAGGGGCTCAAAACGTACTGCAGGTCTGGGTTGACTGCAACATTTGTAATCAGCACACGCAAGACAAAAGAGACATAAGCCTATGTCAATTTGATAATATTACTGTAATTGCACATCTATCATACTTATCCCTTTAAACACCTAGATAAATCCCATCTGCCTTTTGCTAACATTATTCGGAGCTCACCATATTCTCCACGTTAGCAGGTAAAGGGTTAATCCTTGAAGTTCAATCGTTACTAAATATAGCACCTACTCAAAAATGCAGATTTTTCTGAACATTGCCTTTAAAATGAATTTATAATTTATGTAATAAGAACCAACAAAATGCACACTTTTACATTAATGTTTTAATTTAATTATAGTGTCTTCGACGTGTTTCGAACATCCAGGTGTTCATCCTCAGGAAGACTTGTACATGCAGTTTTATGGTATTTCTTTCACGCATCCAATACAAGCAGACTGGTCGAGGGCATTGCCCTCGACCAGTCTGCTTATATTGGATGCGTGAAAGAAATACCATAAAACTGCATGTACAAGTCTTCCTGAGGATGAACACCTGGATGTTCGAAACACGTCGAAGACACTATAATTAAATTAAAACATTAATGTAAAAAGTGTGCATTTTTTTTACTTAGGTGTATCACAATGCACGGTTCAAAAAATGTAAAGAATTTATAAGTTGTGAGCTATTCAAAGATAAAAAAATTATATTTTCCTTGAACAAAATTCAAAGGCAGGTTTTGATAATGAAGAAGCACTGTGTTCTTCGTAACGTACAAATTGAATTTTTAATATAATTTACATCAAATTCATGCTTCACCTTGTTAACCCTTTAAAACCCAGCCCCAGGGTTGACACTAAAAATTGAAACTGTTATTCACACTCAATATTAACTTTTTCGTTTGACCAGTGCAACACACAGAGATGATTAGTGTTCTCTGTAAGGTAAGAGCTAAATCTTTAAGTATAACTAATACATTTATGTTAGTCTTAAAAGGACAATTGTGATATCAATAATCCACTAGAAAGGCCCAAGAGAATAAGGAGGAATTTGGAAAGGAATTAAAGACTCTGGTACCTGGTGTGTGTTGAAAGTGCTGATTTGCCGCACGGGAACATAAAAGCTATAAATAAGAACTCACATTTTCCTTAGACACTAATAACGAGTCTGTGTAGAAGTAGAAGTACATTGCGAGTTCACGTATCTTTAACCACCAATCTGGACAGAATCATAAAAAAAAAAAGTTTCTGACATCGTTATTGGAAAACGTGGGAAATGTCAAATTTTCCCTATGTGGAAGAGTAAACTACAACAATAAATAAGAATTGCTTTCCCGAAGAATTCACAGCAGATTAAATTAGGAAAGTAATTGTTACTATTTGGTTAAAAATTCTTCCTCTTCCCTTCTGCTACCTAAATTATGAGTACTGTGATAATAGAAACTGCTGTTTTTGTGGGGATATGGAAGTTGGACTCTTGTAATAAGGGGAGTCCTATAATTTCCCACATTCCGTCTATTTACTTCAAACACTGATTGATTAGTTCGGCACCGAAACACTCTGTATCGGGTAAAATGTATTTAATAGTCTATGTTGCATCTTAACGTAGAAAATTAGGTACATTTTACCTGACGCAATTTTATTATGTTGGCAAAAATAAAAGGCGTTGCTAAGAACAAGACTTGGACGTGAGGAGGATTGCGTGCCAGAAGGGTAGATCATATCGTGATAATCTACATAAATTTTAAGTTGTTAAAGTACAATTTATACATTACTGCAGAGAGGTGTATAGAATTAAGGCCATAAATTTTACTTTCCTCCGAATATTATTTGGATGGTGGACTCAGGAGAGTTGGAAGAAAAGGAAAACTCTCGCGCATGATAACATTGACGAAGAAACAGAAAGGTTTGGTCCGTCAGTCTGAAGATAACAAATCACTTGAACGTCTTTGGCTTGTATACGAATAATATTAAAATGGAACTTAATGAAAGAAGTTATGTGGATAGTATTCATCCGACTAGGACAGAGACTGGTAATAGAAGTAATGTAATCAAGATTATGGAATTTCGACTGACATAAATAATTATATTATTTGGGTACATGAGAGGCTATAAGCTTCTCAAGAAGGATTCTGTTAATTGAGTTATCAAAAAAATAAATAAAGAAACGTCAGTTTTATCGAAATGTCTGAATTTCTTTTTAGCTTAAATTTACGCATTTCAGTTTCAAAATCTTATGTACCTGTAAGTGAATCTAATGGCGCAGCTTTTGGCAGTGGTATGCTAAGGGGTGTAAAATATCATATAGGGGATATCGATGCACCGACCTGTCAGAATCACGAGAAATACAGGTCAAATAGCTTTTAGAAGCCTTCTAATTTAGTAACAATTTTCATCGAGTTCAGCTGTTAATGTCACACTGCGTAAATTACTGCAAACCTGTCTCTTTCAATCCCATTGACCCTGTTATCAGCAACACGGCGAAGTTAAACTTCCGCAAAATGATATCAAGTCTCGTTGCCACACACGTCCAAGAAATAAATACGTCTGCCTTTAGGGCCCCTTTTAGGCATTTGGCGGTGAGCAGGGGGGTGGGATGGGTTAATAAATAGATTTGCTTTCTTCTTAATGGAACATTCTATGAAATATGTTATTGTCAGATTTCGTAATTTTGTCAGTAGTGCACAATTTCCTAAAATGCTGGTAAACAACTGCCCATTTATGCTGCTTAAAAGTGCAGAAAAGCAAAGACCTCATCTACACCGCCGCAGAAGCAAGAAATCTCGCAATTGGCTACATTACGTGTGTATGTGTGTGTGTGTATGTATATATATATATATATTTATATATACAGTGTGTCCCAGGAGGAATGTGCCAGACTTCGGGAGGGTGTTCCTTATGCTAAAGTATACCGATATAACCCAAAACACCTATGTCCAAAGTTGAACGGTTACGGAGATTATGGCCAGTGAAGTTTGAAACTTTGACAGCTGTTACACACTTATTGATTACCAAATACATATTAAAACTGGCAGGAATATGTGGTTTCTGTAATGTTAATATCTGT
>Ga0123355_10006113_pt1 | contig 17765 bp, 17 predicted proteins | sample TergutEmb28metaG_3_FD_89872 | JGI IMG/M metagenome (GOLD analysis project Ga0123355, IMG submission 89872) | Embiratermes neotenicus P1 segment gut microbial communities from Petit-Saut dam, French Guiana - Emb289 P1 | ecosystem: Host-associated > Arthropoda: Insects > Digestive system > Gut ... | reverse complement strand
TTGCTCAGGCATATTATTTATTATGAGGTTTAGTGCTCTGTTCTCATCTTCTTCACGTAATATGTCAGGAGTTATTCCGTCTTTCGAATACCCCCATACTGCGTATACATTTACATTTGATGCTGATGCTCTTTGATGTACAACTGTTATTACCGCAGGCAATATGTCGTCACCTTCCAAGATTGCCTCTTGCGATTCACTCCAGCCCACAAACAGAACATGCCTGCCGTCTAATGTATCTTCATGAGTCGGTGCAGGCTCTCTTAGTATATGTGCTGTATCGTTTGATACTGTTATCGGATTTGGAACCGGTCCGCCAATTCCTCCGTTTAAATTGTATGTGATTGTAAACTCAGCAGGCGGAAGCTGCTCTTCCTCTTCCTCTTCGTTTTTCTCATACTCATCATTTTTTTCTTCTTCGTTTCCGTACTCGTCTGATTCATTTTCATTTTGTTCTTCCGAGTCCGGTGTCTGCGATGTTTCGGATCCGTCTTCCGGTTCAGATGATTCATCTCCCGGTTCAGATGTTCCGTCTGCGAAGTCTTCGCTTCCGGCTTCTGAAGATGTATCAGCTTCGCCAAAGGATACGTCTCCCAAGTCTCCTCCGATGTCGCTTGTGTCTCCTCCGTCGAAGTCTGCTGATCCCGAATACGAATCGCCTATTTGCGATTCTGCGAATGCAGCCGGCGTTAATCCTGTAATCACTAACGTGAATGCAAGCATTATTGCCAATACTCTGTTTAATTTTGTTTTTCTTTTCCACATAATCATTGTTTCTTTACCCTTCCTTATTTCTTGATTTTTTTGTTCTGTGTTTTTACCTTATATATATGTAAAGTTTTGATTGTCTTGCGCCTGCTTATCTATGGCGCAATCTATCCGCTCGATTTGAGCATAAAACTTGATTTTTTCTGCTGACACGATTGCTGTGCTCTCGCAAATAAAAAAGCCCTCTTGTAACTCATGTGTCGAAAGGCGAGGCTCAAATTTAATTTGATTAACGCAACCGGGCTATCGTGGCATTTAGCTGTAGATCCCTTGGCTTTGTGTCCCCGTCTTTCGTTCGGAGTTACCTTTATAATCATTCTTTATTTAGTTTTTAATCTTCCATTAAAGATTCTTTACTTTAAGTTAAAATATTTCTCTGTTTCCTTTTTATCAGATTTACCATCATTTGTCAAGCTGTTTTCTGAAAAAAGTTATATATTTTTACAAAATATTGTAAGTGAACACAATATTTTTTTGTATGTAACCGCATTTCACATTTGTTAAACGTTGAAATTCCAAGCGTCTCACATTCTCACCTTACAATATTGTAACGAATTCATTGGAAGTCTTATTTATATAGCTAAAAAATATTTTTTTATTTGTAATCATTTTGTAATTATTTCAAAATTTACCCTATAAAATTTCAGTTGTTTTGATGAAAGTAAATTAAAAATTGTGTACTTGCGTATTTGTTTTTTTAAGTGCGGGTATTTCTTGTTTTATTTCCTGCATTAATTTCCTGCGGTAATTAAAAAGTTTTCTGTTTTTCTAATACTTCTTTAAACTTTTTATATGAAAAACGCCGCTTGAAAAAAGATGTAAACCCCCATTAGTTACCATGGTTCATTTGATAGTTTTCACATATATCCGGACACATATCAACTACTCCAAATTATGACCGCTCGCCCTACATTTTTATCACCCGGATTTACACAGTAATCTCGACACCAAAATTGCATTCCGGATTTCGGCACAAACATCATATGATACTTACCGTCTCTCTTTGTATGTGCTAAAATATTCTTTATCCGTATATAGTTTGCTGCCGGCATTTTGGTACATAAGGTCTACTTACAAATTACTTAAATGATTTGGACGGCATTATTATCTCACCAAAGTATTGTGTGCCGAAATCGGACGCTAAAACAAAAACCTTTAAATCCCGAAATGCTGTCCAAAGTATTTCGGGAAGAAAAATTTTATCACGACATAAAAAACAAAGACTCCACTTGCCACCTAAAATGGCGAGTGAAATCTTCGTAAGGAAATCTTTCTTTAGTTCAACACCAGCAATCATTTCATGGCTGCTTAACAATATTGTCACGGTTTCAGTATGCCTTGTCTTGGTTGACGATAATTTATATTCTGTGAAGCTACGTCTTTATTCATCTTCTACCCCATTAATTTCAAGCTTTGCCCCGCTTAAATCGGTTGTCAATAATTGCGTTCTGTAAACACCTTTGCATTTTACTTAAATACGCTCTTAAATGCCGGCATAACTACCTTTAATAAGATTCCTGTTGCCGTGCCAAAGACAGCCCCTGCTATAAGCAGTATCGGGAAGTAAAATATAACTAAGTTGACGCTTTGAAGGATCAAACCCGCAACTGCAAGCTGCCCGATATTATGCCCTATCGCTCCGCCTACGCTAAGCGCCGCGTAAGGTTTTTCTTTCTTAAAAACCCATGATAACATTATAATAATCAATATTGAAAGCTGCCCGCCCGCCAAGCTCAGAAGCCCTGCCATAGGCCCTCGCATTACTACACTAAACAACGCTTTCAGAAAAGCCATCACAACGGCTTCCTTTTTCCCTATAAAAAACAATGTATACATTACTACAACGTTAGCAAGACCTATCCTGCCAAACTGGGGCGGCAAAAATGGCCAAGGTGGTAACATTCTTTCTATTAGAACTAAAATGATCATAAGCGCAAGCATAAGGCTTAGGAACGTCATTTTTTTTATGGATTGTGTCATATATACTCCGTCTTTCTTTAATTCAAAATACAGGGCACTGCGAACGCTGCAATTATATAACTGTATCTACATCTTCATCGGCTACACCGCTTCTAAAACTTCGTATGCTCAGTATCACACCGTTGGGAAGACATGCCGCCATTTGCCCCGAGCGATTGAGAAAGCCTGTATTAACACAGATTTGATCGGGGCAGTCGGATTTTTTAAAAGCTATCTGTCCGTCATCCGTAATTTCAAAAACAACATTTGGTACTGCATCGACAGAAAAAGTCCGCTCATCATCGAGATAAACGGTATGTGCATGAGAACTTGACGTGATTTCCGCATAAATCCTAAGCCGACCTTCGGCATCAAGGTCTCCGTGCCCGATTGTATTTATTAACCTGCTCATTCCAAAAGCAGAAACGCCTATAAGCAAAATAAGTCCTATGAAGATACATTCTTTTTTTGTCGGTAAAATATTTTTTTTATTCATTCTGCCCTCTCTGCCGAAACTATTATCTCATATATTAATTTTCAATTAACATTGTGCCGCCGGCAATCCAAAATAAGAAGCCTTCTTTATTATAACGCCAATATTTCGAAAAAGCCACTGTAAAAAATGTAGTGTTTTTGTATTGACAGCACTTGGAATACATGTTACAACTAACAAATATGCGCACATAATACTAAACTGTCCGCAAAGGAGGCACCGCTTTAATGATTGATGTACAAGATGCTCTGTCAATAAGCAAACAACACGTTCAAAATGCCTTGTGCAACGCCGCTCCCGGCTTGAATGATATGACAACTCATCTGGCGCAAAGTGCCGGCAAAGGTATACGTACTTTATTATTAGTCACGTCTGCCGCCAATTCAGAAAACAAGGTAACAAAAGATGTAACATATGCGGCGGCGGCAATAGAGCTTTTACATATGGCTACTTTAGTACACGATGATGTAATGGACGATGCAGATACTCGCAGAGGATTACCTACGGTGCACAAAAAGTTTGACACAAAGAGCGCCGTCATCTGTGGTGATTATTTGCTTAGTTTAAGTTTGTCAACGATTGCGAACATAAACGTAACGGAATCCGAAAAGCAAACTTCGCCGGCACCTCACCTTATTCGCTCTTTAACCGCAATATGTAAAGGTGAATACTCTCAACATATCAATGTCGGAAACTTTGACATGAATTTATCTGCATATCTTAGGATTATTTCAGGCAAAACCGCTATGCTTTTCACGGCATCGGCTTGTATCGGTGCTGTTTTAGGCGGCGAATCAGATGCAACTGTAAAAGACCTTAGTCGCTTTGGGCGTTGCTTAGGTATGATATTTCAAATAATTGACGACTGCAATGATTACGAATCATCAGAAGCAAAATCTCTTAAACCTGTAGTAAATGATATAAAAAACGGGATTATTACACTACCGCTGATACTGGCAATAAATAAAAATCCCGATTTGCGCAAAACTGCAAAGCAAGCCTTACTTTTACACGATAACCTGCCGGATTTTGCACAGTCTGTACAAAATGCAGGCGGCGTAGACGCAGCTCGGGCTGTGGCTTTGCGATATTCCGCATGGGCAACGAAAGCCCTGAAAAACGTTTGCCCTGAAAAGCGACAAGCATTGTTATCTATATTAAACAATATCTTATAAGCGTTAACATCATATTAAAACACAACCAAGCCAAATAAGAACTGCATAAGATCCCGATATATATAAAAAATTAATTATTGCTGTTGAAAATGTTTTTCTTTTATCTTGAACAGCAATAAATTTTTTTATGTTTTTCCTTACAGGAATAATAGTTAACAACACTGCCAATGTAACAATAGGTAAAATTCCAAGTGCAACGGCAAGTACAAGCGTTACATACGATATAAAGTACAGTGATTTATAGAGCAACAACGAATTTTTTACTCCCATATAAAACGGCAACGTATATCTCTTAACTTGTATATCTTCTTCGGCATCACAAATGTTGTTTGCAAGCATGATGTTGGAAATGCAACAAATCAGCGGCAAAACGACAACCGCAAAAGAAGCAAGCTCAATCCGGTCAAAATAAATCGAAACATTTCTTATCTCGCTAAAACTTATATCAACTATTGAATGAGAAATTTCTACTGCAATAAAAGGGATGCATACACCCATTATTACGCCTGAAAAAAGTTCGCCAAACGGAGTGCGTGCAATCGGTAAAGGGCCGGCACTGTAGATAATTCCTATGCCAAAGCATAATATACCGACAAACAAAACAACAAGCCCTGAAATTGTAACAAGATAAATCCCGAAAGAAGCAGCAATAAGCCCCATAAAAACAATTACCGTAAATGACAAAGTGTCCGGATAGTGCGGCTTTCGACCGGTCTGACGATGCCCGACATGATTGTTTATTGCCGTGGTTGTCATGTCAAACAAAAGCATCGCTGTAAAGAAAACTATCACGGAAGCTAAATTAATGCGCCGTAACGATAAAAAGCGTACCCCACCCCTAACGCGAATGGAACTACGCTCGCAAGTTTTGTTCTTATTTCTACAAAGTCCAAGAAATTTTTTATCTCCGACATAACCTTACTCAACCACTATGTTTGCAATTTCATGAATATCAACTAACTTTGCTTGAATAACAAGACGCATGTCTCTTCGGTTCGGCACACACGTTGACAACGTGATAATGTTTTCCACCGTTGGCGGAGCTCCCGCCTCTACAACAGTCTGCACTGCCATTTCATTAATATATTTTTTAAACATTTCTTCTGATGCAAAGCTTATTGAATACGTGTCGCTCGTTGCAAGTGTTTCGTATACTGCAAATATTTCATATACAAACACCTCGCCCGGTCTTATTATATGAATATATCTGTTTGCATCTGCATGAGCTTGCTCCAGAAATCTCTTCAAGCTTCCAAACTTCGCTTCGTTTCTCGTATCATGCCCGTAAATTATAGTATTACGATCTTCAAAGTCAGGGTCATTTCTAAAATCAATAAAAATACTACCCAAAATATTATAACGTCTGTCAAAAGTATGATTCAAATAAAACTGATTATCGGTGCCAAACAAGACCGGATACGAAACCGGTGTGTTCGGAATATGAATCCACGCAATAATCTCGCGGTTTATATCCTGCAAGATATCGAAATCAACAAAAATAGTCGAAAACACGTCTTCTTCCGGATATTCCGCATTATCAACCACAACAACAGGCATTGCAACAACAGCCTCTTGCCTGATATTATCAAGCACTCTGTTTGATGTGAATTCATGGTAATAGTTCATCACTAAAAAATATCCACTTACACAAAATACCGCAAGCGCTATTATAAAAGCTACTACTCTTTTTCGCATAACGTTCACTCCCGTTATCTTTTACTTGCCTTGTGCGATTTTTCTTTCCATTACCTCTAAGTTATATGAAACCGTTTTCGCTGTTTCGGCACTAATCATATTGTTTTTATACATATCAAATATTGACGCATCCATACCTACCATGCCTTCAGACGACGAAGACTGAATGACTGTATCTATTTGATGTGTTTTCGAATCTCTTATCAGATTTCGGATTGCGCTGTTTAAATGCATAATTTCAAAAGCAGGACGCAATTTTCCATCTGTTGTCGGCAAAAGCTGTTGAGAAATTACGGATTGAAGTACCATTGATAGCTGCACTCTGATTTGTTGTTGTTGTCCGGTCGGAAATACATCAATAATACGATCAATCGTATTGACTGCGCCTATAGTATGCAATGTCGAAATAACGAGATGTCCCGTCTCCGCCGCCGTCATGGCAGTTCTTATCGTGTCAAGATCTCTCATTTCTCCAAGAATTATAACGTCAGGAGCTTGGCGCAAACATGCCCGAAGCGCCACCGGGTAACTCTCTGTGTCTATGTTTATCTCTCTTTGACTAACTATACTTTTTTTGTTTTTATGCAGAAATTCTATCGGATCTTCGATCGTAATGATATGCGCATTTCTCTCACTGTTTATTGTGTCAGTCATATATGCAAGCGTCGTTGATTTGCCGCTTCCCGCCGGTCCCGTAACAAGAACAAGTCCTCGTGTTTTCTTTGAAACAAAAGTTGCTTCATCATGTATTCCAAACAAATTAAAATCAGGAAGATTAAACCTGACTACTCGTATTACGGCTGCCATAGTGCCGCGCTGCCTGTAAGTACTTACTCTAAACCGAGACAATCCTTTAACCGAAAGTGAAAAATCATCGTCACCATTTGCCAAATAATGATCCATGGATCTTGAAGCAAGTGCATATATTTCCGTTACAAACCTGTTAGATTTGTCCGGCATTACAACTTCTTCGCCTACGGGATATATTGACCCGTTTATTTTAGCAGACAGTCTTAATCCTGCAACAATAAAAAGATCCGACGCATCTGCTTTAATTGCATCTTCTAAAAAGCCTAAAATTTCCGACATAAATTATATACCTGCCCTTATTTTTTTCAATCAGGAAAAACTCCATCCCAAACTAAAATGCTGTCATCAATCTCCCATTCCCCGGAATGGACAGTTCTCCACTCTAATACAGTATCTTCATTGCCTAAAAGTCTAAGTCTGACTGACAAATCCAAAACTTCATTAAGCTTAGTTATGTATGACGCAATAATTCCGTTATCTGACTGTTCAAATTTAATTTCAACGCCTTCTACGTATTCTATAAGAACGCCGCTTCTAAAGGATTCGAGTATTTGCGCTCTTATCTGCGTCGCTTTCGTATCGGCTTCATAATAGCCTGACACAAAAGAAGCCGTTCTTTGAGCCAGTGCTTTTTCTGCATTTGCCGTAGATAGAGTAAGCATTGCAAACACAGTCAAACATAATACAGCAAATATCATTATAAGGGAAACGGTTCCGACACCTACACCGCGTGTTTTTTGCTTCATAAGCTCACCCCCAAGCTTGCTATGGGAATTGAAAAAATCACATTGCCCAACACATCACTTACGAGCACCAGCCCCCCTATATATCCTATCCGTTCGACAGCTCTCACTTCAAGCACATATCCTATCTCCACGATATCGCCGCCGTCTAAAGGCCCTGCACCGACTACGGGATTCCAATCAGCGTCAAAATATTTTAGTGCTGCCGTGCCTTCAGCATGTAACATTCCATCCAAAAGCCTCGCAGTTTCTTCCAAGTCTCCGCCTGTCGCTCTAAAAAACTCTGCACCGTTTTGCGCTGTAAACACAGCGTGATTCAAGCGATTGGTTTCATTTGAAAGCTTATATGAGCCTACAAAGATTTCTAAACAAATAGCCGCTGTAAGTGCAAATATCATAAGTCCGAATAGAAGTTCTATTAAAAATAATCCTGAACCGGAAAGCGCACTTCTCTCTCTCATTGTGCACCTCCCATCTCAGAACGCAAGCTTATAGCCACCGTTCTGTCATTTCCGGCTGCAGACACGTGTCTGATCTTTAACAGATTTGGGGTTATCATAGTAAAATACAAAGGCTCTGTTTCAATTAACGCAGTACCTATATCAAGCGTCAGCCATGAATCCTGCTCAAGTGTTGATGCCTTATCTGTAAACAGCTCCTTTAGCCATCCGTCATAGGAATAGATGATAGTACTATACTCTTCGCCGTAAAATTTTTCATCGAGAAATAACGCAGAAATGCCCTCAAACTCGCCTACTCTTATTCTGTCTGCCGCATCAATGCTCCGCACTCTTGCCGTAACATAAGAAATACTTACTCTTTCGTTAAAATGTGCATCTGAAGTTCTTTGTATGTTGCTGTATGTATTAGCACCAAGCATTAGAACCATTAGTATGGAAGCTGCAAATGCACAAGCGAGCATCAGCACAAAAACAACATCTATTGTATGACTGCTTCCCGTTTTACGCATAAGATTTCTCCTTGTATCCTAAAGTCGTATTGATTTAAATCCCTCGCCAAGGATCAGATCATCATCTTCGAACCATGTCGTCAGACCGCAGTAACACTACAACATCCGGCATAATGTTTGCGGCAAATATATTATAGTGAACGATGAATTTTTCCTCATTAATTCTTATTCCGTAATTTTCTACTAAATACTCAAAATTAGGTGGGAACTTTCCTTCTGCCGCATAACAACTTATTACGGCTCTCAGGACGCTTTTTTCTGCTATACGAAGCCCTTCTGCATCAGAAGCAGTTCGAGCTTCAGCAAGACCTGTCATTACGATAAATAAAACAATAGCAAAAATGACAGCAAACCCGATGAAAGGAAATGCTTTTCCGAGAAAAGACGATTTATATCTACTCTTATCCATAAATAAACCTCTCTATATGACTTGCTTATTTAACGTGACTCACGCTGTTTGAATAAACAAATCCGGCGTTTACCCGATTGCTGACATTATGCTTACAAGCGGCAACATTACAGACAACAATATAATACCTACAATAGCTGACGTCAAAATAACAAGAGTTGGCTCTATCTTTGAAATCAGAGCGTCTATCTCATCACGTATAATTTCTTCACTTCGTTCAGCGATAGCTTGCATAGCTTCGGGAAGCGTTCCCGTTTGCTGCGCCATAGATAACAGTCTGCTGTTTCTTGATGTAAAAATCCCCGACTGAGTTAACGCATCGCCAAGCTTTGCGCCTTCTGCAAGAAACTTTCTGCACTTTTCTGCACTCGGCATAAGGCTTTTACCGCCGCGAGTTACTCTTGCCGCCATCGCAATAGAATCATCTGCGTCTATTCCGCTCTCTATTGCCATCGCCATTGCAAATGAAAATCTCGCTGATGCTATTCTTTTAAATATGCCTTTATCACCAAAAATGTTTCTGAAACAAGACGCTATAGAGTCCCGAACAGACGGAACGGTATAAGAAAGTACCATTAAAACAAGCAGTATCCCTATAACAACAAATATGACTGTTGACGCTCCCGAAAGAACTTGCCCAAACTGCATAAGACCTACTGCAAGCGGTGACATCTGTGTACCCATTTGATTAAATACGTTGTTAAAAATCGGAAGCACTTGTATAATGATTACCGCTATGACTACCATCATAATAGTTACCAAAATAACAGGATAAAATACAGCATTTTTTACACTGGCTGTGAGCCTGTATTGCCTCGCATAGTAATCTGACAAGCTTCGCATAGTAATTTCAAGTTTTCCCGTTTTTTCTGCAAGTGCTATCATCTCCACCATGTATGCCGGAAATACACCTGCTTCTTCAATTGCTTCTGAAAAGAGTTTCCCGTTTTCGGTTGCATTAAATAAACCGGTCATAATCCTCTTCGACTCTTTATCGTTATCCTCTTCCATGAGCATATGAAAACCGTCGTTGATTGATATGCCGGAATGTAAGAAAAGAGAAACTTCTAAGCAAAAGGCTGACAAGTAAGATGAACTCAGTACTTTTTGTTTCATAAATTTTCTCTCCTGTAATCATTCATTTTAGCGTACCCAAAGCCGCTCAAATAACTTGAACGGCTTTGAAATAAAAACACTGTTAATTAATTAACTAATTCTATTGTACCACTAAAAAAGATGCTTTGCAATATCTTAGCTGTAATTAATAACTATTCGTATTTGTATGTAACTTAATTTAATGCAAAAATCTTGGTGAATGATTGTTTCCTGTCCCAATAAACCTCATAATGCTTTCACTGGAATTGGCACCGGAAGCAAAAGTAGGATCCATAAGTCTCCATGAATTGCCATCAAAGAAAATAACGCCTTCTACCCAACCTGACTCGACTGTCCATACGCTTATCCAAGCATGAAACAGTTCACCGACATATCCGATAACAAGCCTCGTAGGTATTCCCTGACTTCTGAGCATTGCCGCTGTAAGAGCTGCATAATCGAAACATATTCCCCGTCCGGCGCGCCAAACTCTGTCAAGATCCGGAACGTAACCGCTTTGCACCGTTTGGGCAAGCTGTACGTCATAAGAAAAATTGTTTATTACATAATTATAAATTCTGCCTACTCTTTGAAGTGTAGTATCTCCCGGCATTACAAGCTCGGCAGCTCGCCTGACGGCAAGCGTGTTTGCATTAAAGTTTACAAACTGGTTCGGTCTTAAAAAAGGAGCGAACTCGTCAGTAAGTGTAACGTTTATAGTCGTTGAAAAAACAGATGCAAATTGATTTCCCGATATATTTCTGAAAACACCGATAGTATATCTTCCGTTTCCGACAGAAAGCGGAAATACCTCAAAAGTGCCGTCAGACCTTAAACGGTAATTATACTGCACTCTGTCCGGCCCTGTTATCAAAACTCTAAGGTTTGAATTGTTTCTGCCGGTATACCTTACCATGATATAACCATCTCTCATGTTTGATACATCTATCTCTACTTGCCCATTTCTTCTGACATCTGTTCCCGATGCAACAGGAAGAAGCAACGGTACATTTGCCATAGGTACCGGCTGCGGTTCAATAACGACCGTCTGTCCGACAACAGTTTTTCCTGTGCCTGCATATGATTTGTCAAAAATTCCACCTGCTAAAAATGTGCTTGAGGTTAAAATTGTGATAAGTATGACTGATAATATTTTTCCGGGTTTCATTATTTATACCTCCTTAAATCCGGTTTGTTCTCGGTTGTTACAAATATTATACGACAACAAAACCAATTTGTAAATATGTAACTTAACTTTTTGAAAATAAAGTTTTTTCCTCTTGAAATATCAATGCAAATTGTATATAGCTTATAGACTTATTGTCAAAAATGTGTAATAATGTTTTTAGTAATTTAATACAACTATAACAGTGTATAGTAAATACGTCAAACTGTAGCCGTTATTTCTATAATGTAAATTAATTTTTTGAAAGGTTTTAGTAAGGTTTTAACATGACTGAGAAAAAACAAACAAAAGAAAAACTATATATTAACTTGCTTGGTGACGTTTCGTTAACTTACAACGGAAATGTAATCAACGACCGTAATATTCGCTCAAAGAAATTTTGGGTGATCTTGGAATATCTTATCGCTTTTCGCCATAAAGATATTACACAAGGCGAGCTTGTTAATCTGCTTTACCCTGAAGGGAAAAGCGAAAACCCCATCAATGCATTAAAAACATTAATTCATCGGATCAGAAACGGCTTAAGCCAACTGAAACCGCTGAACAGTCACGATCTTTTAGTTCACTCAAACGGTACATATTCATGGAGCAAACAAATTGAATGCGTCGTAGACGTTGAAGAGTTTGATAAGCTATGTAAGAAAGCGAGTGCTGCGGGATGCTCTGATGACGCCAAACTCTCATATTATATAAAAGCCATAGATCTTTACAAAGGCGACTTTTTGCAAAAGTCTGCATTTGAAGGCTGGGCTGTAAAGCAAAACACTCATTATCGTGAACTTTACGGCAACATCGTTCATAAGTCTATCGATATGCTGAAGCAAAGAGGTGATTATAAAAAAATCACAGACATATGCTTAAAAGCCGTAAAGATAGATCCTTTTGATGAGAGCTTTTATTATGAGTTGATCCTCAGCCTTATCAACACAGATAATTCGCAAGAGGCGCTTGTAGAATACAGAAAGATGTCTACTCTTTTTTACAGGGAGTTTGGTATCACTCCATCTAAAGAGATAATGGGTCTGTATCGAGAAATTATTAAAGTAGACAACGAGATTGAAACAGATCTTAACATTATCAAAGAGCAACTGGGTGAAGAAACGCCGGGCAGCGGTCCTTTCTTCTGCGAATATGAAATTTTTAAAGATATTTACAGACTGGAAGTCAGAGCGGCGGCAAGAACAGGTGAAAGCGTTTACTTATGCTTGTTTACTCTTTCTGAAAAAAACGGCGAAATACCAAGCGTCAAAATGCTTAACAGTTTTATGAGTAAATTTCGTGAGTGTATAAACAAATCTTTACGAAGCGGTGATGTCTTTGCACAATACAGCGTTTCTCAATTTTTGCTTTTATTGCCATTTTCGACATTTGAAAACGGAGAAAATACAATAAGAAGAGTATTACGTTTATTTAACAGGCAATACCACTATTGTCCGCTTTTAATAAACTACTCTCTGCTTCCTCTGGAAGTAGCAGCTTCGGAAACAGTACCTTTGGATATAGCACCGTTGGAAACGGAGTAAGGTTTCACACATGTAAATAAACAGAAAACACACCATAAGAAAACCCCCGGTGACGGGGGTTTTACAGTACCGTTTATATTCGTTTTTCTAACGCTTCTACCAATTCTTTTACACCTTTTCTCCCGAAGAGAACTTCTTCGTCATTTATTATCATGGCAGGTACGCTGGGAATATCAAACTTATCAAAGTACTCCGGAAAGTACGTCAAGTCAAACATTTTTGCAGTGATTTCCGGATTTAAAACCGCTAAGCGATTTCCTGCCTGAACTATATCAGGACATACTGTACACGAAAGTGATATGCACATTTTAAGGTCAAACGGCCCTTTAAGAGCCTTTATGCGCTCTTTTAACTCCAAGTTAAGCGGCTGCCCGGGTCCTGCTAAGTTGTATATCGCTAAAATAAACGATTCTAACTCCTGTCCACCCGGCACACCATGAAAACTGATACCGGAATAGCTTCCGTCTTCGGCAATTAACGCCATGACGGGACAGTTTTCTGTTCCGATTTCTTCTTCCATCTTAGGGTTTTCGCCTTTTTCATATATGTAAACGTCCACTCCGCTTGCGATTTCTGCAAATCTTTTTAAAAATTTTTCAGTATACACATTTGCTTCATCTTTAAGCGTAACAGAAGAATCATCCAATATGGCAACAACGCTCACTTTACTTTTGCAACGCTCCATAACATATTCGATTTGCTCTTCTACTTGTTCATTTAAACAGTTTTCAATGAGCGCTTTTTCAATTCTTTCATTTGCAGTTAAATTTGTTTTATCTGTCATTGCCTAGCCTATGTTTAATTATTTTTAAAGTTTACCAACGAGTTTTAAGCTTGGCGTAAGAGTTTCTCCGCCCGGTTTCCACTTCGCAGGACACACTTCTCCGCTATGTTTTGCTATAAATTGTGCCGCCTGCACTTTTCTCAAAAGCTCATCGGAATTTCTGCCGATTCCTAAAGTATGAACTTCATATGCTACGACTTCACACTCAGGGTTTATAATGAATGTTCCGCGCAAAGCAAGCCCTGCATCTTCACCTTCTTCAAGCAGCACACCAAAATCTTTGGCAATTGCGTGAGTAGGGTCTGCAAGCATTGGGAACTTAATTTTCTTTATTGTTTCTGAAGCGTCGTGCCATGCTTTGTGCGTGAAATGAGTATCTGTCGAGACAGAATAAATTTCACAATCGATTTTCTTAAATTCGTCATATGCATCTGCCAAGTCACCAAGCTCTGTCGGGCAGATAAATGTAAAGTCCGCCGGATAGAAAAAAAACACCGACCATTTTCCTTTCAAGTCTTCACTCGTTATGTCTTTAAACTCTGAATTTACAAAGGCTTTAGTATTAAAAGAACCAACCTTTTTACCAATTAATGACATAGTTTCTCCTCCTTAGAAATATTATAGTTTTTCATTTACGCTAATAGCAATCGCTTCAAACTCGTCACAAATTTCATAAAAAACATTTGCCACATTCGGATCAAAACGATGTCCTGCGTCTTTCATCATTATTTCAACTGTTTCTTTATGGGTCAACGGCGATTTGTACGGTCTTCTGGAAATTAATGCGTCATAAACATCTGCAAACGCCATTATCCTTCCTTGTATAGGTATTTCTTCGCCTTTTAATCCGTATGGATAACCTGTACCATCCCAGTTTTCATGATGGTAGAGTGCAAAAAGCTTCACATTAGTTAAAAAATTGTTTTCACCGGTACGAATTATGATCTGATTTATAATGTTTTCGCCGTTTAACACATGGTTTTGCATCAGCGTAAACTCTTCGTCTGTTAATTTACCCGGTTTATTAAGTATCGTATCCGATACGCCTATTTTTCCGACATCATGTAAAAGTGCAAACGTCTCAACCAAATCCAAATTACAGTCTAATAAAGCTTCTGTATACATACCGCGTTCCATAAGCGCAGCCACAAGGACTTTGACATATTGCGCAGTACGTTCAATATGTCCGCCTGTTCCCTTATCTCTATTCTCCACAACATCCGATAAAACAAGCAGCATTCCCAAGTTGACTTTTTTTAACTGTTCGGAACGCTCTTCCAGTTGTATTGTACGCTCTATAAGCTGCTTCGTGCGGTTATCGATAAGTTCGTTAATGTCAATTTGTAATTTTACACGGTTAAGCAACACCGGTGCAGAAAACGGCTTGCCGATAAAATCCGACACGCCCAATTCGAAACCTCTGCTCTCATAATCTTCGTCATCATATGCCGCAGTTAAAAATATTATCGGAATCTGCTGATATTCTTTTTGGGCTTTCAGTTTTTTCAACGCTGTAAACCCATCCATTTCAGGCATGTTTATATCCAACAATATCAGGCTTGGGTTTATTTTTTTAAGCAGCTCAAACATCTTCTCTGCTGACGGCATCGTAAAAACGTTATATTTGCCCGATAAAGTTTCTTTGGCTATTCGTAAGTTTGTATCGCTATCATCTACTACAAAAATTGTTTTTTTCATTTTGTCCCCCCGGTTAATATCTGATATTAAACTTTTATTAAACTTCCATTGCCACAGGTGCTTTTCCAACAATCCGCTGATCTGAGTTAGCTACATGGAATAAAAGCCATACTTTCAGCGTTTTTGCAAATTCACGAACGGGCTCTTCGGCAAAGTTAGCTTGCTTCATTTCTTTTTCGTGTTGCAAAAGATTTTTAATAAACGCTTTGTGCTGCGCTTTGTGTTCTTCAAAACCGGAATACTCTATAGACTTTTGATACTCTTCTTCATCCGAAAAATGATTAAGCGCATAACTCTTTAAAAAAATGATACTGTCTATGATTTCTTGTTTGTTTTCTTCCACACCTAATTCAATGGCGCTGTGAAGTTCTGCTGTTTTTTCAAAAAGGCTTTGGTGTTGTTTGTCAACAATTTCCACTCCGATACAATACTCATCTTTCCACATAATTAGTCCTCCTCTGTCATTTCTGTCTGTGATAATACTTCTTGTGCGACTTCAATTATCTTATCAAAGTCACTGTGAAGCAGATATTCTTCTATTTTGTCTGTAATAATTTTTACCTGCTTACCGGAAACCCTTTCTCTTATTTCTTCTGTTGCTTTTTGTACGGCAACTATATCAAAGTTTTCGCAAACTTTTTGTATCAATATAAGGTTTGTTTTTAGAAATTCTTTTTGCTTTTTCGTTAATTTTGCGTCGCTTTGCTCTGCGTCTTCTTCCGACAAATGCTTAGTAATTAGCTCTTTTAAATCGCCGATAAACTTAGAAGTATCGTTTATGATTGTCTGCACATCTCCGTCTTTGCCGGCCTTTTCCAGCGTATACGCTTCTTCCGACAACGCATACTCGCCGATATTGCCTAAAGCACTTTTCATGCCATGAACCGTTACTGTATATCGTTTCATATCCGTTTCTTCAAATGAACCGCTTGCTATCCAATTTTCCAAAGCCTCGACAGCACTTTCCGCATCTTTAAGAAATGCCTTTGCCAGTCTGACAGAAATGTTTTGCGTCTGCTGTTGCGGAATAATTTCCATCTTTTGTGCTGCCTTAATCACTTCTTTAGACTGCTTGTCACGAACGAAGCGCATCAAGCATTTGTCAAGCTTGTGTACATCGATTGGTTTAGTCAAAAAGTCTGCAAACTTCTCTTTTCTGAAAAGCTCCTCCTGTCCGACTAACGCACTTGCCGTAAGTGCTACTATAGGATGCTTGTATCCTAATTCTTTTATTTTTCTTGCAGTTTCAATGCCGTCCAGCCCTACCATCATGTGATCCATGAAAATAATGTCAAACACTTCACCGGTTTTAACTTTATCAATAGCTTCTTGCCCGTTATTTGCTGTATCAACATAAATACCGTATGGAGCAAGCATGCTTTGTATTACATATAAATTGGACTCTGTGTCATCTACTACCAGTACACGCCCGTACGACATGTTTTCATGAACAAAGTCTCGAATTTTTTTAAGCCTGCGCTGTGAAAAATTCAAGCTTCCGAGATTTTTGACTACTTCGTCACCAAGCAAATCTTCGTTATGTTTTTTCTGCGGCACTTTAACGAAGAACTCTGTCCCTACGCCCAATTGACTGTCAACTGAAATGCTTCCGTCCATCATAGTCAAAAGCTGGTGCGTTATCAACATTCCCAGCCCGGTACCTTGAAGTTTGTGGGTTTTTTCTTCATTAAACCTAACGTACTCATCTGAAAACAAGTTGTCTGTTTGCTCTTTTGTCATGCCGATTCCTGTATCGCTTACACGAATTACCAGTACTACTTCATCCGACTTTTCTGATGTTTCAACTCCTATTCGAAGCTTAACTGTTCCTTTCGGTGTGTATTTAAAAGCGTTCGAAAGCAAATTGTTAATAACTTGCTTAATTCTAAGCTCATCACCTATAAGTGTATTTGGCACGTTTGAGCTTACTTCCAGTTTAAAATCAATTTCTTTATCGCCAACATAAATCAAGTTTAACTGAACAGTGTCAGCAATAAGCGTCGCCACTTCATATTTGAGCGATATGATAGATAGTTTTTCTGCTTCTACTTTTGAAAGGTCAAGCAAATCGTTAATAATGCTTAAAAGCAAATTAGATGATGTGTATATTTGAATGAAGATATCTTCAATCTCTTCTGTATGGTTACCTACAAGCAACTGAACTTCCGAAAGTCCCAGTATCGCATTTAGCGGTGTACGAATTTCGTGACTCATTTGCGCAAGGAAACGACTCTTAGCGCGACTTTCTTCTTCTGCAATTTCGATACGCTTAATCTCTTCTATTATTGCTTTCATTTCGCCGCCGGAAAGTATGTTTTTGCGGAGACCGTATATCACCTGCCGTTGCTGATTTGCAACGTTGTCATATTCCAAAAGGTGTTTACGCACCTCAAAGTGCATGGCTTCGACTTTCTTTTGTGCACCTTCTATGGCTTTGCTGATGAGATTATGCTCAAT
>Ga0123355_10006112_pt1 | contig 17766 bp, 12 predicted proteins | sample TergutEmb28metaG_3_FD_89872 | JGI IMG/M metagenome (GOLD analysis project Ga0123355, IMG submission 89872) | Embiratermes neotenicus P1 segment gut microbial communities from Petit-Saut dam, French Guiana - Emb289 P1 | ecosystem: Host-associated > Arthropoda: Insects > Digestive system > Gut ... | reverse complement strand
GTGTGCGTACATAAGTGTGTGTTTGTGTGTGCGTACATAAGTGTGTGTTTGTGTGTGCGTACATAAGTGTGTGTTTGTGTGTGCGTACATAATGTGTGTTTGTGTGTGCGTACGTACGCACCCTCACTTTCTTTGTGAATTTGTTTTTGGAACTACACATACACCTACTGGTCGATTTGATGTTCTCACGGTGGTTAACAGTGACGAACTTTGTATTAAGGAATGTCACTCTTTGTAATCTGATAGGAAGTTACCGACGTTTTGATGTAACGTGCTGACTCTGTCTTCAGGATAGAAGAGTGCTCTTGTATGAATATATGCCTCGAAAGAACGCTTGAGAATGTTGTTCTGAAGAATACATTTGCACATAGAATAGGCTATGTAAGAAAGAGATGAAGAAAGTTACATAATTAGCAACTCATTCACTGTAATGTATTTTAGATTTTGAGAGTAATGCTGCCTATTGGTCCCCGCTAAGCTGCCCTTATTATTTTAGCCGGAAGACGCGGACCGATTCTGTCCCTGCAAAGTAGTGCTGTATTCACTATTTATTTTGTATTAATTGCACTATTGTTAGAACACCAGACGATGGACGAGAACAAAGAATAAAATAATCTTAAATGTTAAAATTTTTTGTCATTACCAAATATTCATCAGGTGATTAATTACACGAGGGAAAGGCTTGCAGGATAAGGGAGAAATGAAAAATACAAAACTTCTGCTGAACGTCATCAAAAAGAGAGGCATTGGTTTGGGTGGGAGCTTATTAACTTAAATCTGCCGAAGAATGTTTTGTGAATTTGTGATCGGAATTAAGCTGATCCAGTATTTGTTTCGGTAGTGAAGCTGTGAACTCAGCAGCATAGCTTTGAATTTCTTGATCAGTTGGGGTATCTATCAAGTTATGGAAGACAATGTACAGTTTTGGGCTGGAGACGTTCTGTTGCTCTAAGAATTTGTCAGCAGTGAAGAATATGCAGCGTTAGATCTATAGTATTCTTAAGCTCACAGTATTGAACATCATTTGGATCATACGATTTTATATTAACCCTCTATAGGAGAAGCGCAGACTGTTTTATTTAAAGACCCAGTCCGTGCTGCGCAGTAAACACTTTTCATCTCGTTTTTTTATCTCAGTAATTAACGAACTTGATGCACAAAGTTTTTGTTTTACAATAAGTTTATTTCATGCCTCTACATGTTTCGAGCATATGTGCTCATCACCAGGAGGTCAAAATAGCATTACACAGCCTCTGGTATCATCACACTGGAACAAGTTAGTGGTCTAAAATGACTAAAATACAGTTCTGTAAATATGAGCAAATAGTAGTAAAATTTATGTGTGAATTTTTCGGGTGTGATTACTGTGTATTACTTACCATGTAGAGGTATGAAATAAGTTTATTGTAAAACAAAACTTTTATGCATTAATTTGGTTAATTACTGATGTAAATATACTGAGATGCACGGTCAGCAAAGCGTCAAAACTTTTAATCTCGGTTATAAAAACCAATCAGTTTATGTTATATTGGGCCGAAGTCGCTGTTTGTTCTGAGATAAATACAAAAACAAATAAATACAGTGTGGGCAGAATGTATAATTCTTAAGAGTTAAACTGTTGGTGCACGAAACCAGTAGGCTTTAAAAGGTTAAGCGATTACTTTTAACATGCCGATGTTAAAAATACAGTATGCTCCAGACAGGTAAAAAAGAAATAAGAAAAACCTAAATATTAGACGTATCAGTAGAATAGTTCTTGTATATACAGTGGAACATGTCCTTAATAATTCTCTAAAAGTTTCTGACGGCGATTATTGAAGTGTGACACAGACTGACTGCAACAGTTTTCCAACGTTTCAGAAACTGGATACAATCCCATTTCGGGCGACGTCCTGTAATTACCTTGACTGTGTGTTTAAAAACGGGTAAGTTATAATGCACGCACGTCAGCATACCATATATGTAGGAGTTTTTGCTTCGCTGTTTTTTAACCTCGCATCTTTAAAATAATACCGAAATAACAACGATGCACGATTCTAAAAGAACCACCACGACGGCATATATATATATAGGGGATGGAGCTAAAACTCCATGCTTTCTTTATATCGGCTTTTAATAGAGGCGAGTGGTCAGATTTGCACTTTAGCCTCAGTTCCGAGAGAAAAATCATGGGTTGAGAGATTTGGTGACTTTAGAATCATTCTTAAAGTGGATCCCATAAGATTTTAATGAAGTTTTCAACACTTTTCTAGACACGATCCGGAGCTAGTTCTGTTCACTTTAATTCCGTAAAATCTATTCCCGTTAAGCATGTTTGAATCTGATTTTTCTTACGGCCGTTCTAAAACAAGTTTACCCACCAGAATTCTGCATGTTTTTTCTAGGCGTCCACATTTCAGTTGTGTTTTTATCCCAATATAAACTGCTATATTTATTTTGCCTAAAAATTCTACACAACCAGCATGAATTACGAAGTTCCTTTTATTGTTACGTTTTGATTGGCCAGTTTACTGTAGCTGACTTGTCACATAACAGGTGAGGAATCTAATGGCTGAATAAGTTATCGCTGACTTCTCAAAAATGCCACTGTTAATTGAGTTCATTATACTGATTTATGTTTCAAAACCTGTGACATAAACTTGTATGCTGCTCACCGAATAGGTCACAAGACCACTGGAGAGATCTATGTTTCGTATTATACAGTATTCTCTAGACCGGATGTTAACAGTTTGTGTACTGAACTCATTCTTCTCTTAATGTAATCTTAAAGCGCCTCTCCCATTCTTTTTTGTTAAGCAACTTGAACAGGATGTATTCAGCTTCGTACTAGCCTGCAGGGGCTTTCTTAGGAAGTGGAAATTGTTCAGCTGGTAAAGAAATTCACTTCTTGTATGAACTGGAATATATGTGCCGATGCTCACATCATACTCCCATCGGACCCGCTCCTCATCCCATTAAATTAAATCCACACAGCACGTTCTGTTCATCTAAGATTTATCTTAATTTTACCTCCACATTTTTATAGTTGCCGAAAGCGGTTGTTTCCTCTTTTGTTTTCCCGTACTGTATTTGTCAGTTTCTTCGCCACGTGTCACAAAACACTTGCCCCCTTATTTATTTGTTTAATAGAAACAGTTTTTAAGATATTCATTTTCTAATTTTTTTCATCCTGTTTTTTCTACTCTCTTACGTCGAGATATGCTTGGTATTTTGTTCTCCCCAGTTTTTCTTTCTTCATGACAGTGCGAGGCTCATCTGCACCGATACTGTAGAACACATACATCTATATTTGTGTAAACTATTTGGCGTTCAAAATGTTTTTATTAGTACAATTTGGTCGGTAGATTTCGACGGTAGTTGTGGTCTATATAAAGGCATGATCTATGGTACTTAAAAGAAATTATCGCAGGCTGATAGCTTAGTGTTACTGAGTAGCGGAAGTTTGGAACCTGTTTCTAGGTTTGTTGTTACAGACATACTGCATAATGGGATGGAGTGTATCTTAGGATATTTACGAAGAATTCGATTAGGAGGAAAGCCATGATAGGAAAATTTCGTTTCTAGGCACAGTACTTAGTGCATGCGGCTTGTATTGAGGACTGTAAATTTAAGTGCTATCCACAATCTGTGAAGTTGTCGCTATTAAATGGAATTTGTATGAGAGGTATTTGAAGCGATTTCTTACATTTTTATAATATCCTTTCCTCCATTTTATTAATAATCTTTTATTTCTTAAAAAATTCCCAATTTTTTGTCTTTTGTAAGTGGGTTCTGTTCTTAATCCCCTCCCACACGAACGTCAGATTTCTGGCCCTATTATAGTACCATTCCTACTATAATTCTGCGTGCCGTGACGTAAAGCATAGACCACAGTTTGAAACAAAAGAACTACATATATTTTTCTTTAATTTAAAACACACTGTCGTTGTCAATAGTGCAATATTGTGCGCTGTCTCTCCGAATACTGAAATTGCAGTACGAAGTATGAGAGTTTGATGGAGTACATAGATACTGTCGTGTTTTATAAGTTGTACATTTCTTTTCTGCCTTTACCGCTTTATCAAAGTGGACAAAATTTCAACCGTTTGAATTTTTTTTTCGTATTGTGAAGTCGCTTTTAGTTGAAATATGCGGTTCTTGTGAAGTGCAATCTTCCGCACAGGGATAATGAGCCTGTTTCTTGCTGTACGTCTCCATTGGCATAGGGGATTTAGAGTGTAGTGGTTTGTGGTGGTGTGCATAAGTTTTGCTAATAACGATACTATGTAATTCTGAAATGTGCCATCCCCGTTGTGTGTATAAATAAATAGGTACAGGTATTAAGTCAATAACACAACAAATGTTTCTAATGATGTTTATTAGAGGATGATAACGACTACATGGTTCATAACCGCATGTTACATAACCGTATAAATCTTATCGACACTAATACTCTTTCGGATGAAAACCTGATGATGGCCGGAATAGGCCGAAACGTGTATTTGTTATCATCCTCTAACAAACATCATTAGAAATATTTGTTGTGTTATTGACTAAATACCTGTACCTATTTACGATACTATGTACTTGAAATTTATGAGACACGACAAAACTTTCGTTTTGAATCAGTGTGAAACGTGGTTCTTCATAGTAAGAGAAGAACACAGGCTGACCGTGTTCGAAAATAGGGTGCTGACGAAGACGGTTGGTGCATGAGAGTGAGGAGCCTCATATTCAAGGGTAGGAGTGTGATCTGGGCGGGGTATATTGCGATATGATAGAGAGGAGAAATACGTGCGGGTGTTGGTGGGGAAAGCTGAAAGAAAGAGACCACTTAGTAGACCTAGGCGTAGATGGAAGGATTGCCTTAAACTAAATCTTAAATAAACAAATTGGAAAAGCGTGGGCTTGAATGTGTTGAAAATATGCGGATAGGGTTCAAACTAATCTGTTTTAAGTTACCAACCAGAATTTAGCTGGAGAACCTGAAGAATGCCACAGAATCATCAGTCTCGATAGGGCGTCCCGGGACTGCTTATCACACGCTATCACACGACTTCTTGTATAACTTTCGAAATCTATATGAAGTCCTCATTAATAGCAAAGTTCAGGCGCGTGTTCTTATTGATGCGCTAAAATTTATTAAAAAAATAAAGCTGAATGTTAATTTAGGTGAAATATTTTGTTAATCTTATTCTGTGTTGTTAAAATGAACTTCATAAAGAGTGGCATATTTTTTGATATCGATCATCCTTAACATCTCTGTTAAATGGCATTACTGTCGCCCGTTCACCATCGGTTTGTTTTTGTGACAGGTTGGTTGCGTTTTAGTTAATTTGAACACGAATAACCAGCTTCATTATTTGCATTAAGTAAAAAATGTTGACTTGTGTGCAACGAATTGTAAAGACTTGAAAGGAAAATGTCTTCATATATCCGAGAAATTTTCTGTAACTACGGTGAACAGATCATCACAAAATGTGTGTGGGAATGATAGGTCGTAGGTCCCACATCCGAAACCGAGACCTCCCGAACACAATGTGGATGTACTAAACAATTTGTCTCGATATTCTGTATTTATCGAATTGGTTTCTTTTTAAGCCTATTATTTATAAGGGCGCTGCCAGTTGCTAAGATCGTCGGTGATAGACGATTGAATGAATTTGTCAGGATTGTGGGCTGTTACTAACAGAAGGAAACCGAAGTATTCGGATGAAACCCTGTGCCAGTGCCACTGTGTCCACCAAAAATTTAACATAGACTGGTTTGAGATTGACCTGGGTCCTTGCCTTCAGAGGGACGGCGCATATTGGTATGAACATGGGTTCACCCTAATATGGTGGATATTTCTTGAAGGTGTGTAAATTGTTTCAAACTTGATTAAATCAGCAAGAATTTTTTAATGGAATGAAGCTTTATGTTCTCAGTCTGGTTAGTATGAAGGGGATAGTGGTTTTGCTTTACGTCATCACGACAAACAACAGCCCTATCGCAGTACAGTGTTTTGAATAAGGACGGTGTCAATTGTTGAGAATAAAAAGCATGGGCGGCAGATAAGTGAATGAATGAATGAACAAAGGGCAATGGTGGGATGGTAATGGCAGACGAATACAGAGGTTCCCCGAGAAAAATCTGTCTCGTTGCCACTTTATCCACCATAAACCCCACACGGACTGATCTAGGATCGAACTTGCGCATACCCGCCCATAATCTGGTCGTAAGAAACCATTTGAAATATTTAGACGTGCATTAGCAGATACTGGGGGTCCCAGTGGCTGCGCGGTCTGCGGCTGCTCGCTTGCTGGGATTATTGGGTTCGAATTCCGCCGGGAAGAATGCCTATGTTTTTGAGTGTTGTGTCTTTTCAGGTGAAGATCGCTGCGTCGGGCTTGATCGCTCGTCCAGGGGAGTCCCATCGAGTGTGATGTGTCTGAGTGCGATCGTGAATCCTTGACAATGAGGAGGCCCTGGCTTACTAGGGGCTGTTGTGCCATAAAAAGACTAGATGATGTCAAAATACGCTGTGTAGAAATGCCACATGGTGGTGTGGACCAGATAAAATTGTCTGGCTCTTCTGATTACATTTCTTGTTTTCCGTTTGGAGCTCAGCGAATAGAGTATTAATTGTTCAAGTGGACGCAGCCCCGTGCATTTATTTCCCATGTTTCAAAAATAGTGCCATGAAAGGACACTATCGCATGTACAAAGAGGCCATATCTGTAAAGAAATTACGAGCAGAGTATGGGTTCATATGCCTTCTCTTTTGAAATATTTTGCCTAATGCCTTGTAGACAAGTATTCTGAAAGGGCCTTTTGTAATTCCTGTTAAGGCTTTTTTCTGCATCAAACCCACATTGTATGTGCTAACCAGGGCGAGTTATCTCTCTTTGATATGTACAATCATGAAAAGAATTTTTAAGTGTGAAACGGTTTAGTAATTTTCCCCACTCCCACCGTTTCCCACAAGGATTTATAAGGTACTGCATAACCACATTATGTGGCATGTCCTGGTTTAGAAAATCAACTGAAACATTTAATGGAATAGGAGCGCAAATTTCTCATTGTTTCAGTTGTATTTCCATTATGTGTTAATTAATGTTACCAAAGTCTAACAACCGTGCCTTTGTTTAACACATTTAGAGGTGATATATTGAGGACCACGAGAGATAGATTAAGCGGGAAGTGGAAAGCAGGACAATTGCAAATTGAGGAACTTCATGAGCTCTGAAACTGGGATTGCATTTTCTGTGGATTCAAATGAATGGATTTACAAAACGTCAGATAATATAGCTAAGCGGAGAGACACAAAAAAGGAAGAATTTTAGAGAAAAAGTAACTTGTAAAGCACCCACTTCGAGGGCAAAGAAGCAATTGGAAGAATGATATTAAAATGGATAAGTAAGTAGCAGTTTGAGAGGTATTGAATGGACCCAACTGTTGTAAGTTATTTTCAGTGGTATATATTTTGCTACTAAACTGTGCGCTGTATTTTTAGAGATTTAGTTGTTTTCTTTTACAGTTTTAGTCTTTATCCCCGAAAGGTCTTAATGTTTTCATTAAAAGCACAATGAAGAAGCGAAAAGAGCTCTAAGCAGAATTCAAAGCTCACTTTCCTGTCCCCAAAATTTCCAGTTCTACTTAACAATAATATTATTGTTTCATTTTATTTTTATAGAATTATGTTCTAGTTAATAGACTATGAGATAAATTGTCAGATATATCGTAAATGTCTTCTATTTTGTCTCTCTAAATGTAACTGATGTTGACTATACCATCCATATATGATGTGCTATTTTGTTGGGCATGTTTTCATTCATAATTTCGTACGCTTATCTCCCTGATTTATTGGTTGTAATCAGACCGAACGGTACAGACTTTTTCCTATAGCCACCACATCGTTAGTTTGTATTAACCAAACATATTAACCCTTTAAACGCCGAGTTAAATCCCATCTGCTATTTGCTGACATTATTAAGAGCTCACCCTATATTCCACGTTAGCAGGATAAGGGTTAAATTAACAAAGGTTGCGTATTTCCTCAAAATCCCTTACCATACATACATTTTTGACTTTAAATCAAGTGTCGTTAGTGTACTGTCGCTTCTCAATTTCTCGAGTCTTTCATATTGTTATTACTAATTCTAGGAAATGGAACATGTACGGCGTTTTGGGTGATCACCAATGGAATATTTTCCATGCCACAGTCACTTGGTTGAAATGAAGTACCAAACAAACAATACAGCCAACATTTCTTTTCATAAGCCTATTTTATTCCGTTGCGCATATACTTAAAGAAAACATATTGGAACACCTTGTGCCTTGGGTAATCTTATATAGATCATTTTGATCCCTGGGCAATACTCTATAGATACTTGGACCCCGTGGACATGTATAACAAAGAGCGAAAGGAACCGGAATGGTGAAGCAGCTGGCTTTAACGGCATTGAAATCTGGGTAGCACCTAATTCTTTAAGAATTATTTGAAAATCCTCTCCTTACTTCACGGTAAATAAAGTGAGTCTTCGTTAGCAGTACAGAGCATCATCTGAAAACACCTTCAATTTCAGTTTCTACATCATATTAAAGGCAGCGAGTCTTCACTGTAGAGACCACTGGGAAATGTTGTTTACGTACGTAATTCCCGGCTGTTGTGAGGATCGTACTAAATGCTTTAGTATGTTGTGTAGACAAAACGCAGCTGTTCTTGAAATTTAAAATAGTTGAGTGTTACTCTAATCTAAAGGGGTTTCAAAAAGTAAAAAGACTATTCTGAAGTTCCATTAACAGCTACTTTACCAGAATGTTGGATTCCAGCTGCAACAAGAGACATGCACTCGAGCATTTGGGCTGATATTAGTAGGGGCTGTTCGCCATTTTGATTCCCATGGCGCAACAGCTAATAGTGGGCCAGGTCCTGCTCATTATCGAGGCTTCACGATCACACTCAGATACACCACACTCAGTAGGACTCCTCTGGACGAGTGATCAAACCTACGCAGAGACCTTTACCTGACAACACACAACACTCACAAGAGACAGATGTCAATGCCTCCCGCGGGATTCGAACCCACAAACCCAGCAAGCGAGAGGTCGCAGACCAAAGCCTTAGATCGCTCGGCCACTGGGATGAGCGCTTTCCATATTAGAGCTCCCAAAATTTGAGGAGAATTAAACACATTAATTATTCAAAGTGCAATATTTGACTAGCAAAAGAACTGGTCTTGTCAATTGCACATGATTGCACAAGGTATACACGAATAGCAAGAAGGACGGGGAAGGCAGTACAACCTGTAATAAAGGCTGCAGTTTTTATGAGCACAAAACCGTGGCGCGATTGCTGATATTTCCACATTCTGTGGCTGACGTTTCAAGTCCTTCTGTGTGCAGGCTCTTTCGTTAGGTAAACAGTTCCTGACCCTTCGAAGGATCATATTTTCTTCATCTTAAGGATCGACCAGTCCGTTTCCTGGACTGTTTGACTCTGAAGGCGAAGGCATTACGATCCTTCGAAACGTCGGGATTTGTTTATCGAACGATACAATATAACATTCGAGAAGACTTGTTTCTACAAAAACTGATTATTTGGCACGATACAAGAGGAGTAATCCATTACGACACTGCTGGTTAGTTTGTGACGAAATAAAATATATACGTGTAAAAATCCGTTTCCCCTCGCAGCGTACCTCACTTTCTAATGCTTGTTTCTTTCGTACACACGCTAATTATTCTTGTAGCTCGAACGGCGTTGTGTGGGCCAGGGTTATTTTGAACTGGCCGACTCAGTTTAATTCTGGATGAAGAGTACATTTTCTTAAACAGCCTATGTTTTGTAAGACGCGATCGTAATGCCGAGTTGCAGCGGGTTCTCGAGTACAGATTGTTGCACTGCGAGCGGCATGCTGTAGAAATGGGGGAACAACATACTGAGCAGATCGAACGTATAGCCTACTGAGAGTGCGATGCCGGTTGACTGGTGAAACTAGAAGCAATAGAAAAACTGTGCTAATTTCTTAATGGTGCCAACCGCCTAATAATATTAGTTTGAGGAACAGAAGAATGCAATGAATGAGGTATGTAGAGGCCAGTTGAAATGTGATGGCACACGCCTAGAAACCAGATTTCATCTTTCGGCGAAACGGACGAGTACATTTAAATCGGCGGGGGCGTCAGTTCAGTCGACTGCTGGCAGCCGAGGTGTGTGCATCAGCTTTTATTGTTGGTAGTAATGCTGGTTACACCATGTTCCGAGGTAGTGTGAACGGTACTCGCTACCCACTCCATTCGCCAGTTTCCCCTTTACTTCCTCTCCCTGCGTTACCGTGTGCCATCACATTTCAACTGGAGTCTAACACTGTTGGTGGAACGACGAAACACATACGTACTTCGCTGATTATGATAAATATGTCCAACAAACTGTACATATTTCAACATGCAGTTTTGTGTTAATAACATTATGCCTCCAACATATGTCGGATATACAGTTGTGAATGGCAGACGAGGAAGTAGACATTAGCAGCTACTGGATGACTTTAAGGAAAAGAGAGGATATTGTTAATTAAAAGAGGAAGCGCTGTTCCTAAATCTGTGGAGAACTCACATTGGAAGACAGACAAAAGAATGAATGATTAAAATACGTAGAAGAAACTTTGTTTTTAACGGTTAAGCAACTTGGAAAGTTTGAGGAAAGGAATGTAAAGCGGTGGTTGCGGAAAATTAAGAAAAGCTCAATTAATCTGCACGTAATATTTTCGTGTGATACATACGCCAACGTAACGGAAGTTTTCGGTAACCGATGCTGAGGAAATTTCTGCTCAGACTTGATTATTTTACCTTTAATCTAATCTTGACGTGAATAATTTACGTGTGTTGCACCTCGTAAAAACTGAAGATTTAATTTGATAACAATGGGAAAACGGAACGCGACGCTGCATTGCTTTCATGAGGCAAAGGTTGGTGTGTACTTATTCATTCTTATACCCGCGCATTACCCCCAAAAAACTTTGAGTATCTCCCTATCGATTGCCGGATGTACGTCATAGCCTTTGTTATTTATTCGAAACTTTAAACGCTTCAAACGAAATGTGTTATTATGGTACTGGTTCTTCTTCCATAGGCAATGACATTAGCATGTCTTATGTCTCTGCTTAATGCTATTTTGTGTTACTGTCGAAACTTCTGGTCCGTACAAAGAAACAGGTCATGCCCCTTTTTAAAATATATTTTTTTTGGATGTCACTGTGTTGCGTGAGCGTGAGCGTGAGTGTGTGTATGTGTGAGTGTGTGAGTGAGCGTGAGCGTGTGTGTGAGTGTGAGAGAGAGTGAGTGTGTGTGAGTGTGCGCGCGAGTGAGTGTGTGTGAGTGTATGTGAGTGAGTGTGAGTGTGTGCGTGAATGTGTGCGAGTGAGTGAGTATGTGTATGTGTGCGCGTGAGTGTGTGAGTGAGTGTGTGTGTGAGTGTGTAGGTTGAATGTGTGAGTTTGTGTGGGTGAGTGTGTGTGAGTGTATGTGTGCGTGAGTGTGTGTGAGTGTGCGCGTGTGAGTGTGTGTGTGTGTGTGTGAGTGTGTGTAAAAGTTCTTACACTTCAGTCCGCTTATAGAATGGACATAGGCTGGGTTTGAGCAGTATAATCGGTACATAAAGTTACAGAATTTTGATTTATTCTGTTATTTGATCCTGTCTCTCCGCTTGCGTATCCAAGCGCAACGTCTGTTAAAATTGTGCTGCTCCATTTGTCCGTTCGTCTGAAGGCATACAAGAACTCAACTAAGACTTAACGTGTTCGTGAAGTTTGATATTGCGGATTTTAAGTAAAACTTTTTGAACCACTCAATTTTGGTTATATCGGTGGATAATAGCGGGCTGTTTATGAGGAAGTATGCTGACGTTTCTGCTGGTATCTCCAATTTAACTTACGTTTACCAAGCGAAAAGCGTCTGGCACAAAGATTCTAGAGAAAAACTGAATACAGCTATCTGTGACACAGCTCTGACAGTTGAATGAACAGTGCCGCCATTAATTTGTTACGTCAATCGTCGTTTCCTCAATCCTTGGACTTACGTTTTGTCCCTTACAGATCCACCGTCTGTTCTAATTTTTAAATTTGAAATATTAAGTGTTTTGGCAAACTGTTCTTACGACACACACACACATATAATATATAATATATATATATATATATATATATATATACGTGTCTTTATAACCGAGCGTGATCATCTGCAAACGTTTTTTCTGTTTAATTTTACGCTATTATTTTTAGCGTTCTTGAAAAACTGATGTATATGTATTTGTTTAGCAAGCTCAACTGCGCAGGCACTGGATGTCACCGCCACCCAGGCATGTTCGTGTTACAGCGTCACCTGAACTTTACTTCGTGACGGAATTTAAGCTTGAAGCTTAGTGTCATAATTAAACTCCGCTGATTGTGTTAAAATAACAGTACAGTTTCCATGAAATGAGGAGACATGGAGACATGGAGACATACCGTTGAGTTCTGAATGGACATTTAACAAATAGCGCAAATAACAGCTGTCACGCAGTGTAAGTCGTTTTGTTTTCTTCCTTGAGCGACGCATCGTGGTTTTTGATTGTGCTCGGTACACTGATGTGTGTGTATGTGTGTGTGTGTGCGCGCGCACGCATGCTTCTTTTCTGTGTTGGTGTTGTCGCGTGTAATTAGAGAGACCTTGCGTTTGGCTGAATATTCTTTCACGGAATCGTGTCAAGAAACTATAACGCGCGGGCTCTGAGCGGTATTGGCCTCTATCACTGCAGACTCGGAGTGGTAAAATACACAATCTGATGAACAAACTGTACTTGTTCGTTATTCGGCATAATGAAGTCCTCGATATAAGTGCTAACTTTTAAAGGCTGGTGGTTAGGAACGCTGAGTTTTGCCCCTACAGTACATTTTTATGTTCTGTGTCGGATTATTAGGTTCACATTTCCGTATACAGCGTTAACCAGTTGGTCTTTCTAATGGATGTTTTCATTGTTCTTTGTGAAGTGTGAAGTGAATCGTGATACGTATATAATGTAAAATAATTTTGTTTCCAATGGGTTAATAAAAGTAAATAAAGAAATGCATGTTCTTGGGTGTTTCTTAAGATTTACGTGTACATACGGGAACTCCTTGTATGGAGACCACGCATTTCCGTTCCTCTGTCCTTCTTTGATCTAGTATCAATCACTCAACCTTTTTCAGATGTTTGTGCAATTTCTTGTAGGAGAAGAGTTGTCGAGCAAGCGTGACGTTCACGAAATCGTTGGGGTCAAAGCCACACTTCAGTTACGGGTGTAAATGCTTTTCTATCCGTACTTTCCTCTCTTGTTTTCCGATATGGGTGACATTTGGGATATTCGGTAGAGGAGATGTGAACATATGCCGTTGAGCGTTTATCAGTTTCTCGTATGTGGAAGCAGTAACGGCTACAGACCACACTTTTCGTGTGGGCGCAAGTGAAGTTACATGCAACGTGTGTGCCGCGAATAGCATAATTGTGTGAGAGTAAAGAACGCCTTTTAAGAAGGCTGTGCTATGTTACGGAGTACATGATTGGCGGAATTGTTTGAACTGCTTAAGATTAATGTTTCTGCAGCTTGATCTTCGACATTATTTGTTTAAAAATATCATGGATATGAAAGGGGACTGAATGAAAGTTGTCTGTCATTGCGTCTCTGTGGAGTGACCAAGAAGACGGAGGGACTGCGTGAGGATGGCCGATGTTCAAGCAAAGATTTTAACCAAGCGTCTGCCAGATGCCAGTCAGAGGCCGTACTTTTCAAATAATTAGCGGACAGAAAGCGGAAACGAAAGCATCCCGAAAACATTTCAAGAACAATACAGCTATAATGATGTTCTCAGTTCAGGTACCCCTCTGTAAGCTATCGACTTTCAAAGTTCTGTTTTGTAAACACATTTAAGGAACTTGTTAAAATCTGCAGGTTCCAGAATCTCGGCAATTAATTAAAGGCCAAGAACAGTTTCCTTCTAATTGCTCCATGGTGGTAAATAAATGATAGGTTCTCTGTGATAAATTATTGCACTACAGAAGCAGCTTTTTTAATGTTCAAATTTGTTTTGCTTAACTTCTTAACTAACAAGAGTATTTTCTTACAGAGTACCGGAAATACCTGAATTAAAATCAGGAGATTTAATTTCATTTACTTCGTGCTTGAGATTCTCCTTTTGTATTAGCCGGTTTAGTTATCTGTACTGGCATGACATTATGTCTGTTAACCAATGGGAATGAGAGAGACGCGGTGTTTTAAATGGAGATGCGAGGAGAATTTTTGTCTTAAGACAGAGGAAGTAGCGTATGGAAAATTACGTCTTTAGGAGCATCACAATTTATATGAGAATGATAAAATAAAAATAAGAAATGGGTGAGGGTTGTATGAAACGAGATTAATGAGAAGTATATCTCGTTTACCACGTTTGACTGGAAATCTCCGTGGAAGATTAAGAATGTAATCGTCTGTGGTTTGATTGATAGATACTAATATTTTCACTGTGATGGGAATTAAATATCACTCAGTAGAACAGAGCACATCAAAATCTTGGTGCCAGTGCCACAGTCATGTCACACTTGTGTCAGAGAAAGCGACTCGAAAATGTTTACCTGGCAGATTTGGCCCAATAGTATGCAGTACATCGGGCTGTATGAAACACCCGGTTTCTTAGTAGCACTGAGCCACTTGATTGGCAGAATAATTATGAAATACAGAGGTATTGCTTGGGTGACCTTAAGATAATTGTGACGTTAGTGCAATAGTTATTTTAAGTTGTCAGGCCTCCACGGTTGGTGTTGCTTATAAGGCTGTGTTTCGGGTTATTACACCCTTTCCGCAGCTCTGATTGGCAACCTTTTTTATGTTAACAACATGTGTTTTCCACTTCATCATAAATCTAAACAGAATTCAGTCACCATGCACAAGGAGAGAGTACATTCCTCCGAAGCACTGGAACAAACTTATTACCCTACACGGTGTAATAAGTCAGAATTCTGTGATTTTAAGATATTCGTATTTGTTGTCCATATTCACACAGCCCAGCCACTCGTTACATGTTGACCAGATGGGACTCAAGCACCCATTCCCCTCAACTCTAGCAAGCCCATGACACCTGCAAGCCTGCTGTCCAGCGGGTGTCACACACATTCTTCGCACTGAATGTTGAAGCTATCATCTGCATTTAGTTCCAAGCTCTAAACGGCGTGGTGCTCTATTCTGCGTCCCCCATACACATTTCTGGTGTGTTGTTTAGACCGTTGTGAAGTGTTCCATTCCGTGAATTGTCATATATATCACACACCTCTCTAATTACACTGACTAAGACATGGATCAATACACTGCCTACAAAAGGGTGCAGAAAAACTCCTTGCCCAAACTTCGTGAGGAGATAGGAGGAACCAAAACAATCATGCATTGTCACGGAACTAAATGTCGGATATGCGTCCTGGCAGCGCTACGGACCGTCGAATTGGGTCTGACTAAAGTTGGAAATGAAGCAAATCCACTGCAGTATTCTTTTCTTTTTAAAGTTTTATTTCGTACCAATTTAGAGCAGATGCTAAAACGTAAGGCCACCGACCTCGATACACAGCCGACCACTACGCAGCAGAGACACGTGTGCGCTAAAAAATATCAGGTTGCTGCTGCCCCAACAATACGGGAAATAAGATCCTCTTCAGAATCAACTGGCGACTTGTAAATCAGGGCCTTAATGTGGTTCCATAGGACGAAGCCCATTGGTGTGAAGTCCGGTGACATGGGAGGCCAAGCCATTGGCCCGCTCGTCCAATCCAGCTATCGTTTTAAGTGGCGGTGAGATGTTGATTCTGAAGAGGATCTCATTTCCCTTATTATTGAGGCAGTAGCAATCATCAGGCAGCAACCTGGCATTTTTGAGCGCACACGTCAGTTTCTGCTGTGTCATCGGTTGTGTATTGAGGTCGGTGGCCGTACTTTTGAACATCTATTCTAAATTGGTAGGAAATACAATTTTTTTTTCAGAATACTTCAGTGGTTTTGCTTGATTTCCAACCTTACTCAGACCCAATTTGACGGTCCGTTGCACTGCAAAGACACATCTCCAACATCTAGTTCCTTGAAAATAAATCTTTGTTTTGGTCCCCCCTGTCACATCACGAAGTTTGGGCATGACAGACACAAACGAGCCTCTGCTCAACCAGCCGCGACACAGGAACACAACCAAAACCGGGCTAGTCCAATGATAATATGTACACGTACGTAGAGTAACGTAGTAATTACTTGATTTTGTGTAAACTTATACGGTTGTATTTGCTTATAGACACGGGGCCTTCCTACTGACTTTACACTCAATGGACCCAATCACAACTTGAATAATGTTACGCATATATTGTCACGAGCTTGCATATCCACGAAATCAGCCGATCATATGCATACGCACAATAAAGAGAAGATTTTAATCACATACTTTTAAGACTTTTAACATATACCACAGTAGTGAAATGCATACGATTTTAACCATTATATAAATTACTGAAAATTCAGTAAACCATGTTGTACCTGTTGGCCGGTCTCAGTGGCCGCGCGGTGTAAGGCGTAGGTCTGGGGCCACTCGCCTATGGAGATTGTGTGTTCGAATACCACCGGGGGCATGTCTGTCTGTTGTGAGTATTGTTTGTTGTCAGGTAGAGGTCTCTGCGACGAGCTGATCACTCATTCAGAGGAGTCCTACCGGCTGTGGTGCGTCGTTGAGTGTGATCTAGAAACCTCGCGAATGAGGAGGCCCTGGCCCAATGGCCGTTGCGCAAAACAAAATAGTAAGGTAAGGTAAAGTTTTCCCGTTACAGGCCCGATGTGGCCCAGGAGTTGAGTAGAGGTATAGCTCTACTCTTCCATGACCGCGGCACTAGAAGGGGGTGAGTGGTCAGCAGTACGCCCCGACCGCACTTTACCCCCGGGAAAGACCCGGTACCCATTTTACTATAGGCTGGTTGGGTCCCAGAGCCGGTCTGGACGGGCGGAAAAACTCGTCCCCACCGGCATTCGATCCCTGACCGTCCAGCCCATAGTCAGTCGCTATACCGACTGAGCTACGCGGCCCACACCAAACAAAGTAGTACCCATAGATCAGAGTAAGTAGTACCTTTCACATTTCATGATGCAACTACCGTATTAACCGTAGCTGCGTAACAGGAGGTGGTTTTGAGGCAAAGGCACGTGAGTCCTTCCTGATGTTGTGTGGTTCACCGAAACATGTGACAGAAACATAGTAAATATGTGTAATAAATAAAAGTTGTGCTTTCATTTGGTGTAATTAGAGAGGTGTTTGAATAAACCGATTCGTCTCTTTTCATTTCACACTACTGTTTTCCCCGAATATCTGACAAATGTTATTTTAATCTGGCAGTGATTACTGGACAAGGGATTCGAATCGGGTACAATCGAAATATATACTATAAATTCAGGTGTCGGATCCATTCGCAGGAACTTATTTTGTCTGTAACGTCGTATCGTTCTTCACATTTCAAATTATACCAGCCATATATGAGGTCTGTAAATAAAGTAATGAGACTGCCCGCGTATCGCACGATCTGGCAACACTGGCTTGCCCTTCACGTGAAGGTTAGATAAGAGTCTCATAGACTTCTAGTATGAGTTTCAACTTGCTAGCTTCAACACGCTAATTTTAGTGCAGTTTCTTGTGAAGCAGTTTTTGTGTGTGTGTCACGGAAATGGGAGAGCGCAATTTCGAGCAACGATGTGCAATCAAGTTTTGTGTCAAACTTGGGGAAACC
>Ga0123355_10006111_pt1 | contig 17767 bp, 15 predicted proteins | sample TergutEmb28metaG_3_FD_89872 | JGI IMG/M metagenome (GOLD analysis project Ga0123355, IMG submission 89872) | Embiratermes neotenicus P1 segment gut microbial communities from Petit-Saut dam, French Guiana - Emb289 P1 | ecosystem: Host-associated > Arthropoda: Insects > Digestive system > Gut ... | reverse complement strand
CTTTTTGCCGCCATGCGGCACATAAAAACCTTGAAAGGCATTAGCATTACTGCGGTTTTTCTGCACCACATGACAACAAAAATCCGACGGCAAAATTGCACAACTTATTTCCAGACAGTTCCTAAGTATTAATACCAACAATAGTTCCATGGTATATGATTTGAAGCCATCCGTCAATCAATAATACTAATACAGAACTTCAATTGCTGTAATAATTTGTAATGTTATTGTTGTTGAATAGTAGAGAGATATGAGTAAAATAATAATACGATATAAATAGTCAAGATATAAAGAAGGTGCGATATAATTAAAAGGTTTCTATTTCCGATAGTTATGTTAATTTGTGGCATCATAGTAGGCATAGGCATTTTCAGTGCAATGCATATATTTTCCGGCTCTTCAATTCTGAACGGGAATGGAAGGGAGACGGTTATTGGCGATGATGCTGCAAACGCAGATTTAACAATGCGTGCATTTGCTGTTCTTGAGTATATTAGTAATGACGATTTCAATTCGCTATCTCAAGCAGCGCATCCAGAATTCGGCATTGTGTTTTCGCCGTGTGCTACAATAGATTTATCTACGGATAGGCGATTTAGTATTGAACAAATCTCCACGCTAGATACGGATTCAAATATTTATATTTGGGGTGTGCATAATGGTAGTGGAGAGCCTATAAGATTGACAGCGGCCGAGTATTTTGAAGAGTTTGTGCAAGCTGAACTACATTTAAATTCACCTATTATTGGGGTTAATCAAATAATTAGAAGTGGAAATGCACTTGAAAATATCACAGATGTTTTTCCAAACATCGAGTTTGTCGACTTTCATATTCCTGGAGATGAAAATAGTGACGGGCATGATTGGAGAAGCTTGCGCCTTGGCTTTGAAGAATATGATGGTTATCTAAAATTAGTGTCAATCATTCACAGCACTTGGGCAGCATAGGCGAAATAATTATGTTAATTATGTGTTCTGCATCCAAAAATTAGCGTGCATTGCTGTTATACTCGCGAGTATAGACAATACACGCTAATTCTCTAGTGTCTTGTGCCACCTAAAAATATACATCTTTTCGGAATATTATCCTCCTGCCTTACGAAATTATGAAAGGATTACCGACAATGCTAAAAGAAGAGATAATCAATGTTAGGCTCAATGATGATGGGTCGAAGGTGATTTTACTTGACCAAACATTGCTGCCAAACAAAACAGCATACATTGAGCTAAGTGCTGCAGAAGAAATGCATGAAGCAATATATTCACTGCGTGTGAGGGGTGCGCCGGCAATAGGTATATTTGCTGCATATGCCCTCTACGTTCTTGCGCGACAAATGGAAGTAAATACTTATGAAGAATTTAATGAGAAAATAAATGAATATAGTAAATATCTTGATTCATCACGACCAACGGCGGTAAATCTTTCAGCGCAACTGAGGAGGATGATTGCTCTGGTTGGTCGGCTTTCACATTTGTCGATATCGAAAATTGTTGAGGCAATGAGAGAAGAGGCTGATGATATTTATAATGAAGATGTTGAGATGTGCCGAGCTATCTCAGAGCATGGTCTAACACTAATTCGTGACGGCTTTGGTATCATGACACAATGTAATGCTGGACCAATTGCAACATCTAAATATGGCACGGGACTGGGTCCAATACTTCTGGGGCACGAGAGAGGAATGAATCTGAGTGCATACATATGCGAAACCCGACCACTTCTACAGGGTGCGCGATTGACGGCTCATGAGCTATGTAAAGCTGGAGTTGATAGTACACTTATTTGTGACAACATGGCAAGCATTGTTATGAAGGAAGGCAAAATTGATGCGGTTTTTGCGGGTTGTGATAGAGTTGCACGAAATGGTGATACGGCGAACAAGGTTGGTACGAGTGGTCTTGCAATACTGGCAAAGCATTATGGTATACCATTTTACATACTTGGTCCGTCTACGACAATAGATATGGATTGTGCTTCAGGAGCTGACATAGAGATTGAGTTAAGAAAACCGGAAGAGATAAAAGAAATGTTCTATGAAAAACCTATGGCTCCAGCAGATGTTAAGTGCTACAACCCTTCATTTGATGTAACGGATAATAGTTTAATTACAGCAATAATTACAGAAAATGGTATTTTCAAACCAAAGGGAAACAATGAGTTCATATTCGATACTAATCGCTGATTTCTATCAGCTTGGCTATTGTGCACAATCACATTTGTGCAAGTAAACAAGAATGCAAAACATATGAAATATCTACAAAAACGCATTGACTTAAATGCGTTTTTATGTTATATTACATGCAACCGAATCTAGTAACTGTTTATCAGAACAACTGGTTCATGGCAGACAGGGTTATTATGACCGAAGGCACAGCCGCGGAGAGAGACCGCCGGTACCCGAGAGGGGATTGAATGGTGTGCACGAGCTGCATCGGAGACGAGTGTTAGTAGACAGGACGGGTTCGTAATGAAAGGTGGTAGACTCTATTGTTAGTTGAATACCACGAGTAGCCCCGCATTCACGGTGGATGGATGCGGGGTTGTTTGTTGTGTGTTTGTTCATCCCGATAGTATCGTAGGTGTTACCTATTTGCTTTTTTACGCATAAGCAGATTTAATCCGATGTAGAAGGGGACTGCGCATAGGCAGGTTATTATTGTTATCCAGATACCTGTGCTTGTTAACGCCACAAAGGTTTCAAAAGCATCTAAATTTGTTAATATGATGAAGCCGACTATGAAACCTGTGAGCATTGTGACAATGAGAGCAATGCGCAATGTGTTTAGAGGGCGACATAAAGTGTAGAGTAATAGAGCGCTGACAAAAGCCACTACAATTAATGACATTGTTGATATTTCATATGAATAGATTTCCCTTTGAGTAGCAAAATAAAAAATTGCAATCATGCCAAGGAAGCTTGTTAAACCTGCAGGGAGAGCATTTCGGAAAACATTGACCAAGAATTTACCTTTGACAATCTTTTTATTTGCTTCCATTGCAAGAATAAATGATGGTATACCTATGAACATTACATTATAAAGCATAAATTGGTTTGGTAGAATTGGGAAGAGAGATCCGAATGGAATGGTGGCGAAAAGCACGAACAATAAAGAAAATATATTTTTTGTAATAAACAACGAAGCAGAGCGTTCAAGATTGTTGATAACTCTACGCCCTTCCATGACAACTGCAGGCATGGAAGAAAAATCAGAGTTTAGTAGCACTATATCTGATACCTGACTTGCAACTTCGCTCCCTGATGCCATTGCAATACTGCAATTGGCGTCTTTTAACGCCAAAACATCATTGACACCATCACCTGTCATTGCAACAGTATTTCCGGCGGCTTTTAATGCTCTGACCAGCTTACGCTTTTGGTCAGGGGTAACTCGACCAAATACGACATATTCGCCAACAGCTCGCTTTATTTGTCTATCTGTTTGTAGTTCAGCAGCATCTATAAATTTTTCGGCACCTTCGATACCGGCTTCGAGGGCTATTTGTGATACTGTTATAGGATTATCACCGGAGATAACAATAATTTTAACGCCTTGTTTAGCAAAGAACTTAAATGTTGCTGGTGCTTCAGGACGAATACGGTTAGACAATAAGATAAGTGCAACAGGAACGACTCTGCGTGACTCAAGTGTGCTTGTAATATCGCCATCATATTGAGCGAGTAGCAAGACGCGGTAACCTTGAGCAGAATATGAATCTATTGTATCTTTATACATACTGAATGTTGATTGTAAAATTCTTTCAGGTGCACCTAGTAAGTATGATTCATTGCTACTAAATGAAACACCACCATACTTTACCGCAGAAGAAAATGGCATTGCGCTAATTGCGTGCCGTCTGGTCGGTGTTTGTATATATGACTGAATAGCGATCATTGTTTCGTTTTCAGCAGGGAGATTTCCGGCATAATCAGCGATGATTTGGTCAACAGCACTAGCATTGAACTTACGCTCATTCATCGGAATAACTTCTTTGACAGCCATGTTAGGTTCAGTGATTGTGCCAGTCTTATCGACACAAAGTACATTGACTCTTGCGAGGGTTTCAACACAGTTTCGCTCTTGGATAAGCGTTTTTTTGCGTGCCAATCTTAGAACGCTGACTGTTAACGCAATAGAAACAAGCAAATAAAGACCATCCGGCACCATTCCTACCAATGCGCCTACGGTTGAAACAGTGGCTCGTGTAACATCAATTTGGTCTTGAGCAAGTTGGCGTATAAACATTGCAATACCAATGGGCACCATAATGATACCGATTGCTTGAACGAATCTTTTCAGAGTTGCAACCATTCCTGTAGAGAGTTTGCCCTTTGTTTTTTTAGCTTCTAATGTCAATTGAGCAACGAAAGAATCCCGTCCGACCTTATCAAGTCGTGCAGCACATTCTCCGGAAACGATGAAGCTACCGGAAAGTAATGTATCACCCGATGTCTTTGTGATTTCATCGGACTCGCCCGTAACCAGTGCTTCGTTTACGTTAACTTCGCCGTGTAATACAATAGCATCGGCGTATATTTGTTGTCCTGTTGAAAATAATGCTATGTCATCAAGAACGGCACTATCGGTAGGAACAGTTACACATTCACCATCACGAATGACAGTGGCATTAGGTGCTGAAATGAACGAGAGCTTTGCTAAAGCACGTTTTGAACGTAGCTCCTGAACAATACCTATGAAAGTGTTTATAATAATTACAGGCATGAATGTTAAATGCGGAAAAGCGCCAACAAGCATTAGGCAAATGCCAAGTACTGTAAGCACTAAGTTTAAAAATGTAAAGATGTTGTCGCGGAAAATTTGACCAACTGTCCTTTCGGCCGATTCGGGCTTGAAGTTGGCATATCCATTTTCAAGTCTTTCACGCGCTTGTTGAGAAGTGAGTCCCATACCCGGAGATGCCTCTACCCGTGGCAATACTTTATTCAATCTTGCGGATTCGGTTCTAGCAGACACTATATATACTCCTTGTGATTATATGTTTATTTGTTGCAATTGCGGGCGATCGAGGACGATCGCCCCTACAATGGGTGTTTCGGACTGTTACAATTGTCTATAAATGTCTATAACGATTATAAGTTACCTGATTGGTACATTATTGTTGTTAATGCAACAGGGGGTGCAGTTTCTGAGCGCAAAATTCGTGGCCCAAGTGATACAATGGGGATATTCCTAGACCTTGCAATACCAACCTCGTGTGGTTCAAAACCACCTTCCGGCCCGGTAATAATTGATATGGTACTAACTCCACCATCAGTATCGGATGAAGAGAAATGCTTTTCTAAAATATCTTTTATATATAACTGCTCTTCTGCTTCATAGAAGAATAATGTTAAGTCAGAGCTGTTAGCGGCTTCATCAACAGCATTTTCAAACTTCCCGATAGCTGATACATTTGGTATAATTCCTCTATTACAAAGCTTTGCAGTTTCAAATGCAATTCTCTGGAGTCGGGCTATCTTTTTTGGAATGTCATTTGGGACAGCTATGCAGCGCTCTGATTCAAATAAGATTATTTCATGTACCCCAAGTTCAACAGATTTTTGTGTAGCCAAATCGAGCCGATCACCTTTTTGATATGCAACGAAAATTCTACATTTGACCGAGGGTTCTCCGATTGATTTACGCTGCTCTTTGATTTCGGCAACAGTATGGTCATCGCGCTCACCTAGTTGACATATGTAATCAGTACCATTACCGTCGCATACAACAAATTGTTCATCAGGTCGAAGGCGTAAAGTACGAATATGTCTGGTATCATCGGCATTTAATCTGATTATTTTGTTAGAGATATTCTGCGGTTCAGTAAAAAAACGAGTCATAAAATTGAGTTTCCTTCATTATATGTTGGGACATTATATAACAAAATTATGATGCATACAAGATGTGCACGACAGAAGACGGATGAAAACAAGCCACAGAAAAATATGATACAAATTAATCCGATATGGTGCTTTTTTGTATACTTTTTACATAACGTAATCCGTCGCTATAGCCGAGATTTATTTTTGAAGCACAGCTTTCTGACGTAAAGTGCAAGAGGCTTCCTAGATCAATACTCGGCGCGATAACACGGATTGCCGGGTGGTCTGTCCATAGTAAAGAGCGAATTTTATTTATTCTTACAGCTATGATATCATCATAACCTTTATTAATTAAAAGATTTGAGGGACAGTTATTGTATATACCACCGTCAATAAACGTATTTCCATCAATGGTTTCAAGTTGAAATCCGGGTAGAGATGAGCTTGCCATTATATAATTTGTAAGCTGTCCGTGGGGAATGTCCTCTAACATAAGCTCATACGCTTTACGTTCGCTCAATGATATTGCAACTAGTCCGAAATCTTTTCCTGAAGCTCTGATTTTATCCTCGTCAATGTAGCGTTCGAGAAATGACTTCATTTTTTTTGTGCATAATCCTCTATTGTTGATTATTTGTGACAACGCAACTTTGCTTTTCTTTAATGTATTTATTATAGGTAATTCTATATGTTTACTATCCGCAAGTTCAACAATAGGCAACTCATCTTCATGGAAGATTTGCTCCATCGAAATATTTGCCCAGAGTTCCAATGCTTTATCAAAATCACCTTGAGCAAGCATTGCAGCATTGATTGAGCCTATAGATGTACCAACATAACCATCGAAGTTATATCCGTGTTCATATAGCGACTTAACTACACCCATTTGGTATGCACCTCTGGCGCCGCCGCCTTCTAAAACAAGTCCTCGCATGAAACAAATCCTCTCGTATAGTAATTATGACATCATATCAAACTAATGTTGAAATTGCTACAATAATACAATTTTAAACGGGGATTATACTGTTCTATTAATGTTTAGTATTAACATAAAATAACACAGAGTCTTGCTGTAAGTAGTGATACCGCAAGACTCTGCATTTTTAGTTTTAACTGAAATGATGGCTACTCTTTTATTGGTGTTTAGTATGAACTCGCGACCTTACATTCGTGGCATTTACCGTCGAATGACAAGCGGAAGCCTGTTATATTATGCTCGTCCGCACTTTTTATTCTATCAAGTATATCGGCAAAATCGACATCTACATCAAAAACTCGTTTACAATCTTCACATACGAAATGATAATGCTCGTGGCAGTTGTGGTCATAATGAGTAGAACCGTAGAAATTGCCTACATTGAGAAGTTCACCAGATTCAGCCATTTGGCCTAGGTTTCTGTATACGGTAGTTTTGCTTATTGATGGTTGCATCTTATGGACATACTCATATACTTGTTCGGCTGTCGCATGAATGTTTAATTCCTTAACAGCGTTGAGAATTAACTGGCGCTGTACGGTATTCCTTTTGTTTGCCATAGTACTTAAGTTAGAAGTAGCGATTTAGCAGACCTTGGAATGCCATGCCGTGACGTGCTTCATCTTTACACATTTCATGCACAGTATCATGAACAGCATCAAGATTTAGTTGTTTAGCTTTTACAGCAAGATCTTTCTTGCCTTGTGTTGCGCCGTGTTCAGCTAAAACACGCATTTCAAGATTCTTCTTCGTTGAAACATCAACAACTTCGCCTAGAAGTTCTGCAAATTTTGCAGCATGCTCTGCTTCTTCAAATGCGATTCTTTTGTAAGCTTCTGCAACTTCGGGATAGCCTTCTCTGTCTGCTTGACGGCTCATTGCAAGATACATGCCAACTTCTGTACATTCGCCTATGAAGTTCTGACGTAGCCCTTCAACGATTTCGGGATCAACATCTTTTGCAACACCAATTCTGTGCTCATCAGCATATGCCAAACCTTCGCCGGACTGTTCGTTGAACTTTGATGCGGGAGCTTGGCATTGTGGGCATTTTTCAGGTGCAGTATCACCTTCGTGTGCGTAACCGCAAATTGTACAAATAAACTTTTTCATATCGAATCTCCTTTAAATTATTATTAGCAATGATTACTATATAGCAATCATTGCTAATTGTCAAGACTTTTTATTGTAATAATTATTATACTCAGCGAAGAAGTTACAACTCGGACTATGCATAAAATCCGCCTCCATCAAGCGGTATTATTCTGGTCATCTGCTTCGACGGTTTTGAATCTTTTGTGCTTTCTCAATATCCAACAAATTATTAGTGCAGATGGAAATGCAGTCCATGATGCAATCCAGAAATTTAGAATTATACCAACAGCCATTAGGATTACTGAGAAGGCATAGTATATTGTTTCAAATACCGCATCAATTGTGGTGATTTTATTGCGAATGATAGTTATAAGTTTTATTGCACAAATTACAAGCCATGATAGTGGAAACGCAAGCCATATTCCTGTAAAAACCTCTGTAATAATCCCAGCGACAAAAATAAGCAATAATATCCATGGCACATTAGCTCTATCTGCATCGTCACTTTTCTTCCGCACTAGTGGAAATATTAAAACAAATAATATCCAAGAAATAGGTCCACCAAGCCACGATATGTATATAGCGCCAAAGAGTACGGCAGCGTATAGCATTATCGTGGTTATTGCCATGTAAATTGCATCATCAAACAAGGACTCAAATGTATGTGTAAACATTGACCCTTTAATTTCGCCACTTTTTCTCGCGTCAAATGCATCTTTGAACAACGTAATGGTTACTGTTAATAAAAACAACAGAGGAGAAAGAGAACGAAGTCGATTTATGTTAAACATGCCTTCGCTTGGACCATCTCCAAGGCCTTCAAGAATTTCCGGTGCAACTTCTCCTAAACTACCACCTAATATACGAATGCCAAAAAAAGAATAGAGGAGTTCCGGAGCAACTAAAAGGAAACCAACTATTATCCCCGTAATAGTATATGCATATTCAGCAAAGTCCCACTTTACATCTTCTTTTTCTTTTTTAATATCATTGGTGTTTATGTCATTACTCATATTAAACCTCCGTCGCTACGTAATGTGCCTGTATTCACGTTAAAAAATAGAGTACTATAGGAATGAAATATCAGTACTGAGTCAGAATAGCATACAATTTAGGTGGTGACAATATACATAATGTTGACAACCGTTTACAAATGTGTTACTATTTGTAAACAAAAAGCGGTTAAACTGTAACCTGATAAAGGAGATACGATTTTGAAACGCAAATTACGCATGTTAGTTTTGTTCATACTAACCGTTAGTATTATGGCAAGTATACTCGGTATGTCTCAAGTGGCGATGGCTACCACAGCGGGTACGTTTACGACTACAGCTGGTGTGAATATTAGAGCCGAACCTTCGACAGATGCCAGAACAGTTAGAACTGTAACATCCGGCACCAGGGTAGATGTTATAGAACATAATCCTGCAGGATGGTCAAGAGTACAATCTGGAAACACAACCGGATTTATTAGATCTGATTTTCTCAGATTCCCGATTGGGAACACAGCTGCGACATTTCGCACGACAGCCGCAGTTAATGTAAGAGCGACTGCATCGACAGAGTCAAGTGTATTGCGTACAGTTGCGTCGGGAGCAAGTGTTGAGGTAACGGAACATGATCCGGCAGGTTGGTCAAGAGTCAGTGTGGGTGGAACAAGTGGTTTTATTAGATCAGACTTCTTGACACGCGGAAACTCGGCGGCGAGCGGTGGATCATCGGGAGCTTCTTCACAACAGGGAGCAGCGACACTAAGAACAACTTCTACTGTTAATTTTAGAACTGGTCCATCAACAAATGATGGAGTTATCAGAACATTAGCTGCAAATACAAGTGTTAATGTTTTAGAAAACCAAGCAAACGGATGGTCAAGAGTCAGCCAGAACGGTACAACCGGTTTCATAAGATCAGATTTACTATCAGCGTCCGGTGCCGCAGCATCAGCAACTCCAATCTCAACTCAAAGAACGGTTTCAGGAGTTAATATGAGATCCGGTGCGGCAACGACACACGGCGTAATTAGACTTCTTCCTGTAAATACCAGTGTTGAAGTTCTTGAAAGCCAGGCAAATGGTTGGTCAAGGGTAAGACATAATGGAACAGTTGGCTTCATTAGGTCGGATCTATTGTCAACAGCAGGCGGTGGCTCTTCATCTTCGCAACAAAGTACAATGCGAGGGGATACGATTACAGCTAGAACATGGAATTTGATAGCAGCGCAACAAGTGAACGGGATTTCTGACCGTCCTGCGCATATAGCGGGAATAATTGGAAATATGCAGGTTGAAGCCGGTTTAACGTTGTGCCCGTTTCAACAACAAACAAGCGGTAGCCGGGCAGGTCTTGGATTAATGCAGTGGTCCCATGGCAGACGCACTAATCTTGAGAATTTCATGTGGAGAAATGGAGTATCTCAAGAAGACTTCACACGAGAAATGAACAGGCACCTCAACCGCACCTGCACAGGCACATGCGTGCATCCATCTGATTTGCTTAATAGAGTATTGGAGCTTCAAGTGCAATTTATGTTCCATGAGCTAAGAAATACAGGGGAACGCCAATATATGAACTTTGTGAACTCTCCGACAAATACTACAGGAGTAGCCGGTGCAAGAGCTTATGCTGAACTATTTTGCGTACTAGCATTACGCCCCGGTCCTGGAAGAGCTAATGGGCGCGATAACATTATAGATGAGGGTATAATTGAAGCAAGGCGTGTATCGCAGTTTGGCGGCGCAGGCAATCTAGATCGAACTTCGTTTAGTGCATTACAGTTGAGGCGAGATAGAGCGGAGCAAGTATTTAGGCAGTTTCAGGGAGGGTAATTGCACAACAGTAGCGCTACAGTGCAATAATCGCATAAATATAAAATAATTAATACTAATACACTTTTAAATGGGGATTAGTATAGGGGGTTGATGTTCTCGATTTAATAAAATCGCTTTGCATCAATCCTTTTTGCGATATGAACTCAAGAATAGTGGTATTTATTGTGCTGAATTGAGAACTGTATGGTATAATAAGGTGAAGATTGGCAAAAGACTGAGGAGGTAGGTTCATGTTATTTATGCCTTTTGACCCATTATTTTTAGTGTTGGTATTGCCTACAATGATATTTGCGATGTGGGCGCAACACAGGGTATCAAGTAGTTTCAAACAATATTCACAAAAACGTATACTGAGAGGCCTAACAGGAGCGCAAGCTGCTGAAGAGGTACTTAGACAGTCTGGGGTTCACGGTGTACGGGTTGAAAAAGTGGGTGGACATCTAACAGACCACTTTGACCCTCGCGACAATGTTATCCGACTCTCTGAAAGCGTATACGATGCACCCACTGTGGCGGCTGTGGGAGTGGCAGCGCACGAAGCAGGACACGCGATTCAATATGCCAATGGCTATGCTCCAATGAAAGTTCGTGCAGCCATCATTCCGGTGACTAATATTGGTTCAAAATTAGCAATGCCTCTAATTTTGATAGGATTAATAATGGGGATGACAGGATTGATTAATATTGGCATTATCTTATTTGGAGCGGTGGTTGTGTTTCAATTAGTAACACTTCCGGTTGAATTTAATGCATCTCGCCGTGCAATATCAGTGCTGGATAGTTCTTCGATTTTAACAGGTGACGAAATTGAAGGATCAAAAAGAGTTTTAACCGCTGCGGCACTCACCTATGTGGGGGCGTTGGCGGTGTCTCTTGCACAACTTATCCGGCTTGTTGCATTGTCACGACGTCGTTAGTAGTAGGGAACTGTTAAATGATAACTTGAACATTATGACTTGTCTTTTTGCCGCCATACGGTGTGGCAAATTCTTGAAAGGCCACAGGCATTCCTGCAAATTTGTCACACCGCCTGGCAACAAAAATCCTGTGCCCTAATTGTCCAACTTATTATTTAACAGTTCCTAATGTCGTGGAATGTGAGTGCAGTACTTTGGCAACGACGAGTTGAAAATATGAAATTCTAAAGGGGAGAGCACTATTATGACAAATCAAACAGAATTATTATCACAAGATGAATTTATAAATCCAGGCAACGAGACGCTGAAACTGGGAGAGATATCTGCTGAATATATAAAGGCATGTCGAGATGCGGCAACCGAGGGTATTGTGCTCCTGGAAAACAATGGTGTATTGCCTATCTCAGAAGGCACTACACTATCAGTCTTCGGACGTGTGCAATATGACTACTTCTATGTAGGCTACGGATCAGGTGGAGATGTTAGAAAGCCATACGCTGTGAGCCTAATGGAAGCTCTAAAAGCCAATCCACATTTTAACATTAATGAAAAACTTGCAGAAGAATATCAAACATGGTGTGCTGCAAATGTTCCGGACGAAGGAGAATGGGGGAAATGGCCAACCAATTTTGATGAAATGCCAATGAACGCCAACATGGTAAATGAAGCTGCCACCAGTAGCGATACAGCAATAGTGGTAATAGGGCGCAGTGCCGGTGAGGACCGTGAAAGTCTACTGGCACCGGGGAGTTACTACTTGACAGATGCAGAGAATGAAATGCTAGATCTGGTTACGGATAATTTTAGTAAGGTTGTCGTTATTATAGATGCAGGAAATACGATAGATCTATCGTGGACAGAAGTATATGGCGACAAAATTGATGCGTTACTGTATGCATGGCAAGGCGGAATGGAAAGCGGAAACGCAGTGGCAGATGTTTTGTCAGGAGCGGCCAATCCATCCGGAAAGCTGACAAGTACGATTGCTCGCTATTACAAGGACTATCCAACGGCAGACAACTTTAACGGTGAAATATTCAATAACTATGCAGAGGACATCTATGTGGGATATCGTTATTTTGAAACATTTGCAAAAGATGTTGTGCTTTATCCCTTTGGTTATGGTTTAACATATACTGACTTCATCACGCAACTTGATGGTAATATTGCAATAGGTGATGAAAAAATATCAGCGGCTGTTAAAGTTACAAACAAAGGAATGGTTTCAGGAAAGCAAGTGGTACAACTTTACTACAGCGCTCCTCAGGGAGTGCTCGGCAAACCTGCACTGGAGCTAGCCGGATTTGCAAAGACTAGGCTACTAAAACCAAGTGAATCTGAAGTTGTGACTGTCACTTTCAATAAACAGCTCATGGCATCTTATGACGATGCAGGGAAAACCGGGCATAAATCAGCTTACGTGCTAGAACCAGGAGATTACGAGTTCTTTATCGGGGAAGATGTCAGAAATGTTAATTCAATAGGAAAAATCACGGTTCATACATTAGAGCTGTGCGAGCAACTGACTGAGGTTGCAGCTGTGAACCCGAATAATGCGTTTGACAGGCTGATTGCAAACCAAAATCAGGACGGAGCTTTAATTAAAGCTTGGGAAAAAACACCTACTCGCACTGTGAATCTAAAAGAACGTATCTTGTCGAATTTACCAACTGAGCTTACACAAACGACTGATACCCTCCATTTTGATGATGTAGTGAATGGAAAAATCACAATGGATGATTTTGTTGGAAGCTTGAATGCTGAAGAGCTTGAAGCGTTGACACGTGGTGATTATATTATGAACAGTCCTTTGGGATCACCCGGAAATGCAGGTGTATTCGGTGGAACAATACAGCCATTACGTGACAAAGGTGTTATACCAATTACAACATCTGATGGTCCATCGGGAGTGCGCTTGCAGTACGAATGTGCATTACTTCCTTGTGGGACGGCGTTGGCGTCATCATGGAATATGACGTTATTGGAAAAACTGGCAACATTTAATGGTGCAGAACTCACGGAAAAAGGATCCCATGTCTTACTCGCCCCAGGCATGAACATAATGCGTGATCCACTGTGTGGGCGAAATTTTGAATATTTTTCTGAAGACCCTATACTAAATGGACTGTCTGCGACTGCTATGGTGAAAGGAATCCAAAAACACGGACACTCTGCATGTCCAAAGCATTATGTCTGTAACAATCAAGAGACATTTCGAACCACAAATGATTCACGTTTATCCGAGAGAGCGCTACGAGAGATATACTTAAAAGGGTTTGAAATTTGCGTCAAAGAGTCAAATCCAAAAAATTTGATGACCTCATATAATAAAATTAACGGTGTGTGGGGACATTATCACTATGAATTGTGTATGACAATTTTGCGTGGTGAGTGGGATTATCAAGGCAGTATTATAACCGACTGGTGGATGCAACCCTGCGAGGATCCAGATTTTGAATTACTTACCAATGATGCATATCGTGTGCGTGCAGGTGTTGATGTGCTTATGCCGGGTGCAAAATCCCGCCATGTAGCCGAGGGTGATGGATCGCTACTTGCATCATATGAAAAAGGCGGCATAACACTTGCAGAAATGCAACGCACAGCAAAGAATGTCTTAAATTTTGTGCTAGTGGTTAGAAAAGGAAAATAGTATAAATTGCACGAAGTTGCTAAATTGACCAAGTTGCCCTATGAACCGGATGCAGAAGCCAGATCTACTACGTTCTTCGTCGCCACGGTTGGCGTAAGTTAATGCCCCGTAGCAAACACCCCGAACAAAGCGAGCAACGAGGAGATAGCCTCCTCAAAAAAGTTTCTCAAAGAAAAATTATACAAACAACAAGGGGGTCACGTTTCGTGCTCCCCTTGTTGTTTGCGTGGGTTAAAGTTTATGAACAAATATGATGACATCTCCGATTATTACGGGGTTCGTATTTGTTCCAGTTGGCGGAGGGAGCTGCCGTTTTGTAAAGCCAAAAATAATTAACGCACTAAGAGCACAACACATTTTGTTGTAATCTATATGCTTTTCCATTCAGACCATATACCACTTGACATAAACTCTTTGTATTGTGTATTCGACATTTGCACATATTTAAGAGCAACCTCTGAGTGTAAGCTGATTTGAAGAGCGTTGGGCATGGCTTTTGCACGAGCAATGGCTTCACAGGCAGTAATTTTTCCGTTTATGTAATCTTCAACAACGAAATTCACCTTATCATTTGCAATCGGTCCACGGACAACACCGTGTTGGTGGCGTGGTTTGTGAGGATGATCTGTATCTTCTTTGCGCCTGTTATCTCTTACAAAGTCAAGCCAACTCGCTGATGGGTAATCGAAACAGAGTGGGTTTACAGCTTTATCAGAAAATATGGTAGGGTCAAGGAAATATCGCATTACAATAGGTTTTCCGGAAAATGATGCACGGTTTTTCGCCCACTTTTCTGCTACATCTAAATTGCTACCTAAATAGAAGCCTTTTCCGAAATCAGTTCTGTGCCTGCCTTTGGAAAGGTCAATTTCTTTTATGATTTGTGTCGTTCCATGGAATAGAATCATTATCGCACCGCCTGTGCATTTTTAAGCTCAGAAGTGATTAGCTCTGCCATGTACTCAAAACCCTGTGTATGAAATGACTCGTACCCATCCCACACTATTTTTACAAAACCATACTCGTCTAGTAATCGTGCAGTCTCAGTCACCGATAGATTCAATTCATCTGCTGTATACTGAACAACATGTATAAGCCATACTGCCTTGTCTATCTCTGTATGCATCTCAAACACCTCTTTCTTAATTGTTGCGATGAAACAATAACTATTATAGTCGTAGCTAATCACTATAAATCATTTGCCTACCTAGTTCGTATTATAAGCGATTTTCAAAGAGAAAACAAGGATTTCACTTCATTCAAAGCGGGGTCATCGTTGAATTCAAATTATGCATTGATAAACCGGGTTGCTCTTTACATTTCTCAGGGAATGTAAAGAGTAACCCGGTTGTCGTGGATTTTTAACTGTTTCTTTGCCGTTTGAAAATTACGAAGAAAGTAAAAAGCCTGCAAACCATTGGTATTGCAGGCTTCGTGAATGGCGGGGTGCTCTGTTCCAAATACGAACTCAGCACCTCACTTGATGGTTCACCCTCTAACTCGCTTAGTAGCAATGTTTTAGTGCCATCTTTGTAGTTAAATCCAATTACAATCTTATCATCATCAAGATACACAAAGTTCACGAAAATGTCAATGACTTCCTTTTGATATACAATGTTGTTTACATCACCATTTTTGAACTTGCTAATCCAAAACATAATTTGCTCTTTAGTGAGCGGAGTTTTTTCAATCTTCTCTTTAGCAATAGATATCTCTAAGTCTTGCTTTTTAGTTTCCAGTCCGTCAAGTCGTTCTTTTGCAGAAATATTCACCATGCCATCTTCCATCAGGTCTAGTAAATTATTGATTTTCTTCTCAACATCATTCAACTGTTTTTGTAAAAACGGTAGAGTGGTGTTTTCTCGTTTTTGATATTCAACGACCAAATCTGCAAGCCTTTCAATCGCACCATCTTCTGCCAGAAACTTTTGCACTAACTCGGTGACAAGGCGCTCAATCCAATATTTCGTGACCGCCTTTTTCGAGCAAGAACGCTTGTATATAGCATTGCCACATTTGTAGTAATGATGGATTTTTCCTGTTTTGCTAGTGCCACTCGTGCCAACCATCATTGTCTTGTCGTTTCCGCAAAATAATTTGGTTGTAAGCATATATTCTACAATTGCCTTTTTTGCAGCAGGCTTGTGTTTGTTTTTCTCCATCCGCTTTTCAACTTGCGTAAAAATATCTTCCGATACAATGGCGGGCATACCGTTTGGAGTAACAATATCACCATAGCGATATTCGCCAATATAACGACGGTTTTTCAGAAGATTGTGCATACTCGCCTTGTTGGTATACTTGTACTTTGTATTGGCAAATACGCCACGAGAATTGAGGTCGGCACTAATTTCATTAACCGTCTGTCCGTCAGCATATCGGGTGAATATTTCAAGCACAATTGGAGCGGTAAGCGGGTCAATTTCATAATATCGGTCGGCATTTACTTTGTAGCCAAAAGGCACACCGCCACCGTTCGCTTTGCATTTGAGAGCATTTTCCTTTTGTCCACGCTTTACTTTAACAGACAGTTCCGCAGAATAATATTCTGCCATACCCTCTAGTATGGATTCGAGGATGATCCCCTCTGGACCGTCCGATATGTTTTCTGTTGCAGAAGCAACTTTAACATTGTTTCTTTTTAAGATTGCCCGATAGGTAGATGAGTCAATACGGTTTCTCGCAAATCGGTCTAATTTCCAAACGAGAATAACCTCAAATTGCTTTCTCCCACTATCACCAATCATTTTTAGAAATTCGGGTCTATCATCAGTTTTAGCAGACAAGGCACGGTCAACATATGTGTTTACAATCGTCATGTTATGGCGCTCTGCATATTCTTTACATTCTCTAAGTTGCCCCTCAACACTTTCCTCTCGCTGTCCGTCAGAACTGTATCTTGCATATATAACAGCTGTCAATTTTACTCACCGCCTTGTATCATCATTTCCAAAAGTGTTTCTTTCATTTTTCCACTAACAGGTGATTCTGGGTCAAAGCACATTTCGATGAATTGTCGCATTTGTGGATTATCCATTGTAGTATTTGGTTTATACTCATACAGTTTGCCCTGTGGTTTTTCTGTACGTCCGAAAATGTAATCCAATGATACATCAAAATAATTTGCATATGCAATAAATAATTCAACAGGCGGAGCTGATAGTCCATGCTCATATCTGTTAATTCCAGATTGAGTTGAACCCAAAATCTCACCCATCTTTGCTTGTGTGATGAAAACACTTTCTCTTAAAACTTTTAGTCGCTTACCTATTTCTTTCATTTCATAAACCTCCAATATGGGTTGAGTTAAATATAACGCAATTATCAATTATTGTCAACCTATATTTTGACTACGATAGTGTCAAGTTTTCGTAGGATATTTTTTTAGTCGCCCAAAAGTGTTCATGTAAATAATTTGAGAAGCACTTGAGTTCCAGTTCTTTTTCCGTTGATTGGCAGTGCTCCAATAGCATCTG
>Ga0123355_10006109_pt1 | contig 17769 bp, 12 predicted proteins | sample TergutEmb28metaG_3_FD_89872 | JGI IMG/M metagenome (GOLD analysis project Ga0123355, IMG submission 89872) | Embiratermes neotenicus P1 segment gut microbial communities from Petit-Saut dam, French Guiana - Emb289 P1 | ecosystem: Host-associated > Arthropoda: Insects > Digestive system > Gut ... | reverse complement strand
CATATACGCCGCCCGCCGCGCAAAAGCAGCCGGCGATTAGATATATGGAACAAATTTTCCTTTCCCGCGTTACATATGTAGGTGGCGGCGTCCTCGACGCCCCAGCCCATACCTAACCCGAAAGGACGATAAAAATGAAAAAATATCTCAAACTCATCACCATCGCAAGTATAGCTGCCCTGTTGGCCGCCTGTAACGCCGCCACGCCACCGGAAACAGCACCACCCCTATATGCGCCTGGTGCCTTGGATAGCAGCGACAATGACGTCACCGAATATACACTAACGCAAACCCATATGCCGGAATTTTCTGTCTTTAAAGGCACCATAACAGAAATAACGCCCCTTTATGGCGAGCTACGTCCTGACGGCGAATTTATCGTGCTGGCAGAAGGCAATTCCGAAAAAATGCGGTTCATCATCGACCAAGACACCCTTGTTGCACCCTCAACCGAATTAGAAGTAGGCATGAAGGTCGCCGGGGTTTATGAAACAATTTTCCAATACCTAAGCAGCAGCTTTCCCCCGCTGGTTCCTGCCTTGGCCTTGCTGACAGATTACAGACAGGTCATGGCAAATCGTTTTGACGAAAACTTCCTTAACATCGCCGGCGATATGTTTATTAACATTTCCGATTACACCGAAATCATTTTCCAAGACGGCACACCATTTGACGGCGACCACAACGAACTAATAGGCCGCGCGCTGGTTGTGACATATACCTATGTGCTCGAATCCTTGCCCGGCCGAACCACAGCAGACAAAATAATTGTCCTTTTCGAGCGGGCTGTCCCGCCCATACATTACTTTACCGAAGAAGAGCTGGCCGCCCTGGACACAAGCGGTGTCATACAACCCGACTTTTCCTGGGACGGCGGTCTTTTGATAGACCCAGAAGACCTGGACATAATGTGGGATAATATGCTTGACCCAGAAACCGTCCAAATCATCATTAATGGCGAAACCATTGACGCCCCCACCCCATTTGTCAATCGGGATGCTGGCTTTGTAATGGTGCCCGTGGCCTATATCGCCGAAATATTGGGATACCAAACATATCTTGTTGACAATGAAACGCTGATGATAGGCCGCAGCACAATTGCCGCAGGTATAGACAACTATCACTACAACCGCATGGCACCTGTAGAGCTTGGCACCGCCCCGGAAATCCACGACAATACATTCTTCGTGCCGCTGCACTTCTTCGGCCATGTGTTTCCGGCGGTGGGTTATATGCAGGACGGCAATGTTATCATCACCGACACCGATCTATTTGATGATATTAACGATTAGCACCAAATACCTGGGACCACTATCGTCATCCCGGGTTTGACCCGGGATTCTCTATCGCTTACGATTGGGGGCGGTGGCTCCCTACGAGAATCGCGTGTAGGGGCGGCATTTTGCCGCCCGGCTTTTGTCCCTTACCTGCACCGCTTCCCACCCAAAAACTCCGCAAACAACCCCACCAAATGAGATTGCACAAAATTCCGCTTCAGCATATAATAAAATTTCCGTTCCGGCAACGGTGTTTTCAGCTTAACAGCCGTCACCATATTATGGCGCATAAACACATCCGCCGCAAATTCTGATACAACAGAAATACCCATCCCATTTGCCACGGCATTTATTATGCTTTGTGTGTTATCAAAACCAGCCCTGATGTTTATTTTGCTAATATCCACACCCCGCTCCACGAAAAAATTCTCATACTGCGCCCGCGTGCCGGAGCCCTTTTCTCTGGCAATAAACGGATACCCATACAGCAATTCCTCCAAATCATAATCCTTTGCGTCCAAAAAACCACCCTGCGGCGCAATAAAAACCAATTTTTCCGTCATAAATTCATAAAATTCACACCTATCTCCGCCATCAACACCGCCGGAAAAACCAATCTCCGCCTTTTGGGCCACTATGCCCCTATATATCTCGCCTGTGCCAGCCTGCTTCACATTGAAGCATATATTAGGATACATTTTGCCAAACCGCGCCAGCAACTCCGGCAAAATATATTGGGCCGGCACCGTGGACGCCAAGATATCAATCTCTCCGCTAAAATTGCCGGAGAGATTCTTTATGCGCTCCGCCGTATTGTGCTTCAACGACAGCAACTCCTTGGCGTTTTCATAAAAAATCTTGCCCGCCGGCGTGGGCGAAACCTCCTTTGTAGAGCGATTTATCAGCACCGCTCCAAGCTCTTTTTCCAGTGCGCCCACATATGTGCTTACCGACGGCTGTGACAAAAATATCGCTTCCGCCGCCTTGGAAAAACTTGCCAGCTCTATCACCTTCACATATGCTTCTATCTGCCTAAAATCCACGGCCCACACCTCCGCGCAATATATCTTTTACGGCCCACACGATACGGTCAATCTCATCCATCGTGTTAAAATGCCCAAAAGAAAACCTAACAGTGCCATGGGGGTATGTCCCCAACGTCTTATGTGCCCCTGGGGCGCAATGGAGGCCACATCGGGTCATTATGCCATATTCATTGTCCAAAACCGTGGCAATTTCGGCATTGTCCCTGTCTTCAAAATTCAAGGACACCACGGCAATTCTGCCCTCGGTGCTTTTTTTGCCGATTACCTCCACGCCGTCAAAGCCGTTAATCTCCATCAAAAATTTCTCCGTCAGAGCCATCTCTTTGGCAAAAATAGTGTCAACTCCCACAGAATTTATATATTCCAGCGCCCTTTTAAGCCCCATTATTGCAGGTATGTTCATTGTGCCAGATTCAAATTTATCCGGCAGTAGCTCCGGTTGCACTATCTCATGAGACGCGCTGCCCGTGCCGCCTGTTATTATGGGCTTTATCTGCGCCGCAAGATCACTTTTCACCACAAAACCACCAAGCCCCGGTGCCGCCAAAAGCCCCTTGTGACAAGTAAAGGCCATGGCATCAATATGGGTCATGTCTATGCCTAAAACCCCGACAGTCTGGGCGCTGTCCACTATCAGCTTAATTCCGCGGCGGGCACATATTTCTGCCACATCACCCACGGGCAAAATCGTCCCACATACATTGGACGCATGGGTCATAACCACCGCTCTGGTGTCAAGCTTTATAGCCAGCTCCACGTCTTTTGGGTTTAAAGAGCCATCCCTACCGCATTGCACAACATCATATGCCACGCCATTTTTCGACAGATCATGTAACGGCCGCATAAGCCCGTTATGCTCCATAGATGTTGTGATTACATGATCTCCAGGTCGCAAAAATCCCCACAAAATCATGTTTAACGAATATGTAATACCCGGCGTAAACACCACATTCCGCGGCTGGTTAAAATTAAACATATCACACAGCATCTTGCGCACCTTCAGTATCTCCAGCCCGGTGTTAAAGGCACTTTCATACCCACCCCTGTTTACATTGCACCCCACATTATCCAAAAAGTATTTCATGGCATCCGACACACCCGGCGCCTTTGGATACGATGTCGCACTATTATCCACATATATTTTTTTCACAGCTATCCCTGCCTTTATCAAAATTTTTAATCAATTTCATTATATATATTAATAAATCAGATTGCAAGGGTCAGTTGTGTGACGTATAATAAAGCCAACAATTTTTGCGAGAGGAGCCTGGGTATGATAACAAAATTTAAGTTGCCTTTGGTTGGGGCATTATTCGCAATCGTCTCTGTTACCCTCGTAATATTGGGCAACCCCGGCAACATGGGCCTTTGCGTCGCCTGTTTTTTACGGGACACCGCAGGAGCCCTGGGCCTGCACAGCGCCGCCGCCGTACAATACGCCCGGCCGGAGGTAATAGGTCTGGTGCTGGGTACACTGATTGTGTCCTTAATAACGCGGGAGTTCGCCCCAAAAGGTGGTTCTGCCCCCATAACCCGCTTTGCCCTCGGCGCATGTGTCATGATAGGCGCGCTTATTTTCCTGGGCTGCCCCACCCGCATGGTGCTACGCATAGCCGGTGGCGACCTTAACGCCATTGTGGGCCTGTTTGGTTTTGTCGCAGGTATTTTCGGCGGCATGTTTTTCCTTAACAAGGGCTTTTCTCTTAAGCGTACATATGCCATAGCCAAAACCGATGGCGTGGCCCTGCCATTCATGAGCATCTTGCTCCTTTTGGCTCTCATATTTTTCCCAGTATTCCTTAATTTTTCAGAAAGCGGCCCCGGTGCCGCCCGTGCGCCGTTGTTTATTGCTTTGGCCGCCGGACTTGTTATGGGTGGCGTTGGTTTTATAAGCCGCCTGTGTTTTGTGGCCGGCATACGCGACAGCGTGTTTTTCAAAAACTTCTCCATGCTTTCGGCCTTTGTTGCCCTGCTTGTTGTGGCGCTGATAGGCAATCTTATTTTCGGCCAATTTAATTTGGGCTTTGCCGACCAACCCGTGGCCCACACCGATGGTCTGTGGAACTTCCTTGGCTTAGGTCTGGTGGGTTTTGGCTCCGTCCTTTTGGGTGGCTGCCCCTTCCGCCAGGTTATCTTAGCCGGCAGCGGTAATTCCGACTCTGTAGCCGCCGTTTTCGGCATGATATTCGGCGCGGCCCTTGCCCACAATTTAGGTCTGGCATCATCCGCCGCCGGTGTAAGTGATAACGGCCCGATGGGCTTTGTCATTGCCGCGGTAGTGGTGCTTGCCATAGCCGTGTACAACACATTCTTTAACAAAAAAAGGAGAGAAAGCGCATGACAACATTAGATGCCCGCGGTATTTCTTGTCCGGAGCCGCTGATTATGCTTAAAAAAGCGTTGAAATCACAAACTCCGTTAACATTGCTGGTGGACAGCAAAAATGCCTACGAAAATTGCGAGCTTTTCGCCAAAAAACAAGGTTTTGTCGTGACAGTCCAAAAAGACAGCGATGCATACACGCTACACATTGGAGCCGAGCATGAATAACTATATCGCAACATTCTTCAGCCATTACGATGCCCTGCTGTTTTATGACTTTTTGCAAGAAAAAGACATCACAGCAAGGCTAATGCCTGTACCCCGCCGAGTCAGCGCATCCTGCGGCACATGCGTTTCATTTGCACATAATACCGAAATTTTGTACACCCAATGCGAAATGGAGGCAATATACATACAAGTGTCTGATGGATTCCGCCTATTGCGCAATATCTAAAAATGCTGTATACTATTCCCAACGCCATTAATTGCGTTGGGAATTTTCTTATACCATCAACCGGCTTTGTGGCTGGCGCACACTGCGTGCGTCTACGACAGGATCCCCGGGCAAGCCTGGGATGACAGCCAATGGCCTGATTGTTCAGTAGGGGTGACCTGTGGTCGCCTTCTTAAAAGGAGGCATTATTTTGACAGAAAATCTAACCCAAACTTTCACAGAAATTTTCGGCCCGTCCGCCACGCCCATTCGCCATTTTCATGCCCCCGGCCGTATAAATATCATCGGCGAACATATAGACTATAACGGCGGCTATGTGCTGCCCTGCGCCACTATTATGGGTACCTACGCCCTTATCCGCCAAAACAACACATCAACCACCCGTTTTGCTAGCACAAATTTTGTGGAAAAGGGCATTACAGAAATCCCTCTGGCCGATGTGACCTACAACCCCATCCACGACTGGGCAAATTACCCCATGGGTGTCCTTCACTATATGCAGCAAGATGGCCATAAAATCGCCGGTTTTGACGTGCTTTTCAGCGGCAATATCCCCAATGGCGCGGGCTTATCTTCTTCGGCCTCTTTAGAGGTAGCTATGGCTACGGCTTTAAATGAGCTATTTGGCCTGGGTTATGCTATGATAGACCTGGTAAAGCTGGCCCAACGAGCCGAAAACCTCTTTTGTGGCGTAAATTGCGGCATTATGGACCAATTTGCCGTGGGTATGGGCCGCAAGGACTTCGCCATATATCTTCACTGCGATACATTGGAGTATCGTTACATACCTATGTCCCTTGGTGCTTACAAAATTGTCATAATGAACACCAACAAACGCAGACAACTTAGCGAATCAAAATATAACGAACGCCGGGCCGAGTGTGAGCAAGCCCTAGCGCTGTTACGCAAAAAACATAACATAACCCAATTAACAGACCTAGCCCCTGATGACTTCACCAATGCCGCACACCTAATCACCGACGAAACCATACACCGTCGCGCCCGCCATGTTATACACGAAAACCATCGTGTGCAACAGGCCGTAACGGCACTGGAAACCGGCGACATCGCTGCCGTAGGCGCGCTTCTCACCCAGTCCCACAACTCCCTGCGTGATGACTACGAAGTATCCTGCCGCGAACTTGATGTCATCGTGGCCGCCGCCCTTGGCCATCCCGCCTGTATAGGCGCACGTATGATGGGGGCCGGTTTTGGAGGCTGTGCCATTGCTTTTGTGGAAGAAAGCGGCGTTGAAGGCTTTATGCAAACCATCAGCAACGAGTATACAAAAACCATAGGTTATGCCCCCGGCATGTATGCCCAGGAAAGCGGCGATGGGGCCAGGGAGCTGTAGGGGCGACCGTCCTCGGTGGCCCGATTATCACAAAGGAGGTTATAAATTATGATACTAATCTGCGGAGGTTCCGGTTATATAGGTAGCCACATGGTGGCTTATTTTCAAGACAAGGGCGTACCCGTGGCAGTAATTGATAATATGGCCACAGGCCATGCCGCATCCGTCCACGGTGCAAAGTTGTATGTGGGCGATATGCGCGACACCGCCTTTTTGGACAAAATATTTACAGAAAATCCAATCCAGGCTGTCATCCACTTCGCCGCATCATCCCTTGTAGGCGAAAGCATGACCAACCCCCTAAAATACTTCGGCAACAATGTGGGCGGTGCCGTGGCTTTGTTAGAAGTTATGCTGCGTCACAATGTCAAAAAAATCGTCTTTTCCTCCACAGCGGCCACATATGGCGAGCCAGAGCACATCCCAATACCCGAAAATGCCACAATGTCCCCCGGCAACCCATATGGCGCAAGCAAGCTAATGGTGGAGGATATCTTAAAATGGTGCGACACCTGCCACGGACTTAAGTATTCCGTGCTGCGCTATTACAACGTGGCCGGCGCCCATCCACGCGCCCATATCGGCGAAGTACACAATCCCGAAACCCACCTCATCCCCATAATTGCCCAGGTGGCTTTGGGCCAGCGGGACAAGCTCACCATATACGGCGACGATTATCCCACCCCAGACGGCACCTGCATACGCGATTATATCCACGTTATGGATCTGGTGGAAGCCCACGACCTGGCTCTTAATAGCCTGGACACCGCTCCCAGCCACGTGTACAACCTGGGCATTGGCAAAGGTTTTTCCGTCAAAGAGGTTGTGGAGACCTTCGAGAAAGTAATAGACCGCACCCTACCCAAAGAAATAGGCCCCCGCCGCGCCGGTGATCCCGCCGCGCTTGTGGCTGACAGCACCGCCGCAATGAAAGGCCTGGCCTGGCAGCCAAAACATACAAATTTAGAAGAAATAATCCGCAGTGCCTGGAAGTGGCACAGCCAAAATCCGCATGGGTATAATTCGTAGATTGGGGATACCATATGGAATCAAGATACAGGCAAGAAGTTTCTAATTTCAGAAAAAAAGACGTCATAATCGCCCTGTGTGTGTTTTTTGGCTATATCATTTTTATCACTGCCGTTGTTGCAATAAGAGGTGCGCTATCAGTATCATGGCAATTGGATGCCTTAATTACCATTGCTACCACCGCTTTCCCGGCAGCGATTGTTTTTTTAATCGTTTTGCGTAATAAGCAGGGGCTGTCGTCCATAGGGCTTCACAAAGAAAAGATATGGTCTGCCGCTAGATTAGGGCTGTTGTTTTGCCTTATCCCCATATTATTTATTGCAGTGATACCTGGTGTTTCGGGCGGCTTTAATGAGCTTTTAGTCGGGGCGCTTTTAGTAAATCTTGTGACAACTTTTTTCTTTGCGGCACACGAAGACGTTATATTTGTCGGTTTTATCCAAACCAGGCTTTATGGCTTTTTAAAGACCGACAAAGCTGCCATTCCAGCGGGCGCGTTCCTTTTCGCTTTAATGCATGTTCCGCCGTGGCTGATGATGGGGCGTTTCGATGCGGATAACCTCCTTGTGGGAATCATCCAAGCTTTTCTTGCCTGGTTTCTTATGCATCTTATTTTCGTCTCTGTTTTTAAAAAATACCATTCGCTTATTCCGGTTTTTATCTTGCACACTGTGCACAATTTCAGCTGGAATTTTGCTCAAACATCGTTTGTCCGCGGCATAGATTTTTCGTTTATCATGCTTTTGCTCTATGCCCTTGCGGCCGGTATCTTGTTTTGGCGCACGCGCAAGTAGGGACGACCCTTGTGGTCGCCCGGGTATCACATTTACAAACCTGGAGGAATCAACTATGAAAAAAGTCATTATAATCGGTGGTGGCATCGCAGGCCTTACCGCCGGCATTTATGCCAAAAGATGCGGCTTTGACGTAACCGTCCTGGAAAGCCACAGTATTCCCGGCGGCAATTGCACCGCATGGAAGCGCAGCGGATACCTGTTTGAGGGCGGTATGCACTGGCTTACAGGGTCCAATCCAAAAGAACCGCTGTACAAGCTATGGCACTATGTTGGTGCCTTAAACAACGATGTACCCATCCACTATAAAGAACCCTATGCCGAATACGACCACAAAGGCACACCCATACGCATCTATCGCGACATAGATAAAACCGAAAAACATTGGCTGGACATAGCACCGGAAGACGCAAAGGAAATCCGCGCCCTGTGCAACCACGTGCGCAAAATAAAAAACCTGGTGATGCCCGTGTTTGACCTTAAAGGCCTTAAAGTCACCAAAAAATTTAAGCAGCCCCTGCCCATGCTCCTTTCTTCCTTAGGCGCGCTGAGACATATGCGCAAAATAAACAAAATCCAAAGGGAAGAATATATCAACCGTTTTTCTAACGAAGGGATGCAGGACTTCATTCGCGCCCATTCAAACGACAAAACCGGCATTAGGTTTTTACTTTTAACAATGGGCACACTGACCCGCGGCAGCGGCGGTTATCCCGAGGGCGGCTCGCTTCCCTTCGTGATGCGCATGGCAAAAACCTTGAAAGGCCTTGGCGGCGAAATATTATACAACACCCGTGCCGACCATGTTGTTATGGAAAACGGCAAAGCTGTCGGCGTAATTGTGGACAACCAGCAAATGGACGCCGATGCCGTAATTATCACCGCCGACACCATGGCCATAGACCATTTGTTTGATGCACCGCCCGCAGCGCCATGGTTGGACAAAATGCGTGAAGTAACCCAGCCCATCATGACCACTTTCGTCTCTTTGGGCTTCGATGCGGATTTAACAAAATACCCACACCGATATATTTTCAAGCCGGAAACCCCCATCAAATTGGACAAACGGACATATGGCCGCCTTGTCATCAACAATTATGCCGACAACCCCGCTTATTCTCCCGCGGGCAAAACCGCCATGACAATTATGTTAAGCGGCGACACCTATGATTTTTGGAAGACAGCCAAAGAAAACGGCACATATGCCCAGGAAAAGCAAAGAATAGCCGATGACGTAATCGCGGCCGTAGTGGCCCAAATACCGGAAGCCAAAGATAAAATAGAGGTGTGCGATGTGGCAACACCCCTTACCTACCAACGATATTGCGCCACCTGGCGCGGCTCCTGGATGACAGAAATGACTGACGGCGCAAAAATAAAGCCATATCCACCCGTCATCGAAGGTCTGTCCGGCGTCTACTTCGCCGGCCACCGCATGATGCCCCCCGGCGGCTTTCCCGTGGCCCTAAGAACCGGCCGCACGGCAGTGCAATACCTTTGCCGCGACACAAACACAATATTTGTAAGCGAAGATTAGTGCACACGCAAAAACCGGCCGAGACATGGGGTTTCGGCCGGTTTTTGCGTATTAATGATTTACTTATTCCAATTCTATCCGCACCCCATCCACGATAACCGCCGTCACTGAGGCCACATCAATTGGCGACAGCGCTGTGCTGAATATATCAAATGTCCATAGTTCGGGGTATTCATATTCTCCTGTATCCCGGTTATATTCCCATCCACCCGAAGACGAGTGCCACCCACTGGCGGTACCCGTAGCAACAAGACCGTCAGGAATCTCCACAAACACATTTTCGCCAATAGTGATCCACGCACCGGTATATTCAAAGCTTCCGATAAGACGCACACCCAGCGGATTTACAACCATAGTCTCCACGACAAAGTTACCCACGGTACCCACAGCAACATTGCCTTCCCACATACGTATCTGGTCGCTGGTGTCATCGGTATGCACAGTCACCGCCCAATGGCCCACAACGCCAAATTCGTAATTGCGCCAAAACTCCAAGGAATAATATGCCAGTTTGTCAACATTTATCGGGAAAACTATTTCAGAAAAACTATATTGTGTTTGGTACTCTTCATCCTCGGCACGCAGCTCTATTCCTGACATAGTTGGCTGCAAATCTTCATCAGCCATAAACCATATTTGCTCTATAGGGAACACTTTTTCGCCATCCGGGCCAACCAAAGGCACAAAACCCGCAGACCCCGCCCAGGCGGTGGTGCCCAATTGCACATGCAAATTTCCGTCTATAATAGCAAGATTAGAAATCCAACGGCTGTGCTCGTAGTACGGCTGTCCCACCATGGGGTCAAGAGCTGGCAAAGAAGGAAAATTCTCTCCCCTACTTGGCACAAGCACTTTGTTAAGATCCGAATTCCAGGTTTCATGAGGCATTGTGTCCGCCCCGCCAATGTCTGTTGGCTGCACAGGGAACAACTCTATGGTATGGCCTCTGTTAAAAGTAATTTGACTGATAACCAGCTCAAATATGTCAGACAGGCCGGAATCAGGATCAAGCTCGTACCCGCCATCCTCCGTCATCCTTATAACAGGCTGATCCTCTATGTTCATTTCAAAATACGCTTTGTTTGTCTCTTCGTCAAAATATATCAAATTAGCTCCGCCAGAGGCAAATCCAACTCCCCATGACAACCACGCATCTTCTGTCAGGCGGTTTTGTCCTGTTGTATCTTGTATAGACAAATACACAATGGCGCTGTCGCCAAACCTTTGCGCCCCTATTACCTCCATGCGTATGCCCTGGTCTTCAGCATATTCCATAACAGGCTCAACTATCCCTGCAAATGTTGGGTTAAACCTCTCTACAAACCGCTCAAACCCACCAAATGTAAACGCAAAAACCGTGGTAGATATGGCCAATACTGCAAATACCGCAGCCGCCAACGACAGGGCCCGTCTTGCGCCCACCCTATTACGTGTGTTTTTTTCCTTTTCCATACGGCTTTTCACCCCCTGCATAAGTCCGTCGGTGTTAACTCTAATACGAGCAAACCCTTCTTGTATCTCCCTTTCATCACTATCATATCTGTTCACATTCATTACGCCGCCCCCTTTCCAAAAACTCCCCTTTTGCATTTAGCAGCCCCGCCAGCTTCTTTTTCGCCCGTTCGTACTGCTTGCGCAGTGCCGCAGGCGACCTTCCCAGCACCTGGGACAGCTCTTCATAACTTTGTTCGTCCATAATGCGTCCATATAACAGTGCCCTGTCTTCTGCTTTCAGTCGGCCCAGCGCCTCCATAAAGTCATCATTCACGGCACCTTCTTCAAAGGGGTTCGTTGTCGCCTCCCCAAATTGCCTTATGTCCCCAAAAAGCAGCGTCTTGCGCTTTTTTAAATGATTTATGGATCGCGTGTATGTAATTTTGTGCAGCCACGCAGACAAATGCCTGCCGTCAAAGCTGCCCCGCTTCTGATATGCCAAAAGAAAAACCTGTTGTACCACATCCTCCGCATCCTGGTGGTTGCATAATATAGATGTGGAATAGCGCAGCAACCTTTCGCCATAAACACCGATAACCTCTTCTAATTCAGGCTCGTCGCCGGCGGCAAAACGTATGCCCAGCTCTTTTTCGTTCATAAAATTTTACCTCCTTTTGCCCGAGTGTGCGCACATGTACACGGACACCATTATAACAGTTTTCGACCCATGTTTGTGACATTTTTAAAAATTTTCGCTAAAAACCGTTGCGGCAAAAGCAGATTCTGCGTCCACCCCAAAACGCCCAGTTTTTTTCATCAAAAACCCCTTGTCAGATTATCTCAACTATGGTATAATCTGTAGACAAAAACAAAATGCTGTTTTAATAGGATTCTTGTTGAATACGATACCGCGCAACATCTCGTATAATCCAATTTGTACCAAATTTTTGCAGCCACATTTTACAGCAACAAGGCCGCGTTTGATTTAGCCAAACACAGAGACACCAACCCGAGGTTATGTTCATCCCTATTTAGTGCTATTGCGCCAAAAATCCCAAGAGCGGCTTGAAGCCGACGGGCTTTAAAGTGCGGCGGCATAAAGCAGGGATGTGACAGAGGCTTTGGGCAGGTGCAACTGTCTAGGCATCATCAAACAGTGCCATCATTATAAGACAGCACTAGACAAAAACCATCGAAAGGAATGATTATGTGAAAACACGGACCAGAATCAGTAGGTTGGCTATCACCACTGCTTTAACCTTGCTGATGACAATGTTGTTGGCTACCGTTATTTATGCGGTGCCTGCCAATCCTTTCCCACAGCCAATGCGTCAGGCTGATGGATCTATTGTGTACATTCTAGGCGGAGGCGACGAGCGCTTTAACTGGCTGGAATGCGAAAATGGCTTTGTAGTTGCATTTGACCTCGAAACCCAAAACTTTACCTATGCTTACATTGATGGCGGCCAGCTTCATGCCAACCCTGATGCCATCGTGGGTCAGGCCCAGCAGGGCCTTGCCAGATCTGCACAGCCTAGGTTGACCATGAACGATGTTATCCATCTTTGGTACGAAGCAGACCCTGTTTTTGAAGGCTTTGGCGACTTTCCAACCTTTAGAGACACCTATTCCATGTTTAATTTCTTGTATGAAGGCGAAGACGGCTCCGTCCGCTTTGCACAATACATAGAAAGCGCCATGAGACCCGGCCAAATCGTTCCCATTTGGGGCGAGCGCCAAACCCAGCACATCCTGCCTGTTATGATAGAGTTTACAGAACCTCTTATCGTAGGCGGCACAGAGCAATTTGCCAGATTTAGAGACAGCAGGTATGTTGAAGAATATGGACGCCCCATATTCAGATATATCTACGAAGATTTGCCAGGCATACCGGCAGGCACCACCGCCACCCAATATTGGGGCAGAAAATTCTTTGACATCAACAACCCCACGGGCAGCGTTGTGCATTATTTTAACGAGCAAGCCTTTGGCGTACTTGACCCCAACGACCCAGATGACCAATTCTTTATCCCTGCACCGGAAATTCAAACCATGTTCCCCGAAGGCGTTAACAGAGTAACCGGCGTAAGAAGCAAAAATGCCGGCACAGGCCTTGTTTTTAACAACGTGGCTTATGAAGTTTATCTGGACAGAGAATGGAACATTTTCAGAATTACTTTGCATATGGCCCATCCGTCCCCAATTAACAACGGTACCAACACCAACAGACTTATCAGCTTGGCCTTAGACCTTATTATGTACGACGATTATGGCCGCGACAGAAACCCCGCTGCCCAAAACTGGACCAGAACAGGTTCCGGCGGCCACAGTGCCACCAACGGCATCCCGCCATGGGTGCACTTGTATGGCATTATTGCCGGTTATGACGGCTCCAGCAACAACGGTTTTGGCCTTGGCCAAACCTGGGGCCACATGTCTACCACAGCCAACCCGGGCACAGGTTTCCCCCACGGCTGGCAAAATAACAGCCCCGCAACAGGCAACAGAAAAAGATGGGCAGGCAGAGTGTACGCCCAAAACGGCGAACTTTTTAACGGCAACCCTCTTACAATAGGCACCAACCAGCTTCCTTTTGCAACAATGAGCATCGGCATCATCACTCACGAATTCGGCCACACCCTTGGCATTTGGGATACATACGACACAGCCGGAAACTCTCTTTCTCTGCGTCCGTACTCCCTTATGGCACACGGTAGCTGGGGTACTGTAATTGACGAGGTTCCAGGCTCTACCCCAACCCGTCTTGACCCGCTGCATATGCTGGAACTTGGTATGCTGCGGCCGGATCAGCTGATAATTGTAGAATCCATCGAAGACTTCGACGCGGTTCTGCATCCATTCTATCTGTCCGACTCCTTCTTCTACGACAAACGTCTTGATACTCCCGTAGGTTCTTACATACCGGGCGGTACAAAGTTCCTGCCTGTTAACAATGTGCCTAACCCGGACTTTAATATCCTTATGATTTGGGCGCCGGAACACAGGGCAGTATTTGACGCCACATTTGCAACACGCGGCAACGCAACCCTTGGCACCACCCACGCACGTCTTGTGCCAACAGAATTCTTCCTGGCAGAGTTTAGACTGCCAATGGGTTACGACAGAGGTATGACCCGTTATGGCATAGGCGTTAACAGCGTGCCATATCCAGACGACCCAAGATTCTTCCACCACACCGCACGTGTTGACGCAAGAGCAATGCACGGACAATGGCCGGGCGCACCTGCACTTACCGCACATAACAACGCGGCAATGATAGACGGCGGCGTTCTGTTGTTCCATTATGACCGCTCTGCCAGCCCAACCGGCGGCAACCCGCAAAACGCAAACCTGCACCACAAGCGTGCGGATCTTATACTTGCCGATGGTTCTGACCTGCTTAGACATGCAAACAACATAAGCTGGAACGTATCCTACGGCGCACATTACGCTTCTCACGACTATTTCGTAAACCAAGACCACTTCTTCTCCGCCAGCTTGACCAGATCTGTCATAGCAGCCCTGCCACACAGCCCTGTGCAACTTGCCCAAGGCATTGGTGCTCCGCTTATTCGCGGTGATGGCTCTGCTCTGGCGTATCAAGCTTATGCAGAAGCAAACCTCTATGCCGCCGGCGTAAGACTTAACCGCCTCTTCAGCGGCTTTAGCCTTAACGCAGGCGCAAACCCAGCCGACCCATCAACCTGGCAATATGGCACATTTGGCCGCGGCCCAGAAACCGGCTATGCCAAAATGGACGTACAAACTCCAATGCCTGGCACGGTTATTCCTGCCAGCAATACCAACTTTGTATGGTCTCCAGGCGAACGCAATACCTTCCCAACCGCACATTTCTATGACAGAACCTGGACAGGCAACAACGATGCAGGCAGACACGCTTCTCGCCACGCCCGTACAGGCAATACTCCAAGCGGTATGGACCTTGTGTTCCACAACACCAGACTGGAAGCCATAGAGCTTGACCAAGAAGGCAGAACCCGCGGTATGCGCGTAACCAACCGCGTGTGGGATGTTAACATCGAAGTCTTCTTAAACGGCCAGCCCGATGCCGGCCATAACAGAGAATTCGTTCTTAGACTTGCTCAATACAACCCACAAGTAAGCAGCGGCCCCGCTTGGGCTGTAGGTCTTTATCGCGAGCCCGTACTGCCTATCAGAAACCATGCGGATTCTGTAAGCAGAGCAGGCAATGTGGTAACTATCGGCGTAACTAACGGCGAATGGAAAATATTCGAGCTTGTTGGCGGCGAAGAAGTCTTCACCGGTTACACCGTTATCGTTTACGAAGGCAGACATACCCCCGTACAACTTCATTACATGAACCTTCCATACACACTCACCAATGTAACTGTTTACAACAACAGCCTTCCACTTGTATACGCCATCGGCGGCAACGCCCTTGCCGGTACGCTTGATTTTACCAACTTCGCCGCCCGTATTGTCTTTGACAACAACGGCACAGAAGTTGTACACATCGTGCCTTATGCTGATTTCCCAAGCTGGGGCATTACCACAAACTTCAGCCACGGTGATGTATTGACCATGGCCAACAATGGCGATAATTTTGTCCTCACTTTCAGAAGCCAAAACTTCAACCTGGGCACATTTACCGTCACCAATACCGACCTTGCCGTAATCACCGTTGATTACGACGGCACAATGGGCCGTGTATACAGACGCGTAGGCACAGGCAACGCCGCGGTTGATACCTTTATCCCCGCCGGTACTTCAATAGAAGTAGCGCCGGGCGTTCAAGTAGTAATTGCTGTTGCTCCGGCCGCCGGCCATACTTCTACAGGACATTCTGTACACGGCGTAAGAACCAACAGAACCACCGCAACATCGGCTTTGTTTACCTTTAACGTCACCGCCGCAAATGCCAGAACAGGCGTTGTAAATGTAGAGCTCGAGCCTCTCTTTACAGCAACATTTAACGGCAATGGCAACACCGGCGGCAATATGAATTCTGTAGCCATCCAAGGCGGCCGCAACTGGACCATTCCTGCCAATGCTTTCACCAGAACCAACCATATCTTTACAGGTTGGAACACCCTGGCAGATGGCACCGGCCAAGCCTTCCCGGCAGGCCACGCATTTACAAATGTACGTGAAAATATCACGCTGTTTGCCCAATGGTCTGACAATGTTGTAACCATCACATATGTAGGCAACGGCAACACCGGCGGCACAATGGCCCCAACCACCATGGTCGGCGGCACCAATCACGTTGTCCGCGCCAATGCTTTCACCAGAACCGGCGGATTTATCTTCATCGGCTGGAACACCCTGGCAGATGGCACCGGTGCTTGGTGGCATGTTGGCAATGTTATGCAAGAAGTAACCACAGACGCCAGACTTTATGCACAATGGGCGCAACGCTCTGCGCGTATCACCCAACCGCAAAGTCTTGAGCTGCTAACCAACGAGCCACTTAGAGCAGGCCGCGGCGGCAATGTTACCTTTGTCGTAGAAACCACTGCTTTCCCGGTTCACCTTACAGAGCTTTGGACAGTAAACCTTTACGGCCACCCAGCCGGTGTGTCCATACTCACTAACTTCATGATAAACAGCGGCACTATCAATGACGGCCGCGGCAACCTTACACTCAATGTGGATGCCAATGTTCCTCCCGGAACATACCCAATCCACCTTGAAATCGTAAGAAACAGACAGGCATCTCCGGATGGTGCTATCAACCTTACTCCACCGGTACGCACCCCGGCGTTTAACCTTGTTATCCTGCCGGCTGATGATGCCAATATCGGCCAAATAGCCGTAAGCTACCTGCCTAACGGCGGCGTTGGCGATGTCAACACCAGTTTCTACAACACAGGCGCCAACCACACCGTACTTACCCTTGCACAGTCCGGCATAGCTGCCCCGGGTTCTCTTGAATTCTTGGGCTGGAACACATTGCCAACAGGACGCGGCACAACCCACCAACCAGGTGATGTGATACCTGTACCAACAGGCGGCCTTACCCTGTACGCTATGTGGAGTGCCGCAGCTGTAGAAGGCATTACCATCACACCAAACCCAGCAACCGTGCCCTACAACTCCTTCCGCCCCTTTACCGCTAATGTAGAGACAGTCAGCGGCGCCTCCACCGAGGTTGTTTGGAGTGTAACAGGCCATGCAAATGCATCCATCACATCTTATGGCCGTCTGGTAACAGGTGCTATACCTGTTGGCACACAACTTACCGTCACCGCCAGATCCACCTTCAACCCACACATCACCGGTTCTACCGTTGTTACTGTGGTAGAAAGAGTGCCGTTTGGCCTGCAAGTCTTTAACAACGGTAACGACAACGTAGCAAGCATAGCCGGCACCATCCGCATGTGGACACAGCTTAATGGAGCCAATGCCATTGTACCTTATGCAGACCTAGTAGTAACAGCTACATTCCCCAATGGCCAATGTGCTATGGATGTTGTACGTATTAACCGCATATGGAACAATATGGGCTATGTTAACATGATAGATGTTAATAAGAATGTT
>Ga0123355_10006108_pt1 | contig 17769 bp, 20 predicted proteins | sample TergutEmb28metaG_3_FD_89872 | JGI IMG/M metagenome (GOLD analysis project Ga0123355, IMG submission 89872) | Embiratermes neotenicus P1 segment gut microbial communities from Petit-Saut dam, French Guiana - Emb289 P1 | ecosystem: Host-associated > Arthropoda: Insects > Digestive system > Gut ... | reverse complement strand
TTTGGGGTGTGGTGGTATTGCGGGTGGGGGGGGTTTTTGGGATGGTGTTGTGGGGGGGGGCCCGGGTTTTTGTTCCCAGGGGGGTGGGGGGGGGGGGGGGGGGGGCAGAATGGCCCCCTTCGCCGCCACTTCCGCCCATGACGTCGCGGTCGCCGTTCTGTCCTCTGTTCGCGCCTGTCGCCTGTGCGGGCACCCAGTTTACAGATTACCCGATTCGTTGTAACCGTAGCAAGTTGTCGGCTGCCCCTCTTATGATATTAGTTTTCTTTGCCCGGCCACCACCATATTCGAAAGGATATGTTGGATCAGTGTCATGCTTACCACTCGTATTCCATTGGCAACCGGATAGCGGTAGGCATTTCACCATGTTATAGCTTGAATATCTCGTATTTCTCCATACTCACCCCGCGCTATTTTCAAAGTCCTGTCTGGAACTTCTGGGAATACGTTCGACACCTTTGCGCGTCGCATACCTAACCCGACTGCCTCGCTTCGAACTTTGGGGATTTCTCCGTTATCATGCCGAAAATTCACCTGTCCCCGAGTCGCTGTCAGTATTGCCTGAATCCTCTGGATCACGGAATTTAATATAAACATGTCGCCATGTGCCACGAATTTGGACAATCACTACTTCATTTTCTTGTAAGCGCAGTGTTTCTTAGACCCCTCTTGTATGTCGTACGCCGACACACGGCGGCTGTGTTGGTCGAAGACACAGACGATCTTCTGTTGTCGTTCAGTCATGATTACTGCCGTCACAACTTTAGGCTGTTGTTGTTGTATCACGGCTCACTCACTCTCACTGTTTCACGGCTGGCTACTCGGCCGGCTCACTCCTTGCGTAAACACACCCGCACTCCACCATGTCTCGAAGCAAACCTATTCGAACTAGCGATTCCAGCAGTCGAGCGGCTGCAGACTTAACGCCTTAAACCGCGCGACCGGTGGAATCGGCTGTGTTAGTGATATGCTTATATTACTGCCATCAGGGTTTTTTGACCTCTTGTACCTATTCGTTGTATGTGTAGAGGATTATTGTTGCACCTGATCACACTCAGTGACACACACATTCGGCAGGACTAGGTATCGGCCCGTCACAAAGGCCTGTACTTGTACGACACACAACATACATAAAAGGTAAAGCAGTTCCTTTACAGGCCCGGAGTGGACCAGAGATTTCCAGAAAGTTAAGGTTCCCAGATTTCATGACAACGGCACATGATGGTGGTAAGGTTGTCAGCCTTACGCACCGGCCGCCTTTACCCCCAGGAAATTCTCCTGTTACTCATTTCTGTTAAAGGCTGAGTCGACCCCAGGGTCGGATCAGAGGGATTTTATGTCAATGAAAAATGCCAATGACACCAGCTGGGATCGAACCAACGACCTTCCTATTTGTAGCACAGCACCTTAACCACTGTGCCATCGCGGTCCCCACACCCAACATACATAAGATACAAACATCCTTGCCCTCGGCGGGATTGGAATGCGCAATCAAAGCACGTTAACGACCGCAGACCCATGCCTTTCACATAGGAAGCTCAATATATGGCCGTTGACGAGAGAACTAAATAAATACATCTTGTTTACGAGGGAAGTAAAAGAAACGCGATATCTCTACGTTTTCGAGATATGTAATGAAATCCTTGTAAATTAACGTTCATTGTTCGTGTATAGGGATTAAGATTAAATTCACCGGTCAGATATTTGTGTACACAACAAACACATTTCGTCAAAAATTGCCGAGCAGCTTTTGAGTTGAATGTACGAACAGACATACGGATATATTCTTCCTTCATGTCCTCATTTTATGCCCTTCCTTCACAGAGCGTATAAAATGATAAGGCTTTTGTGTTCGTAATCGTGGTCAGACAGTAATTCTAAACGTTAATGAATATTAATTATTCTACGTTGCTCGTTATGCCTTTCACTGTTCGGCCACCGGGATCAGCCAGGTTATCATAACCATGCTTTTCATAATTCTTGTAAATAGGTACAGTCACAGGATCCTTCCCTGCGGAGGCAGTTTCATTTTAATACGTAGAGAATTCCTATCCCTAGACGGAGAGCCTGATATAAAACTTTCACTGAATAACCATGCTAGCAATTTGAGAATTTCCTAAGATACAGCTTCGTATATGCACGTACTTTCAACAAAGTGCGACGCTAAAATTCCGGCAGAGCATATCCTATAGTGGTCCCAAACTACTACCAAAATTTCAAGCTTCTAACTACGTTTTATAATAAGTAATTAGTGCCAGAAACAAGCGTCTTCTTTTATTATAAAGAAAAATAGCCACACAGGAGGCCATTCGGTCACAATTTCACGCAATATTCGCGCCTACAGTCCGAAAGTTTCTATCGGTAAAGTAGAAATCTGCGATGCTGACTGAAATGTATACCCTGATGTTTATTACATGTGGCACGACAATAATCATTCTAAAATTACTCCCAAAATTTCAAGCGTCTGTTTTTATTTTCTGATTGGCTATGCCTGCTACAGGCAAATACATAGACGCCTTTTATAACTGGTATATTGATTAAATAGCATCATATATATATATATATATATATATGAGGTACACGAGGTTGACCACCACTTCTTTGCCTACGTGTTACGTGAAAAAGGAAACAATTTAAAGACTATACAGTTTAGTGTGCATTAATCCACACCCTGTAGGGAGATGTCCATAGTCATGAAAACCGGCATTTTGTTGAGCGGCTGGCAAGTTTATAGCACGTAAGTTAATCAGCGCGCAGGGTCCCTTTGTCAGGCCGAGTGAACGTCCCAGGCCGAGGAGCTGATCTAGGCCTCGGAGTGTGGCACACTGCCCGAAGCGCAGTTTGGCAACTCATCAAACTCCTCCGTGCAATTTGATTGCTATTTTTACACAATTTATTTGCTATTTAAGTCTGCCAATCGTTTACATCTTCAGACGTTTCGGCCGTTCATTTAACGAAATTGTTAAGACCGTTCTTTCTCCCTCTTAATTCCTTTTACAGTTTATCTCCCTTTTCTTTGCATACTTTAGCTTTCCTCTTCTTGAATGGCATTTGTATGAAACTGTCGCTTTACCTTACGTTTGGCTGGCGAAATTACCGGATGCACAAAGGGATGGATGGACCCTGGCAACGAAACCTTAAAGAGCTTAATACACTGTTTTGTACATACCAGACATTGTCATTTGGCTACAGTAATGTATCCGACATATAAATTAAAACTAAACAACTAAACTCCGTGGCTTTAGTCCGCGAGCGAACCATACCGACAGAGCGGCCGCCGCCGGTAGGCGGATAGAAGGGTGTCACGTGGTTGGCGCAACGGGTCCCCACGGCCGTTAATCTCTGTTTTCTGAACATGGAGCCGCTACTTTTTTATTCAAGTAGCTCCTCAGTTTGACCTCACGAGGCTGAGTCGACCCCGTTCCAGACCCACTACTACTCAGAAAGCGCCGGGGATCGAACCCGGAACCTCTCTATCTGTAGCCAGAAACTCTGACCACTAGACCACAGAGGCGGTCATCCGACATATAAATTACTGTCCATAAATACATACTGTATTTCCGACTCTTACTGTTGTTAATCGTAGGCGATTTCCTCTTCACTAATAGAGTACTACTTCAGATCACACTTTATTGCTTTCATCTGTCCGCACATAACACGTCGCGAGGTTTATGAGTTTATTATATCGTACAGAGAGCTTCCTTTAAATATCCCCCAAGATTCTGGGAAGTGCCCAACTTAATGAGTCTGTCTGAATATGCCTGTGGCTGTTAACGTCTAGCCTAGCAGACAAAGATTGCTCAGATGATCGCAACCACGGAATGAAATTTGTATTTTCCTGTTTCACACTCTGGCTTAGGCCTACCATGCATTCAAAGCAGGTGGAAAAGAAACATAAGGAAACAGTTTTACATGCTGGAAAACATCTTACTAAACCAAGAGTGCATTAAATAATTTAAAAAATAAAGTTTCTGTAAATAATGCATAAAACGAGGGTTCTTTCCTCACAAAGAGCGAGTTCCCAGGAGACTACATTATGAAGACGGAAATGTTTTGTTGTTCTGGGAAATAATCGATGTGTACTGGGAGAGTTATGCGAACCCACATACGGAATGTGTGGCAAAATGGAGGATTCGAAATGGTACTTACTGTCTCTCTCTCGCGCACACACACACACATACACATACACTCACACCACACACACACACACACATACACACCACACACACACCACACATACACACACACCACACACACACACCACACACACACCACACACACACATACACACACACACCACACACACATGCTCTCCATCATGAACGCAAGAGTTTGTTCTGTGTAACAACCAGGAAATTAAAGGGGAAATTTATAAATAGGGATTAAACTCTTTCTGTCCCTCTGGTTTCCTCGCCACAACTTTTTATGCAACTCTGCTGTCTCCAATAAATGCCACAAGCCCCTGTCATCACGTTCTTGTTATTTTATTGCCCAGGCAATACTTGGCGAAGACTATAGATCATGAAGCTTCGCATTTTATGAATACTGTTTCTATCTCTAATTAAGTTGATTAAAATACATGGGAAACTGTAGTGTTATACTACGATCCTTCGTGACGTAGTTTACTTTCGTTAGAAAAGGAGCTTCTTTTAACTCGCTGTGCACCAATATTTCAGTGCAGTGCCTAACACATGCGATCAAAATGACTCATCACGCAAAAGATATCGCATATTTAATTAGAATTAAATTGCAGTAAATTCATGGGTATTTGATCGTTCATAAGACATGTTTACATTACAGAGAAATATGAAGATTAATTTCACATGTCAAGAAATCACAGTCCTTGAGTAGTGCTTTTGATTTGTCACAAACCGTATACAAACTATAGAAAGGGAGTCCTTTTTCTGGAGTACGCGGGTAAGAAACTCTTTTTATTTCCATTGTATGCAGGGGTGTCCTTTAGCCTTTTCGACGGTTTGGACACAACCGCTATCAAAAATTTTAAAGTTGCCTATTAAAGAAATATCCTGGAAACATGTCCAGTAATTTAAGGTGTTACAAAAGTCACCTACAGCACAACGAAGTTGGTTTCCTTTTCTTTCTCGAAGAGTAGACTAATAAGTATCAGCTGACAACCGAATACGCTAACCGACAGCTCAAATCCTGACAGAATATCCCTGCTCTTTAAAGCACAGAGTAACGGTGTGTACCACCTGCTTAGCATTTTGAATTTTCTCTGCAGAACATATTTATTCGGTTCATATGTTTCTCATAATGAACTGGGATTTTCCCTATTCGTATTATCCATCCATTCTTTACAATGGAGGTGCAGGATTTTCTCTGGGGCAGGACACGATGTTAACTAGCATCATTTATAAGCTTGAAGAAACGGTGATAAACAGCAAGGACAATCATTGACAAATGATATCCGTACTTTGTGTTTGCATGATCAACGGAACTCATAAAATACCCAGATTACTTCAAAGTCATTTATGACGGTCTAAATGGGCGTGGAGAAGGGAAAATCTCTTGTCACAGCCGGGGTTTGTGCAACATCTCGTCTATAACATTATACATTTTGTGGTACTAACCAGTTCCCTATAAGGCATGTGTTTTTCTTCCTTGTTTATTACGACATACTTAAGAGTACCTATCTCGGACATAACGACAGTTAAAGTGAAACGACAAATAGAAAATGGAAGAAAAAAAAGAAACCTGACAGGTGTCGAGAATTTGGTTTCATAAATTCTACTATCCCTGCGATTTAAAAAAGACAGAACGAAAATTATCGCGTTTGTAGAGAGCTTATCGAGAATAAAGGGATTTCGAAGCCCAGAATGCAGAGATGTTAATGAGGCACTGCTTAAGTGGTTTAAGCAAGAGTAATGACCCTGTACCAGCGAGCGGCCTTCTTCTCATGATAATTTCTTTCTTCAAAATTTTTCATTTCCATTTTAATGTACTTTTAAGCATAGACGTATATGGAAATTTACAGTTATCGAAGAACAATTTTTAGGCACGTTCACAAAATTGCGGAAAGCGACTATGAGCTTTGTCATGTCTGTCTGTCCCTCCGTCCGTCTGTCCGCACGGAACAACTTTGCCGGATTTTCGTGAAATTTGTTATTGAGTATTTTTCGAAAATCTATCAAGAAAATTCAATTTTCCTTAATATCGGACAAGAATAACGGGTACTTTACGTGGAGACCAATATACGTTTTTGATCATATCTAACTCAGTTCTTTTCAGAATGAAGAACGTTTCGGACAGAAGTTGTAGAGAAAATCAATAAACACATTTTGTGTTACGTAATTTTTTTTCCCTCAAATTTTGCCCTTTATGAGATAATATGTAAAAATATTGTAGAATTGGCCATGTATCCAGCATGCGCGTTGCATGCTGGATATATAATGCTACAAAACACTCTCAGAAAAATGTAATAATTTTACTTACTGCTTTTCCGCTGCAACATTAATTGCATGAACGCGCCTCATTGTTCCGTTATACGCACATTACCTACCTAGTTATTATTTCTATACTTTAATTGAAATACTTCATGACGTTAAAATGAAATATGTCTGTAGGCCGTATTCTGTCTTGAAATATTTTTCATTCACTTTCACCTTAAATCTCGCTTAGAGCGAAACCCCTTTATGACACAATTTTTTTTTCGGTTCATTCGATGACGTTATAACCTAGTTCCAATACAATTGAACTTTGCCGTGTATTCAAAGTAGTTATTATGAGCAATTATGCTGTATTTTTTGCTGCACTCTACCTACGGTTCAGGTGCACGACGTTTCAAAGTATCTCTCCAAGTTGGAAGCTCTGTGTTACATTTCGCAATATATGGATTCTCTTTTTACTCTCATCCAACCCCAAAGCTTGACATTTGCCCATTGTCTGTTGACCTGGACTGCTTATTCAATATATTCGCAGCTAACATCCATATATATTAACACCAAAATTCCACCTCAATTCAGCCCTTCCAACGTTATCCAAATCTCGCCATTCTGCAGCCATGCCAATGCAAATATCACAGCAGAGACGAAACACATTAAGCGATTAACTTCTTTCCCCTGCTGCGTACTGAAAATAGTTCACGTCCTATCACCTTACTTTTAACTTCCCAAGACCTATTTTGCTCCAACCTACCTTTACAAAAGCCATGATATTCTCCGTTCCTGTGAAACAAACGCAGTGTCGCTCATTACCACCATCCAGTTTATTTCTCCATCATCTTCTTATTCTTATTCCTCTTTATGCTTTAATATGTTAATCAGGAAATGAGTTTGTTTCGTTTGGGGTCCGGCACGAATCTTCTTTTATTTCTTTTTTAGAGGTTTCCTAAAACCCCCATTTATATAAACCGCAGGACTTCTTCGATGAGAATAGGAACATGGGAAGGAATGTATGTGCCAAGGACAATAGACGAAGCAGAAAGCGCAAAATTCCAATCTCTTAACAAGATTTCATCGCACGACTCTCTCTCTCTCTCTCTCTTTTTGCGTTTTAACTTCACTTTACACATTTGCGACCAATTATTTTACGAAAACGTTTTTGGGTCTTGGGATATAATGTGATTGTGTAACGATTCAAAGCCTCATGGCCGCTTTATTTGTAGGTCCGCCTACATTCCGTCAGTAAAGCTTAGTTGCCGCATTATGCTTTGTTTTATAACCTACATGAAATAAATTCGTGTAGGGGAGATCCCATCTGTGTGTATAGGTCTACGTGTTTGAACAGGACAACCGTAGGGCCGATTTAATTAATTATTACAAACAGTTAAAAATCATAGGACCATTTCTATTTTCATGAAGGTGGATGCCATACTTACTCCATGGTGCAGAGTCCTTCTTGAGAAGCTAACTAGTTTGCAGCTAGTCAAGAAATTCCCCGCATTTCACGGAACCCGAAGGTTCATTACCGCACTCACAACTGTCCGCCACCTGTCTCTATCCTGGGCCAGCCCAATCCAGTCCATATACCCAAATCCCACCACCTGGAGATCCATCCTAATATTATCTCCCCAGTGGTCTCTTTCCCTCCGGTTTCCCCACCAAGACCCTATACACCCCCCTCTCCTCACCCATACGCGCCACATGCCCAGGCCACTACATGGTGAAGGTGGATGCCATAGTTTCATAAATTAGTAAATGGAATAGCCAGGATCATTCAAAACGGCAAGTTACAGGGAGCGTGTAGGCCAACTGTGTGTCGTTGCGGCGCTGATTGCGCGTTTCCTGTCTCCTTTTGTAGCAAGCGTCTCACCAGGCCTCACTGGTTTCCAGCGTGCATTCAGAAGTTTGAACTTTTAAGCCATGGTGCATACTTGCCCAGAAACACGTGCAGAAAAGTACCCAACAATTTACGTTATGAGTAAGATTCTGTGAACGTTTAGTGACATTCGGCAGCCAGAAGATTTTTAAGACGACTTCCTGGCGCAGTCCTTATGACCTTATAATTTACAACAGAACATACGTTAGTAATCATAATATATATAGTATATATATGTACAGAATATATATCATATATGGTATATATAGTAGTATATCGTACCAAAGAGGACTAGATGAGAAGGGTATGGAAAAATAAAAATTAAACGTCAAATTCTAGTCGGGAAACTTGAGGGCAAGGGCCATGTTGGAGCAAAGCAGGAATGGGATGATACTATAACAAGATAGGTAATGTACTTGTTAAGGTAACACTACGGCGCGTTCGCATAACTGTTAGTGCCGTGGAAAAGCAGTAAGTATTAGATATTCGGAGCGTGTGTCTGAAAGCCTACTTATCCAGCAGGGAAAGTGCATGCGCACTATTTTATTGTCATCTGTGACATGTCCGGTTCTACCACACTTTTCCACATTACCTCATAAACGGAACGACCTTCGGAAAAAGTGTTATTCAACATAAAATGTGTGTTTTATTTTTCTCTAAAACTTGCAAACATTTTCATTATAAGAGGAAATGAGCGACATTTTATCATAAACGTATATAGGTCTTAATATAAAGTACCCCGTGTTTCTTGTCAGATTTTGACAAAACTTGAATTTTCTCGGTAGATTTGAGAAAAGTATTCAAATATAAAATTTCATAAAAATACTTAATTCTGTGTATCAGCTGCAAGGGTTAGGCAGCTCTAAATATGCGTATATTATGATGATGATTGGCGAAGTTGTAGTAAGTGACCGTGCCTAGGCTCCAGTACTGTTTCATTAATAGTCTTTAGAGTCTGATGATAGTGGCGACAAATGTAAATGAACTATGTAGGCCAATATCACAACATTTAAATCTGTACATGTTTTATAAATCCGTAGCATAGTTACTATCAACCAGTTTCTGCTTAGTATCTGCTTCTTGGGCCTTCAGAAAAGCTTGCTGAACTCAGTGTTAGGAGTGTTGAGAAACAGATGTATCTGAAAGCACTTGAAGTGCAAGTGCAAATACATTAAACTTTCAACACTACTCAAGATGTCATGTATGTTGATTTATACTGGTGTCCTTTCCTCAAGGTGCTGGAAGTTAACGAATTTATATCTGGTTGTTGTTACCGATTGCGCAGAAGCAACATATGATAACAAACTATGGGGATGGCGGGGTTTGGCCTCTGGCATTACTGAGAATTCGAGAAGTATATTCAAGTCCCTAGACGGGAAACCTAATTGGATGAAGTCTCTTGGGACAACTAGGCGTGAGTGATAGCGTAATATTGTTATGACTTTAACGTAACATGGTGTGTGTATGGACCCTGAAGATGGAAGCAGCAAGCTCCCCCGAAACATCTCTAACCATTCACTAGTCGACATATCGTCATATATGAGAAGACTTTATCAACACCGGCTGTCTTGTTGGAGAAGTCTTAATGTCGTCCGCTGTCACTCCAGAAACACTGTTGGAGACTAACGCGATTAGTTCACTACCGCTTCCTTCCAAATCCTTTCCAAATCTTTCTTCACCTTCTCCTTACCATCGGCTGTATGCAGCACTAGTGTGGCGGACAGAAACCTAAAATAAGCCGCATTATATCTATGTAAGGAACAAGAGTCAGGTCAGCCATGGAATTTCTAATAGTGTACATACTCGATGAGCTGACCCCATAGCTAATATTTCTTCATAAGAAGCTAACAATTTCCTATCTAGTAAGGAAATCACCCCCAATTTTTGGAACAATATAGGTAAGTACAGTGTTCCTAAGACCCCGCCATTTGTTCTTATCCTGAGCCAGATCGGTCCATTCAATACCCTTCCATGTATCTCCTTAACATTCATTTTCATGTTATTCTCCTACATAAGCATAGATCTTCTCACTGGTCTCCTTCTCTCAGGTTTCGCCATCAATAGCCTGTTCGTATTCCTCGTCTCTCCCTTTCGTACCCGCTTTCATTTCTTTCTTCTTGATTTTAATAGCTCGGGTAATATTTGCTGAGCGGTTCATGGTATAAAGTTGCTCATTATATAATTCCTCCCAGTTCCGTATTACTTCCTTGAATCATCTGCCTCATCACCATATTCTCGAGAACTCTCAGCCCGTGATGGACAAGAATCACAACCACATAAAACAACAGACAACGTTATAGTTCTATACATATACATCTCTATATTTTTCGATAGGAAAAGTGAAGACAAAAGATTCTGGATCGGATGGTAGTAGGAATTACCTAAATTCAGTCTGAACTTCATTCCCTAATGAATGAAAATTTGATTTATTAGTGTCGTTGCCCGATATTTGAAATTTACTCGCTTTGAAGTAATTAAATACGTATATTTTTTATGTGATTTTTCTTGTTTTCTGTTCGCGACACGTCATCATACACGAAGAGAACAATTTTATAACTAACGAATAAACAAGATTATTTGTTTTTTTGTATACAATATCCATTTTGACGTCATAAATTAAAGTCATCATCATCGTCTTGACAAAAAAGTGTTGTGTTCCATTCAATTTCAGTTCCTCCTGATTTTCCTGAACCTTCCTAGTGGCATATTCTAAAGACACATTCTTTTATAGGATTCTGAATTGGAAATGTGTGGGAAAAATGTTTGCCATTCCGACTTTGCTATAGGTTTCATTTAAACACATTTTTCAACTTAACTATTTTCAATGGGATACTCATCTCAGTGAAAATATAAAAAAACTTCCACTCTAATTGACCGTAGGCGTTCTTTAATTTTATAAATAGCTGACGCACTGCCCCACTGTATTGCTATTTTTACTCAAGTGTTTGATGAATGCAGATTATGTGATCAGTAGTTGATCTGTTACGTCGAAATTCGCAAGGATCATCCCAATAATTGTTTCTACTCATAAAAGTTTTAATATATATTTATACATGTGAAACGCCTCCATAATTAGCACACTCTGTTTTATCACCTATCTTATAACTAGCCAACCTGACTGACTCGTTCTAATGTTGAAGCAGTTCTTTCTTTTCAAATCACGCGTTGATGTAATCAGTGTACGGATCTCAAAACATATTATTCTACTTCTACCTTGAAAGAATTTTGCTGGAATTTGATCAATAACTGGTGATTTATGTCTTTTCATCTTTTCGATAACCGTCACAATCTCGGAGCACTGGGTTCAGGCACTTGTTGCTCAGCTGTATGTATTTCAGTCTGCCTAGCATCGTTAACACCATGTACATTCAATGATGCAGAGAAGTATTTTTTTCAACTTTTCTCAGCCACTATTGGAGTCTGCAAACAGATTATCCTTCTCGTTGATTACTAAGTTTGTTATAGGCCAATAACCTTTACATTCGTTGTTTCGGTAATATTCCCATTCTCACTGTTTTCTTTCAAGTTCTTTAGTTTTGTTTTTGAAATATACTCTCTTTTTTGCTTAAATATCTTCTACCCTCACGTCTTAACTTGTTTAAGTTACCTTTGTGTGTAGTACCTTGGCTTGTATCCTGTCGTCACTGCAAATTAACCTGCTTCGATTGACCTACAAAATTTAACTTTTTTACCAAACCATAGTTAATGCTGTTACCGTTCATAATGACTCATACTCTTTTGAACTGTGATTTTGATATTCTCTCAGATATTTTCTCTAGTCCTGTTTGTGTCCTTGTTGTCGTCCAAGTTCTCCAAATCTAGAAACTCTTTAGCAGTTTAAGTTGAGACGGTTCCCTAAACTTAACTTCGTTTAGCTTTGTGCGATTGATCTCTCCACATCAAAGGTCTGTGCTACTCTTTAAGTACTAACAGTCTCTCCCTAGCTTTTTTAACCACAAGGTGGTGATCAGTAGCACAGAGAGCCCGCCCTCCCTCCCTGAAATATCGAATATGAAGCTTATTGAATGAGATCTCCTGACAATCAAATGTTATCCATCTCTTTGTTAGTCGTTCCGGCTGAATTTTCGAGTGTTTCGTTGTGGCAACACTTTGTTCTTAAAAATTAGGTTCTGGACGTGGTAAATTTTGCTACTTAAACATCATTGTCGTTACTGCTTTCATGTAATACCAAACTGTCCGTTTGAAAATATCTTCTCTCCCTAATTTTGCATTGAAATCTCCTCAAAGAATTCTCATATCTTACTTATGTAACTGATTAAATACCTGCTCTATTTTTTCATAGAACCTATCTTTGACCTATTGCTGTTACTATTATGTATGACATACGTATTAAAACCCGTAATAGTATACCAGTGACTTCTTAGCACTGTAGGATATATGACATCCTATCACTAACACACCTCTCTGTCTTAACTGCTCTTGTAGATCTCTTATGTACAAAAAATATTGTCCTTAATTCATGATTTTCATATCCTTTTGCATAAAAACGTGTATTCCTCTACTTTATCAGTGCCTCCACTGTCCTATCTGACCTGTACTGCCAACAAATATAAGCTGTATTTCGCTAATTCTCTTACAACAGTGTACATGAACCCGGACCCATACAAAATCCTTACATTCCAACTTCCAAGTTTCATGTCCATTATCTTTTGCTTACGTCATTCCAATGAGCTGTCTAAATCAGAGGTTTTGTAAACTTTCCTATTGTATTGATTTTAAGGTAAAGAGCATTTAACCTCTCACCCAACCCCAGAGCTTGAAGACCATCCCTTGTGTGCTGTCCGAAACTTCGTATTCAGTACATCTGCGGGTACCATCCAAACCTGGAGACAGTCTCTTCGATCTGCCAGCTGAGGAAGCGCCATGCCGTTGTGACAGGAACCCCAACTATACACATAAAGCCGACTCACGTTGAATGTAACAAAAGTACTAACTGAATAAGGAAGAGGCTCTCTTTCCCAAACATCCCCAAAGCAGTACATTATCGCAATCATATCCTATCAGTTCTGTAAGTCTTTGTAAGAAACGGATGTGCGTTATCTGCCACACAACACAGCAGCCTCTTTATAAACCTTGAATACTAACTTCATTGTCCTCCCGGGGATCTGCAGTTCTCTGCCAATCGCTGCAGTGGGATGATGCCCCTCTGTGTTGCCGACATCAGTAACGCTGCTCGGACATCCTAATTCTCCCAAGTGCAGTGATTTATTTGTTACTTACTGTACAGCAGTTACGCGTATTGCATTTAATTTGTACTATAAAACAGCATGTATTGACATTGATCACTTAATTTATTTACACATTACATATATTACATATTTTATATTTATCATGAAAATACTAAATTAAATACAGTAGTATGGAAATCCAAGTTCTTCTAACCCTTTCTTTATTACACCGATTTAGGAATCTATCGCAGTATTTAATTATGAATACATTAATGGTATATCAACGGCTAAACTTATTTCGCCTTAGAATTTCTAAATTTTCTTATTAACAGCCTGTGTATTTCTTTATCCATTTTCCGTTTATTAGGTGTACTGTCGACTTCATTTATTTTCAGACTGCTGGTATTTGTTTACATTTTCTTTTACAACTTGCAACTGTAGTGCACGTTACTTGTCATAAAGACTTCATAAAATAATCGTAACTTACTTTTATCTTTTCAACAGACAGCAACAGTAATTATAAATTACACAATCGTATTGACACACAGAAAAATTAAATTTTCGTGTGACAAACCTGTTAATAAACATTTTACAACGTTTAGTTACAACAAACTTCTTTAATACGAAGTCAAATGTTAAAATTAGTTATGCCCCAAAATGCTAAAATTTATAAAATCTCTCGTCTTCACTGCTTTGGAGTTTTATATATTATATATTTATTATGGGATTATCATCTGTTTAATAATAATAATAATAATAATAATAATAATAATAATAAATAGTCTTATATCACCGGCCTCTTCATTATGTAGGCCATATATTACCACACAGCTTACTCCGACCATAGTCGTTTCTGTAGCTGTAATGTCCCGAAATTCTATCCAGGAGAGAGACCTGCACTCATTACAATACCGTATGCATTCACTGAGCATTTCGTGGTTTTCTGGCCCCCTTCGTGCTTCCGCAGAGATATTACCTTGACATAAATCGCGACCACCTCTTTCCAAACCACTACTTAGTCGCAAATTGTGGTGATGTTTGCATCTCCTTCCACGCTGTATAACCTGTGCACTTGAAACCATCTTTAAACAACACTTATTTGTAATATTTGCTTGTGTTTATGTAGTTTCTAAGGAGAGCAAATTGTATTGTCTCTTGGATTATTTGTTTTTATGAATGAGTGGGTGGGAGAGACGAGCACTTCACAGAGCTGTGTGGATGCATTTACACTGTATTGCTGCGTCTGTGGTGTAGTTTCCTTTGTCGACAGCTTGGAATTAAATTTAGAGTCTTTCAAGCGATTATAATTAAGATTGTGGACTTGTGGGTTGTGACGACTTGTAATTTAGTACGTTACTAACGTTTCGGAAGAACCTACCACCCCCATACACTTTGAAGTTGCAGGCAGCAGATTATTCTGAAGCTTTGTAAACTCTCCACGAAACTACTTGATTTGTACCCAGAAAACCACAATCTGACTTGCGTGATTTCAGGCCTCCTCTGCGAATTAAATGAGAACTGCGTTATTCTGGGTTATTACGCAGCCGGTAGTGTTAATTCCTTACTGACGTTTCGGGACATCCTGTCGGCCCCATCTTCAAGGGTCAGTCCCATCTTAAAGGGATCCTTAAAGATGGGACCGATAGGTTGTCCCGAAATTTCGGTCAGGAATTAACACTTCTCGCTGCGTAACAACCCAGAAGAACGGAGTTCTCACAATGTGACGTAACAAAAGTATCTCTTACTAGAACCACGAAAGTTGCAGTCCACCACTGGACCGTACTGAGTGACCTACCGTTCTCGCAGCCCATATTTCCAAGATATTGTAGGATGGTATGTCCCAATATCACTTCTCTGGATTTATTGTGTCTACATACCGAACCAATCACCACACTGTAAATTTTACTAACTGCAAGGTATGTACTTCATTCTCAGATTTTCTGCTTCTGTATTAAAATAGACCATTTTTTATTATTTTCTTTTCGCCCGATCACTTTCTTAGTTTGTGTTATTTCACGAAAGCCAGAAACCATATTACGGAATTATTTTTTTTTAAAGTGGTTTGGTCAATATTTTAACCGACAGCTCGAGTTCGAACCGTGAACATGTCGATCACGAGATTTAATTATTTATTTTGGTATACAAACCGGGGTAAATGATTACAATGTTTGGCTTTGGGAATTTAGAGACAGAAGTTTGTTTTGGAGGAAGGCTGGCAGCATGTCGCTTCAAAGCGGAGTGACATGTCATGGTATATGTCCGTGAGATCCCACACTAGAGCCTTCTTACTGTCATAATTCATCCTAGGGAAGGTGACGTATTAACCCACCCCACGAGTTTTGTTTCTTGCAAGCTTGTGGTTGCTGAATTCAAATTAGAGCCTTTCGCCGCGCAGCTTGGTTTAGCAAGTTAGTCGTAATTTTAAAAAGTTAAATTCGGCCTACCGTGGTCGGCAAAATTCACGTTACGGCCAGTGAGAATATTTCAATATTTGGAGGGATGATTTCTTTGTAGAGCAGCCTGAGGACGCGAGCTCGGATGCCATAAGGACTCGTTTTCGTACACCGGAGTCAGAAGGACGCGCTGTGTCTTCACTTTTACAAAATTTGTATCTCGACAACACAAAATTTATAGTCGAAATTAAGGTATTAATACAGGAAGGTATCGCCAAGTTTTTATCATATTCCATAGGCGTATAGAAAAAATTGTTAATTTCGAAATTAGTGATCAGATAGTCTCACGTTTGAATTTGAACTTAAGTAACGAAATATGGTACTGAAACGATCGCTTTCACTTGCCGGGCTCTGCCGTGACAGTCAGCACAGCGTATTGAATTCATGACATTACCTGATTAACTGAAATAAATCACCAAAAATCAGTGAAACGTATTTCTTTGGAGACGCATTGGTGAAGTGAATGCTGGCACTGGGGTTCCTCCATGCAATATTCCCATTGAAGGTAAGACAACATCTCGCCGCACCTGAGCTACCCCCCACCCCAACGCAACCGGGATGAACAACAACAATATATATATATTTTATTTTCATAAACTTTACAACTTGTAACTCAAGAGTAACAAATTATTTCCCTAACTTTTTATTATTGTATGTTTCTCATTATCATCTTAATTGTTATTCTTAATGGTCGGCCAAATTAAAGCGCCTTCCAGCGATTAAGGCTATGATCAGAACCAAATGCAATAATTTTAGTAATTCCTGGCTCTTTTATTTCGTTTCAGGTAAGTAATAAAGGTGGCGGTTGTGTTCCTAGCGTACGTGAATATGGGTGAGTGAAATTACCTTGGTCCAACACGTGATATGGTAGCAATAACAGTCTAGCCCAAAGATGCATGCAACGTGATATAGGCCTAAGGTCAAAGCTAATGTAACGTCCAGACTTCATAAAGTATGAAGACACGTCATCTTTGAGGAAAGTAGGGCAGGTTCCCTTCAGAAGAGGATGAGGTCACCATATTGTTTGTCTGGTTGGCCTTCCTTTAAGTTCAGTGTTCGTTTTCCCATGCATAGGAATCCATTAGTGTTTGTTAGCTTACTTTCCTTTTTTATAAAAAAAAATACGTTTATGTTGTAATTTTGTTTATGTCAGTGTGTTTTTCATCCTAATGGCTTCATAAAATATTGAAGGATTTTTGTGAAACTTGTGTGTGTCGGCACGCTGCAGACTCTTCCACCCTTTTATATTGCATTATAATCAATAATACCAACATGGCTGCCGTCCTACCTACAAGAGAAGCTGCATTATACCATTATGAAGTGTTGAAAGATTATGTGGCAAAGACATTCAAAGTATATGCAGTCTGTGTCAAGATAAATTTGTAGAACAGAACGGAATAAAATAATGACGTGTTAACAGGGTGATGCAGGTTTATATTTATATTTATGTTTATATTTCATGGCTGGTAGGGACGTACCATTGAGGGCTGTGAGTCAGGTATGAAGGTAGACTACAAATAAATGAACACATTTCGTAGGGAATATCTTTAAATGAAATTTAAACTTTAAATTCAAAAGAATGAAAATATAATTGTAATGAAATTAATTTCAGAGGAACGTGTACCATTAGTGAAAAGCATGCGCAAGAGTAAAATGCGTAATTATTGATTGCACCTTCTTCAATAATAGCCTTCACTTTGACGCAATTTAAGTAAAAAAGAGAAGAATAAGCAATCTTGTTTTTAAGCTTTCGCCGTGTTCTAAATGTAATTTATTCCTTTTTGGGTAATTCCCCGGCGTCTGAGTTCTAATTGCCGACGTTTCGGAACTCACTATCGGTTCCATCTTCA
>Ga0123355_10006107_pt1 | contig 17769 bp, 7 predicted proteins | sample TergutEmb28metaG_3_FD_89872 | JGI IMG/M metagenome (GOLD analysis project Ga0123355, IMG submission 89872) | Embiratermes neotenicus P1 segment gut microbial communities from Petit-Saut dam, French Guiana - Emb289 P1 | ecosystem: Host-associated > Arthropoda: Insects > Digestive system > Gut ... | reverse complement strand
TGAAAATAATTTTAATTGATGTTTTAGTTTCTTTTGTTTTTTGTTCTTGGCGGGGGGGGGTGTTCCATAGGCTCACAAATCTAGGTCGCCGTTTTGTGAATGAATACAATTTTCCTACAGGCCTATCTTCAATGTTGTTAGAAAGAATTTTATAACCACTAATCGTCGATATGAATAATGCAACAAGGTGGAGGCATGGAAGGTGATTCCTTTCAATGAAGGCCGGGATTTTGTGCGAATTGACTTTTTTTGTTACACGTCTGAACTACTGCAATTCATCGTGTCATGTTTCCAGACTTTACGTAGTAGAAATTTAAAATATATGTTACGGGATTCTGACTTTTCAGTTTCTCACTTTAATACTTTGGATGCAGGAGGCACATTTGAGGCCGTTGCATGGCGTATCTAGGTACCATGCCACTTCAAGAGAAAGAGGGTGAATTTCACTTGTCTCTATAAAAGGGTTATAGGGTACGTGAAAAAATCGGGATCAGCTTTACATCTTATGGGATGCCATGTAATCAATGCAGATGGAATTCCTTTGCTTATATTTCCTGTACGTCAATAAATCAATACGTGATACGCTATTTTCCTGTTCACGTTATTACCCGACTAAAATTAGAGTCCGTCTGTGCATGAATAACGTTACACATGGGCCAATTTGATGGCTTCCCTTTTTTAATATGTTATCTGATGTTACGATGGCAAAGAAATACAAAAAATTTAGAGCAAGATCTTGTAATAGATGAACTGATATTTGAGGTAGTTCAGAATTGCAGATGCTTAGATATATTTATAAATTAAAAAAAAAATAATAGGTGACAAAATAAAATCAAGGACTGCTGAGTTAATAGATTTTTCTATACTCTAGGATAAATATTTAGGTCTAGAGCTATGAGTAAAATAGTAAAAATAAAAATAAACTATAAGAAAATATGACGAAACCATTTCTAGAACATGGAAGAGATACTTGACCTGTGATAATTATGGATATATAAAGACTGAATACATGAGAGAGGGTCGTTGACACTGCGGGAGGAAAGGAAGCTGAGGGTGTTTGAGAACAGGGTGTTGAGGAGAATATTTGGACCTAGGAGTGACGACGTAACGGGGGTATGGAGGAGATTGCATAACGAGGAGCTAAATGATTTGTACTCCTCGCCCAGTATTGTGCGGGTGATAAAATCGAGAAGAATGAGATGGGCTGGGCATGTGGTGCGTATGGGTGAGGAGAGGGGGTGTATAGGGTCTTGGTGGGGAAACCGGAAGGAAGGAGACCACTGGGGAGACCTAGGCGTAGATGGATTGATAATATTAGGATGGATCTCCAAGAGGTGGGATGTGGGTATATGGACTGGATTGGGCTGGCCCAGGATAAAGACAGGTGGTGGACGCTTGTGAGTGCGGTAACGAACCTTCGGGTTCCGTGAAATGCGGGGAATTTCTTGACTAGATGCAAACCAGTTAGCTTCTGAAGAAGGACTCTGCACCATGGAGTAAGTAAGTAAGTAAGTAAATAAGTAAGTAAGTAAGTATGTATACATGAGAGAGGAAAATTTGATGGAGGATGTATAGACCAGTGGTAAAGCAAGGAATGTAGTGGATAAGAAATAATCGGAATTGCGGGAGCTACATAAAGATTGGACATAGTAGCAGATATTAAAAAGATAAGATTGGAATGGATAAAACATCTCGTAGGAATGAATCGTGGAAGGGTAGATAAGAAAATATTTGATAATAAACCGGAAGGAAGACGAAGAATTGGAGGACCTCGTTTGAGATGGTTGAAAGATGTTGAAAAGGATCTATGGGAGATGAAATTTAAACAATGGGACAAATGTTTGTGGACAAACAAGAATGGGCGTTTTTAATTAAGGAGGTCAAGGCTCTGGGAGGGCCAGAGAGGCAAGGAATATAGTGACTGTGGCATCGTGTAGTCGGATAGAGATAGCGACTTAACCTTCTTCATCGTAATACCACAGATTTTACATGTGTAAATGAGGTACTCAGATTGGAATTTTGAAGAGATGTAAAGCTGTGTAACTACAAGTGATCCGTTGTGCTTCCATCTTAATCCCTTAAAGACGAATCGTAAACTCTTATTTTAAGACCCAGCTCGTACCGCGCAGTAAACTTTATTAGTCTCCGTTATAACACCCAGACAGTTTATTTTACATAGGGCAAGAGTCGTTGTTTGTTGTGAGATAAATACAAAACACATAAACGCTGTGTGTGTAGAATGTACAATTTCTATGTGCGTTCGCAGAAGTATGAAAAACGACTATTAGCTTTGCCGTGCCTCTCTGTTCTTCCGTCGGTTCGCATGGAACAACTCGGCTCCCACTGGACGGATTTTCACTAAATCTGATATTTGCGTATATTTCGAAAATCTGTCGAGAAAATTCAAGTAAGATTTAACTCTGACAACAGGAACGGGTACTTGACATGAAGACCAATTCACATTTGTGATAATGTCTTGCTCATGTCTTTTTATAATGAAAAATATTTCAGACAGAAGTTGCAGAGGAATTCGAAACAAGCATTTTATTTTCAGTAAATTTTGCCGAAAATCGTGCCGTTTATGAGAGATTGTGGAAAGTTCGAGTACATAGTAGAGCCGGACAGGCCACAGACGACAATATGATACATTCGCATTTCATGCTGGATACCTAGGGCTACAAGCAAACACTCGGATTTTGTAATACTTACTGCTTTTCCACTGCATCAATAGTTACACGAACGAACATCACTCTTAAGTTAAACGTACATTGCCTCACTTGTTGAATATTAATTCTCTCGCTGCATCAAGTAACCAGTAGACTTTAAAAGATTAATGGGTAGGATAATCTGAATTATGAACAAGGAATTCGAAATGGTGTCATAACACAAAGCAAAGAGGCGGATTGTTTCTGTTTTAATAGAACAATTATTTTAATCGCCTGACAAACAGACAGAAATGTAAGGAAACAGAAGAAAGGATTGAAAGTAAAAGAAACAAAGAATGTTTCTTTTTCAACGCTTCTGGTGATCAGAAGGAGGAGAGGACTGCCTTAGAGATGAAAGGGAATCATGGAGAATGATGGGTATAATGCAGTAGACCTTGACGGCAGGGGAAGCGTCTAAGTGTTGGACCGTGTCGTGACAATGTGTCTGTTAACCATTCAGTTCTCAACTAACTTCTCACTGTTTTTTGATGTCACGGTGGCCTTCTAAACCAAAATTGATCACATCTCAAGAACTGATTTTCGATTATTGTTAGGATAACCTGGAATATTAGACAAGTTTCATTATGATTCTCAGTTTCGTCTTCCTTTCTTTTCTGTTACTTCCACTTTCATTTCCATGAATTTCTTGGTTGCTGTGTCACCCACGTTGCGGATTTAGTATAGGATGTCTCAAACAGCTTGTTTCGTACGCGTAATAATAAGCTTGCTAAACGGCTGACCAAGGCATATTTCAGACAGTCAGTAGAGTGTTGTAATATTCTACTGAAACTGAAACTTAATGAAGGTTTTATACTTTTCAAAATTCTCTTATATTCCTACGAGTAAATATATGTAAAAACTAGACATTATTTGTAACATAATTTGACATAATTTAAGATGATTTGTAACCTGATTTTTTAAATTAGTGGAATAATAGGGTTTCTGGCTTGGATGTAATTACTATTATTTTCCTCTTAATCGATATCACAAGGAAAATAGATGGTAATAACTTTTGTTTACTTGCTTTGATTTTTTTTTGGATAAGTAGTTTCTCGCGACCATTTATGTTTCGTGGAACTATGCAAGAACAAGGCCATATGTAAAAGGTAAAATGTCACTATATCTCATAGTCAAAATCATCTACCCAGCAAAAGGTGACGAAGATGGCGTTAGTGATTGCTTATTGAACACATCCGTTGCAGCTGTTCTGTTCCTTAATTCACTTAACTTTCACAGTGAAAGTTCCAACTTCTACTCTTTGATGCTTCGGGCGATGTAAAATATTCGAATGAAGAGTACAGTGAAACATAAAAAACTAACTAGATGCCACTTGATATTTTATTGTACTCCTTATAGGCTCAACATGTTTCGAACATTACTATGCCCATCATCAGCAGCTCGCCACTATGATGTTGATTACCACCTTGGTCGTTTCGGTCTTGGTTTTCTGTATGTTGGAGGTTAGGTGCGGGTAGGCTGGAGTAGTGTCCGGGCTGCAGGCTACCGAGCTCCTGATGATGGGCATAGTGATGCTCGAAACATGTCGAGCCTATAAGAAGTACAATAAAATATCAAGTGGCATCTATTTGGTTTTTTATTCTTCAGTTATCACAGTGATGCACGGCACAATAAACATAAGAAGAGTACAGTGCCTTCAACATGCGAACGTCTTATGACAAAAAGGTACATTAAAAAGAAGGACGTTAAGCTATAAATTTAATAGAGAATTTCTTGAGAGGTAAGTGTGTTGTGTATGTGCAAATGTCTAAGGAAGACAAATTACCCTGACAGCTTACAATGCACTCTTGCTCCTTCACCGGTGTGTATTCTTCCAACACGCCAAGCTGCCCTGGTGTTAGCTTCGGGCCATAATTTTTTAAAGTTCTGTGTGTGTGCATCATTACTCGCATCGCAACACCTACGAGTTTAGTGGAGATTATTTTTAAATGTCATTTCCGCTTTTTTATTTTATGCTTATAACTGTACAGCATACAGTGAAATTCTATGCGTAAAGAAATATGCCGGATGTCAGATGTACCAGGAAGCTGGCGATACTTTTGACAGTAAAAGGAGAAGTACAAACCGTCAACCACAACTAAAATTATATCATTTTTATTTATTGCTACATGTTTCGGCTTTAGAAACGTACACCACGAGGCAATTGAAATGCACGAAGAAAGATAATTAAATACAGCCCATTGAAATAACATCTGTTCACATAACTTGTATTTCAACTGTACAGAATTGGAGTTTGTATGCTGTTACTAGATAAAAGTAAATATTTTATATTAAAATATAGTAAGTGCGCGTGTATGTTACATTAAAGTATTAAAATTGTTTTCCAGGACTGCAGGTCTGAAGGGGAAGCTTTTCACTAAAGCCGAAACATGTAGCGAGAAATAGCATTGTTATAAATTTAATTGTGTTCGATGGTTTTTCTTTAATCTTTTAATTTTCGTATATCACAAAGGAATGTCATTGATAAAGATGATTCTTTTTAACGTTTCTTAAACGAATTGCACCTCTAAATAGAAATGGCGTCAATTTTTGGACACAATTACAGTTTTTATTCTGTGCTCTAAATTTGTTTTAAATATAACCGGACCAACAGTCGTGGTTTGTTTTTCGTAAGGAAACTACCTGCTAACAAATAAGAGAAAAGATGCACGTGTACCGAGCACAGGCCATATGTAGGGACTATGGTGAGGTTTGCCACACCTTCGGAGACTTGTAACCTTACAAGGCTCTGCCTGAAGCACCTTTTTCTTGTGCTACACAAAAGACCTGTTACACAGTTCTGCCACGCCATACAGAACATTTTAGAGCGTGTACACTCTACGTGACATTAGGCTTCCGCCTCGAAGTATATAGATCTACGCTCTTCTGGGATATTATGCAGCGTATAGTGGTAATTCCTTACCGACGTTTCGACACAAAGGGAAGGGTGTGGACGAGCCCACACCCTTCCCGGTATTAACTGCGTACCTCATGTTACCGGCATTCTTCTTTCATTTTTTGACCCCTGAAGATGGGACCGATAAGATGTGCCGAAATGTCGGTAAGTAATTACCACCATACGTTGCGTAATGTCTCAGAAGAGCGCATGTCTCATGTATATGATTTGTGCCAAAGTATTCTGAAGGAAAGTTAAAAATAAACGCCGAAATTTGTGTGTTTCGTCATTGTTGAATTAAAAGGCTTTGTGTTTTTGGAGTGTTGTATGCGATAGGAGCTTAGATCGTTGTAATGTTGACATTGCTGTCGATGTGTTCTTACACAATTGTTTAAATTACGATGCCCATTTCTTTGCTTCTTTCTCCTCTCTCCGCAATAAATTTAGTTAATTTCGGTGCTTCCTTTACAGCAAAGATCGTTTCACGCTACTTTGAACTATCAGGGCATATGGTATGTTGAGTAGAGTACAAGCGAGATAGCCGAGGAATCAGTCTGATTCGTGGCGGGAAAAACGATTTTTTTCATCTTCTCCAATTTGCCCAGTTCGCCTCCGGAGCGCACCCAGCCTCCTGGTCAATAGGTTCCGTGAGCTGCTCCCCGGGATTAAAGCGGTCTAAGCATGAAGCTTACCACTAAGTGCCTCTCGTACCAAAGTTAAGAATGAGTGGAGTTGCATCTCAATTTCCTCACATTCCTTCACGATTTGCACAGGGATATGTTTTCTTTCTCCTTACTGTTAGTATTAGTGTCAACAACCGCTCCCACACAAGGCTGGCTGAACAAGAACTAATCTGAACAGTGAACAACCATAATCAAGGTGTCTCAGCGTTACAGTCATTATCTGGACGTATTCTAAGGAACGCGTTAGAATGCTCACAGCAGTCCAACAACCCATGTGATGTCAAAAGATGAATGGTAGATAAATAGTCTGTAAACAGATGTGCGCTTTTCGTTGTTGACGGCCTCATGCAGTAAGTTGTTTCTCTCCAGCAGAAGACATGAACTCTCTTCCACAGCAGTTGTGCATGTCACTCTCACAGATTCGTCTCCTGTAACCGAGGAGATGAAGTATGAAGAAACATCTTATAAATTTGCGAAGTACTGAGTGTGTAACTAATTCCTCACATGTGTGTTGAGTACCACATCTTACACCTCAGTATGAAGCATTTAAAATTCTATGCAAGGACCCCCTGATCATAAAGAGTGGGGTAGTAAAGGTAAATGTCACACAGTTCTTCATTAGTGCCAGAGCCCATCAGGATTTATGAACCGGCCGTTCCACTTCGGACTTGTCATCGTTGAGACTCTTCTGGAGCCTCTTCTTTTCTCTTGGCTTTCTGCCACTATTGTCCACTCTTCATCGCGGAGGGTAGTGGAATTAACTCATATCAGCAGTGGGTTAACTACATGTAATTTTATGAAAAATGTTCAAAAATAACCAAGAGAGTTGTGCTTACATAAAAAACTGACAATATTGTTTATAAATATAAGTCTGTTTGCATTTAAGGTAATGCTGTTTTAACATCTAATTGTAGCAAGTACAAATTTTACGATAGTGCAGTTAAAAATTGTACTATCCGTCAGGTCTTTTATTCTATGAAATTTACAATGTAAGGCAGTCACCTAAATTCGTGAAAAATTTACTGAAGAAGAATTTTTCAGTATTGTTTATGATAGAAGTAAGGCAATCCAAAAAACTGTTTAAATATTCTGAGACCAGCAGTTCATAGAAACAGTCAGCACTCAGGCAAGTTCAGCACGCTGATACCGAAATTAGGGCGTTATTAGCATGTTGGGCTCATATCTCTTTTTCTCTTAAAATAAACTCCGATGCTGAAACATGTAGGAATTTAATTCTCTCATGAGTTGTATTAAGTGCATTTCTTGGTTGGGGACCGCGGTGGCACAGTGGTTAAGGTGCTGTGCTAAAAATCGGAAAGTCGCTGGTTCGATCCCAGTTGGTGTCAGTGGATTCTTCATTGGCCTAAAATCCTTCCGATCGCACTATGGCCCTGGGTTCAACTCAGCCTCTAACAGAAATGAGTACCAGGAGTATTTCCTGGGGGTAAAGCTGGCCGATGCGTAAGGCTGACAACCTACCACCATACTGTGCCTTTGTCACGAAATCTGGAACCCTCTGGGCCTGTCCAGGCTTGTAATGGGACTGCTTTGCCTTTGCCTTTGAATTCCTTGGTTGTGGCATTGATTGTAAGAATATGTAGGGTATGGGTAATATTACAGTTCAGAGGGAAGTTCTTTTATGCGTATCCAAGGTCTAGGTTTGTAAAATACATAATGTTGAAGCCAGTAGTTTACAACAAAAAACAATTAGGTTAAACTGTAAGATTTACAGGTATTTCCTGAACTTAAAACAAGCAATTCATTTGCCTCAAGGCTGTAAACACATTTTAAAACATGCAAGAAACAAATTCTAAAGAGTAGCCAATTTCTAGGGTAAGAAAACAAATAATTCTGAAACTCTAAGTCAACTTCGAGTGAAACTACGCTGTTGAGGGAATACATTCAGTTACGCAGAAATTGGTACATGTTACGTACCAGTTTATCCGAATTGCATGTAGTACGAAATTCCTATTCTTCGCATTTCGCCACCATTTACCTTCGTTACTCATTTTTTGACGTTTTGCTGACCGTGCATCTCAGTATATTTATCTCAGTAATTAACCAACTTGATGCACAAATTTTTTTTTTTACAATAAGTTTATTTCATGCCTCTACATGTTTCGAGCACATGTGCTCATCATCAGGAGGTTTAGATTAAACATCCTCTGGTATCATTACACCAATAGGTGGCCGTCTCGTGCACAGATTGAGAGAGGACTTCAGTCCTCTCTCAACCTGTGCACGAGACGGTCACCTATAGGCGTGATGATACCAGAGGCTGTGTAATGCAATTTTGATCTCCTGATGATGAGCACATGTGCTCGAATTATGTAGAGGCATGAAATAAACTTATTGCAAAACAAAAATTTTGTGCATCAACTTCATTACTCAGTCACACGGCACCTCCTCCTTGCACGCCATTCTTGGTGTTGAGTGTCAGCATATAACGTATGTAACAATGCCACAGCAAAATATTTATTGTCCTGTTTCGGGTAACACGTGTGCTGAATATTGCACACATCACAGAAGAATTTCTGATTTCGTCTGTGCTTCATAACGCACGGTTAGTGTCGGTAACAAGTAATATATCCTAACTGTGATGTTATTACTGTATGTGATGGTAAATGTTTCCATGCACACATCTTGAAGGCATATGGCGTGTATAAGACAAACAGCCACTCACTGTTAAGCGCGTTTGCAAAATTGCAAAAAGCGACTATTAGCTTCGTCATGTCTGTCTGTCCGTCCGTCCGTCTGTCCGTCTATCCGCATGGAACAACCCCGCTCCCACTGGACGGATTTTCATGAAATTTGATATTTGGAGTATTTTTCGAAAATCTGTCGAGAAAATTCATGTTTCATAAAAATCTAACAAGAATAAGGTATACTTTATGTAAAGACTACTGGACTTTTTAATCATATTTCGCTCAGTTCTTCTTATAATGAGAAATATTTCAGACAAAAGCTGTTGAGGGAATCAAAATACATTTTGTTATTGATAACTTTTTTTTTCGAAAATCGTGTCTTTTATGAGATAACGTGGAAAAATATTGTACAGCGGGCCAGGCGACAGATAACAATATGGCGCATGCGCATTGCATGATGGATGACCAAAGCTACAAACACACACTCACAATATGTAATACTTATTGCTGTTCCACCGCAACAACGGTTGCATGAACGCGCCTCACTGATACGTTAGACGTACATTGCCTGTCTTGCTAACCTTGGAACTATTTAGAGATGCATAATCAGCTTCACGACCCGGTCGCTTTAACCCCTAGGAAGACGTAACCATATCACACGAAGTAGAAGCCTGGGTGGATTTCAAAGCCGGTCAGGACGCTTTGGACTAAAGAACAATGTCTTTCTCCTGCCAGGAATCGAACCTGAATTCCTCACATTTCAAGCCCATAGTGTAGTCATATCGACTACATTATTCCAGCTCATACGATGATTCCTTGTATTGTGTGTAGGTCCGTCTAGTAATAAGACGGAAATTTGCTGAAATCGTTTCGGATATCGAAGGATTTCCCTTAACAAAAGGCTCGATCCTTACTTTTAGTACCACCATCTCAACACACTATCGAAAACGAATAAAAGGAAGTAGCTGTTTAACTTGAATGACCCTGACGATGCACGCCCCCTCACGGCTGGGTTCAACAAGCCATGCACCGCCCGCAGTTTGCGTGGATCCTGACGGACGTAGATAAGACATTGAACCCTTGCTATTTGTCCTCAAGTGGTCCTCAAACCAACAAAATCTAATGCTCGCTTTAAATGATTACTAATTTTCTTTAAAGTAATCCGAACCGTCGCTTCATCTTAATTCGACATATCACTTCACTGTCCACTTCTCTTATTATGGTCAGCATCCATATCACGTCGCGTTTTGCAAGCACAGACTGTATTTTTTCATATACAATTTGAATAAGTATGAGCTGCAAACATAATTAAAATCGAATGAGATATAATTATTGCTGATGAATGTGGCGGAAAGAAACGTGAAAACAGACAGGCCCCGAGATAAGGTGAAATTCTGAAATTAATTTCGTAGTGGTAACCTCTCTATAAGCCGGTCCCAGTGGCCGCGCTGTCTAAGGCATAGGTCAGCCTCTCCGCCTGCTGTGATCGTGGGGACAGGGATGTCTGTCTCCTGTGAGTTCTGTGTTGTCAGATAGAGGTCTCTGCGACGAGCTGATCACTCGTCCAGAGGAGTCCCACCAACTGTGCTGCGTTGTTATGTGTGATCTAAAAACCTCATGAATGAAGAGGCCATAGCCCGTGTTGGGCCGCAGCACAAACAAACCTATAAAACAAAATTCTTTTTCCCATATATTCTATAGGAAAGGGATGATTTTGTTTTGAACAGTTCAGTACGTTGGCTGAACCACATTCTTCTGTATTACGTTATATACAACTTCATTATTAGGATATTCAGTGAGACTCCTGAACACCTAACTCTGGCTTCTAAATTGTTACCCAGAAATGACACCCACGTGTAGTATTAAGCGTAGAACAAATTGTCAGAAGCAGCTGGTGTGGTTTTTAATTGTTCCTGAAGGAACAGTAACTCATTTTCATGTTTTATTTCAGTCAGTAGAATTATTCCTAGAGGAGTGTAACAGTTTAATCCAGAAGATAAAGCACGGTAGAAGAATGATAATTTTTGTGGAACTTCCTACTGTACATGATTCCGTTGCGTTCTGTATTTCTGTTAACTGGAATGGACAGCCAGTGGCCGACAGGTCTGGAGTTACTATTTTTAAACCTCACGTTTTGTCCTACTGAACTGCCGTTGGCAATGCTACAGCAGTTGTTACTGCATGCACTTAGATCGTTCGAGAACCCTGTTCAGGGTGTTCAACGCTGTTGCAGTTGTTAACAACGCGGAAACCCCATCTGGTGTCCACCGGTCCTGGCAGCATATGTTTTGGGGATTTCTTCCGTACTTACAGCGAGCGTCAGAATACATTTTATTATGTCACGACTGTATGCTTATCCTTCCTGATACATGATTTATTGCATCCTTCCATATCATGTTTCACGATTCCTAATGTCAGAATTTGCACAGCGCCCCTAGTCGAGGCATCACGCTCCATACTTAATTTACGCCCTTTAATATGTCTTAAGGAGCGAGGGTTCGTTAATGACACGTTCCTTCGAAACAAACAGTTTGGTTGTATTGGCACTCGTGTTTGAAGGAATTTTAAATTATTGTAATCATTTGAGCTGCTGGACGATTTTCGCGTCCAGCCTGGGACGTAAAATTACTGTGGATAATTGTACTGGAATTCAGTCCGTTGTGAGTGACATTAATAACGGCATATATATTACTGTCAAACATAAACTTTTAATAATACAGTAACTCCTCTATTTATGTATTATTCAACTTAAGTATATTCGACTTTACATACATTTTTGCCGGCCGGTGCAAGCTTTAAAAAAACAGTGGAGACGTATTTTTCATCCCGTAGGAAATAAATGGAGGACAAAAATTTTAATACTGGTACTTGTCGTAATATTTTTGTTGTACATTTTGAAGGACACTTTTGTAACTTTTCCTGCGCGTGAGTTAAAAATCAGTTCAGTTCAATTCAGTTCAGTTTAGGAAAATTCCGACTTCTGTAAAATTCGACTGGAGTAAAGTTCCGAAGAAAGCAAACCTTACTTAAACCGGGTAGTGGCTGTATCATAAATAAATTATAGATGATGATTACGCGATTATACTTAGTTTAATATTAACATAGTGGATATGGAATTGATAGGAGCATGGGTAATTTCTTACCTAAATTTGTGAAGCAGTGTGACTAGAAGGGAAAAAGCATTTAAATTTTTTCAAACTACTTTAAAGCCCTGTCATTCCGTAAAAAAACCTCGTATGACACTATCTGTATCCCACTAACTGTAATATACGGTCTGTGTTCAGCCACATTCTGTCTACCTTACATACAGTTTATACTTCCGACTGTGTACTGTAACACACGAAATACGTAACTACGTTGTGTGGGACAAATTTAGAATTCATAATGACAGAAAAAGATGTATATGTTGGCCAGTGAAATTTAATGTAAGAAACATTTATGTTTCAAAATTGATTTTCTACTTAATATGAGTAATACACTTTCAGTGTATGCCTTCAAGAGGTTAGTTGTTTCAAGTTGCAATCTAAACAAAGTTCTCTGTGACAAACCGTGAAAGTTCTTAAGTGCAAAAACAGGAGATGCGCGCGCTCGAGTTCGTGTGTGTAGTAACCGCTTTGTTTTAAATGGCTAACTATATCTGAACATTTGTAACTCTTTGTAATTGGGAGCCCAAAGAAGGGGAAAAAAGTTGATATGAAATACTATTTAACGTGAAGGACTTGAGGGAATTATGTAGGCTGAGGATGTTTGAGAATGGGGTGCTGAGGAGACTATTTGGGCCTGAGAGGGACAAGGTAACAAGGAAGTGGAGAAGAATACGTAACTAGGAGCTTAATTATCTGTACTCTTCACGTAACATTATTCGGGTGATCACATCAAGATGAATGAGATGGGCGGGGCACGTAGCAGGTATGGGGAAGAGGAGAGGTGCATACTGGGTATTAGTGGGGAAACCTGAGGTAAAGAGACCTCTTTTAAAACCCAAGCGTAGATGGGAGAATAATATTGAAATGGATCTTCAAGAAGTGGGATGGTGGCATGGACTGGCTCTGGCTCTGAATAAGGGCCTACCTTCGGGTTCTATAAAATGCGGGGAATTTCTTGACTGGCTGAAAAGCTGTTAGCTTCCCAGGAAAGACTGCTCCATGGAGTTAGTTAGTTAGTTAGTTGGTTGCTTGGTTGGTTGGTTGGTTGTTTTATTGGTTCTGTGGTTGGTTGGTTGGTTGGTTAGTTAGTTGGTTGGTTACTTAGTTACTTGGTTAGGTTTGTGTGGAGGCCTGAAGAAATCAACACATCTTGTTTCTAAATTGTGTCCTGGCAGTTGTAAAGCCTAATGACGACTGCCAATTTCTCTATTAGATTTCCCAATTTTTGAAAAGTGTTAGTTTGAAATTAGAATTAAGAAACGCCGTGACAGAGGGCGTTTCAGACCACCGGTATATGTACGTATTTTTGTGATTACCTTGTTTAGATTTATTCTCCCTTTGACTGGAATTTTAATTAGTCCCGTTACTATAACATGCAAGATTTACATTTTACCGCTGTCGGAAAACAAATGTGTATAATGAAAATTTTTTCTCATATTCCGGTATAGAAAGTTGGGAACGTAACGACGTAATTCTCGAGGAGATTTACGATTCTTTGGGTCATAACTGCGCCCAGTTCGTGTCTGCAAAATACCGCAAACGACCCTACATCATTCCGTGCAAGTACCACCAACCGTAAAAGTACCGTCTTTCGTCGACTTTGTTTTCTTTTCTTTTACAGCTAAGAACTGGACGAACTGTGTAACGTTTTGCTTTCGATTGTACGACACTGACCAGCGCAGTCAGATCTACGCAGTCAGAAATATATAAAGATAGGCTTTAAAGACTACGAGTGTAAATATTTATGACTAAACTTATAACAATTCTTATTCACATGTGTGCAATAAGGGATTATAATGTGTAATTTTGCGAAACAAAGTAAATAATGCGCTAATGTGGGAAATTCTTCCCTGAGGATTTGAACGGGGCATTTTATTCTACTTGCGCAACCTATATAGTTACAGATACATAATGAGGAGCTTAATGATATGTACTCCTCACCCGATATTGTGCGGGTGATGAAATCGAGAAGAATGGGATGGGCGAGACATGTAGCGCGTATGGGAAGGGGAGAGGCGTGTACAGGGTCTTGGTGGGGAAACCTGAAGGAAAGAGACCACTGGGGAGACCAAGGTGTAGATGGGAGGATAATACTACGACGGATCTTCAGGAAGTGGGATGTTGGGGTATGGACTGGATCAGGCTGGCTCAGGATAGGGACAGGTGGCTGGCACTTGTGAATGCGGTAATTAACCTACGGGTTCCATAAAATGTGGGGAATTTCTTGGCTAACTGCAAACCGGTTAGATTCTCAAGAAGGTCTCTGCTCCATGGAGTAAGTAAGGAAGTAAGTAAGTATATAGTAGGCCAGATGGTAGTGTCTGCCGAAAAATCTGTTATTAGGCGCGCTCGCATTGTCGCTAAAAGCGCCTATTAGCTGTCATGTCCGTCAATCTATCCGTCGCTCTGTCCGCATGTAAAAGCGCGGCTGCCATTGGATGAGTTTCCTTAAGACCTGATATTGGGGACTTATGAAAATCTGTTGAGAGAATCCAAATTTGGTTAAAACGGGTAAAATCTATCGGACACTTTACATGAAGTCTTAGGTCTATTTTATTGTTACCAACGACCTTCAATCGCCAAAAAGTGTTATATTCAAGTGACATGGTATCAGGCTGTTAGGATAACCGAGGAGATATAAACCTTACGCGAACGCGCCGGTGTTGCATTATACGCACATACATCACCTGTCTTATTATGAAATTGTTTATAGATACCTTGGGTGGGTCGATATTGTTACCCGCTCCTTTGCCGATAAAATTACATACACGTAGGTAGTAGCATGCGTTATTTGATCGAGTCAACTGTCAAGAAATTTTGAACTTTCTGGCTCCGATGTTGAATGCGATCGTGGTATCACGATAGTTACCAAGTGCCTCACTTTTATCGAAATGGATCGGTAAGAAGGTTATGCGTGGAAACAATAGCTATAGATAAAGATAACAGATTTTATGGAAATTTCAGCTGAATTTTTGCAAGATTTTACTGTGTCTGTGTTGAATGTGTAATGAAGTAATGAGTTCCAACATGAATGTCTGTAGAAGCCAAATTTCTGTATACGTGACTCTAAACGTTTCTTGTTAGCGGCTGTGTGGACTTGAGCCTGGATGAAAAAGTGTGGGAGAACGTCTAAGGTGTTTCAAAATTTTAAGGCTGCAAGGTATTATAAAATCAATGACTCGTTAGTGATAATGACAGTTGAGGTTATCGGTTTCAGATAGTTTTCAAACACCCGACACCTTCTAGGGTTAGCATTCGTTTATGACATAAAGCAGATATTGATCTTCTTCAAGTTTCTCCTACACTGCCATTAATTTTTTCCTAACATAACACTGAACGTCTTAGTAGAAAATTGATGTGAAAGGAAGAGAAAGCCATTAGCCGGTTATTAATTAATTCCAACGGTGTATTTAATAGTAGCATTGCCTTGGTAGTTAAGCAGAAAATTGTCATCAAGTTTATTACCGTTAGTCATATATTTTATAGCTGGTGTTATTTAAATTATTTGTGGCAGGGCGGTTTTCAGCTGCCCCGACTGTGTGACCACCGGTTTGAATTCTGTTCAGGTGACTGGTATTTTTACATGATATTCTGTACCAAACTTTGACGACGTACTCCTTGCAAGGGACTGACAGTCCGTTCAATAAATCGGCAGAATTCTTTGTGTCTAACCCGATCCCGATGACCATGTGGTCTAATGCCTAGGTTTTCGGCAGATTTTTTGCTGGGATTTCGGGTTCGTTTCCAGCTGGTGGTAGGCACATTTTGTCTCTTCTGAGTTTTGTGTGTTTTCAGGTAGAGGTCTCTACTACGGGCAGATCATTCGCTCAGAGGAGTCCTACCGTATGTGCTGTTTCTGTTTGTGATCTTCAAACCTGAACCATGAGGCGGCTTAGGCCGGAGTTTGGCTGTAGCGCCAGAGAAAAAAGAACGTTTAGTTTCGAAAATTAACTAATTTTTAATATTTTGTGAACTGAAATCCGTAATATTTGTCAGTAACATTATTATTCTGCATATTAACAGCATTAGAGTGATAGTGGTAATACTAATAATACCAATATTAGTAATATTAATAAATTTTGGTGCGTAAAGTAAGGAAATTCTAAATATTATTATTTGGGAAATCTGAAGTGAAGAGAAAGCTTTGTAACCCAAGGCGTAAATGAAAGAACAATATCAAAGTGCGTCTGGGAATAATACGGTGAGAAAACATGTAACGCATCAAGTGGCTTGAAATAAGTGAAGGATAACTTCTTAACAAATTAAGCAGCTTCAGACTCCAAAAATACAATTTTATCTCCCGCAAGAATGAATTTCTGTAGAAGTTACTTTCACCAAGTGCTGCAATAAGCAATTTTATTTCCAGACCAACCTGACCGGTTGAGTATATCAATAATAGCCCTTGTATATTGCGAGACAAGCGACAGACCGCGTTACAATGTATACTACAAACATTTAAACTCATGCGTCCCCAGTGGGTGGTGTTGCTTTACTGGCGACCATCTGTATAACAAATGACGAATATTTCAAGTACTGTCATGCGACAACGTTCATACATTTTCATAAAATGTGTTCCTATTCCTGGTACCTGATTTTGTTCGTGACAACTGAATAACCAGAATTGCAGCAGGATTTTAACGATACGTCTGCTGAGCAACCAAGTAGACTGGATCTCCTTCAGCAGGGCGGGAATGCAGCGTCTCCCACACGTTTGTTGCACTTGCATCGGAAGGGTGCAGTGGCATTGGAAAGCGTATCTGCTGCGTCACTTCACGGACCTCCGAAACAAATCAGACAGGGTGTGCAAAAAGTACATGCTCAAGGCTGTAACACAAATGGACAACTTCTTTGTATTCAACAGTCGCTTTTTGTACGTATAACTTTCAGTACGTTTTTCAGACTAGTGGATTATGTAAAGAAAGGAACTTTGATCTGTCAATGATAAGAATTCCTATAAACTGTACAGCAAGAATTGGATAATACAGGCTACATCTTAAGTGTTAACCATTATCAGGGGTTAATTCTGAACGCGAGTAACTCGCATTTGCCTCGAACAGCAGCGGCCAAGTGTATGTAGATACTAAAGCATTGCTTGTGTCATCATATGAGGCATTGTAGACAAAATATTAAAGCGAGGAAGAAGTCTACACTCGTTCTCATTTTGTCTTCGTTCTTTAAGTCAGCACTTTTGTGTAAACTTCTTTTAATTTACCTCATCCTCATGTAGGGTGGTCGATAGTTCACAGGTTATATGAAGTTTGTCAATGACCTACAGGAACATGGAGAATGCAAATTGCGCTCGAATTGCATTCAAAATTTGATGGTTTCTTTAAGGATAATTTTGAACTACAGACCTTAAATAGCAATGAACTGAAGCGTTATTTAGAACGATAAAGCAGACCAGTAAACGTGGTCTGTTAATGAATTGTGAGTCAGTTGATACGTTTAATTGCGTCACAAATAATTCTGCTGTAATGACCTTTGAAATGATTAAAAACCTCAGGAGTTTATTCATCCTCACCGTGTGAGAAGGGGTGTTAAACGGTTAAGTCTGAGTTTCGTTTCACTCTGTGCGCCTTTGCGTAGAGTCTTCAGCCTTTGCGTAGAGTCTTCAGCCTTTGCGTAGAGTCTTCAGCCTTTGCGTAGAGTCTTCAGCCTTTGCGTAGAGTCTTCAGCCTTTGCGTAGAGTCTTCAGCC
>Ga0123355_10006106_pt1 | contig 17769 bp, 13 predicted proteins | sample TergutEmb28metaG_3_FD_89872 | JGI IMG/M metagenome (GOLD analysis project Ga0123355, IMG submission 89872) | Embiratermes neotenicus P1 segment gut microbial communities from Petit-Saut dam, French Guiana - Emb289 P1 | ecosystem: Host-associated > Arthropoda: Insects > Digestive system > Gut ... | reverse complement strand
TAGTGTGAAAAAACTTTCACGTGTAATAGCAAAATGTAGGGGTGTGGGTTGTAACCTGATTGGAGGAAAAGTGAGAGATTGAGGAGAGACCAAAGATGGGGATGAGAGGGGGGGGGGGGGAAGAAACTGAAACAAGTTCCTTACCATATTACAATGCACACACAAATCATTACCTAAAATGAATTTGACGTTCAGGTGACCGTGCATTGTGATAAATTCTTATAATAAAACCAACTAGATGCACCAATTTCTCAAATTCATTTTTGGAATAAAACTCTATGTTTCGGACAGTTCCTCTGTCCATCGTCAGGAGTTTTTCACTGTACACACAGCAATGGTATATGTCATTCAGGTTTGCTGACAGCTTGCGAGCAGGATCTCAAGCTGTCAGCAAACCTGTATGACATATACCACTGCTGTGTGTGCAGTGAAAAACTCCTGATGATGGACAGAGGAACTGTCCGAAACATGTAGAGTTTTATTCCAAAAATAAATTTGTGAAGTTAGTGCATCTAGTTGGTTTTATTATAAGAATACTGCCTAAAAATCTGACGGCCCACAAGGAAGGTAAAAAAATAATAACTCCACAACACAGCAAAGTAGTCACAACAACTGAAAGTTCTGGGCAGATGTTGTTCAAAGACCATTAGCATTGTGTCATGTGACAAACAGAATGTTAATTTGACAGTAAATATAATTAAAATGGCATTTACAGGAAAGAATGCAAACTGAGAATCCATTCCTGCTGAGACATATTTAATACAACACAGCACCTAACGCAAAAAAAAAAACCCCCTATGGCCTACTGTGAAATAAAGTTGATAGTCAATGCAAGCACCACATAGCAACATTATGATTCCAAGCACAATAACAAAAGAGTGATTTGTACATGTATTTCAACACAACTGAACATTTGGTTTTTATGCTCTCCAACTAAGAATTTAATGCCAAAGTAAGGACTAAACTAAATGACCTTCCATTTACTTTACACCCTATACACCACTAGACAAGTGCGTTTCCTACTGCACAATCAATGCAACACAAAAGCAAGAATTTAATGTACAGGGACAGAGCAGTCTGCCTTCAGCGACAGCTTAGTGGCCGGTACAAAACACATTTTTTAATTTTATATTTGTAATTCCATGCATTGTAATTCTAAGTTGAAGAAATCCAACAAGATGCAACAGTATACTGATATTTATTTACTGCTAAATTACTTTACATGTTTCTTCAAACTTCTTCAAATGCTTAAAGAAGCTTGATCCTCAGATAGTATGACCTGTACCAGAGGCTGCAACTACAGTTTTGTGTACTCCCGATGATGGGCGCGATGGACGCCCAAAACATGTAGAGTAATTTAGCAACAAATAAATATCTGCATACTGTTGCATCTTGTTGGATTTCTTCAACCTAGACATTTTTTAATCTTTCCTATGAAACAAAATAAATTGCTTACTTGATTCAAACGATCTGCACAAAGAAATAAATGACTTTATCTAAAGAAGAGTACAGCCACATCTTATTTAAGTCAAGATCATATATGTACAAAGTGTACACACTGTCTATTGCCAGTCAACATATTTTCAGAAAATAAATTAAAGAACAAACACATTTTAGTGGGAAATTGTGAACTGAAACATCAATAAAGATGACATGCATAAGAAGGTACATGCAAGTGGATCCCCTTCACCAATTCCAGCAGCAGCAACACAATATAACTAGAAAAAACAAAAAGAACACTTAGACTATGTATGGAAGGGAAGAGGCTTGGCCAGCCGATAAGGTCCAATTACCTCCTCTGCATTCGCATCCACCCACTAAAAATCAAAATCAGAAACACATCAAAATTAGGTGAACACACTTCATATTGGGTATCATGGGACAATTCTAAAAGACAGGATACACATAACAGGCAACTGCCAATATCATTATTTTAACCATCAAAACAGTGAGCTTCAGCACCCCCTGTCATGCTACCTTTCGATTAAAATTACCAGAGGACTCACAAATTTCTTGTACATTACTAAAAATCTAAAGATACAAAACATCTTGTGTAAATCAATTTCCATAAGGCACAACACTCAGACCAGAAAAAGATCATCAATATGCCTTTTGAAGCACAGCATGATCATAACAGGGTCTGCCACACAAAAATTGACAACATCTAATGTGTATGAAGTAGTAATTATTTTCCAAGGTACAACCATGTACAAAACTACAGTTACAGACACAGACTGGCAGTGAAGAAGGGCATAGATATGTGTGCATTTAACAAGCCATAATTAATACAGGAAAGCAACCATTTGTCTGAACTACAGATCATTATTCAGTTGAAGTACAGAACATGAAACAAATGTTTCACTCTACTTTATTTTGGACAAAAGGCACAGCCCATTATTCCTTTCAATCAACGAAAACAAATCAGGTAACACATCAATACTGTCATAATGAAGCTTGTGTGCCAACACATAAGAATTATCAAACTTCAAATAGGTTAAGAGATCATTGGCAGTTTACTATTATGTTCAAGGAATAACAAATGGAAGTTATAATTACATGTTACATGCCACCAATAAAAATGAACAACAAAAATAAATATAAAAAATTCCAACATGAAACAACTTGTTAGATGTTCACCACATTCCAGGGAAAATGTCACTACAATTTCATGTTACAGGAATGCAATATCAGAATATTATATTATATTTGGGTATGTCTGTGGCTTCCCAAACTACAGCAACAGCAAAATTATATGATAATTACTTTTATTCTGTAAGATGTATGTATATTATAATGCACTTTAATCTTGCACAGATTGACAAAATACAATAAAAGATGACTGCAATATTTAAACCTAAGCAGTGTTACCAACAGTGCTTCCTGACTGCTATTATTCTAAGAATGAAACAGTAGTGCAATTCATATGTTATTGCAAATAATTCTGCAGCACACACATACACCAATTAAGTGGAAACTATTAATTGTTAGCATAACATTTGTAACACATGTGGCACAATTACAACCAACTACTTCAACTGTATTGCTGTTAAAAGTCATGCTCTGAAAAGCTTACCTTAACCTAAAAACTTGTAAAAGAACATACTAAATCATGTTCATGTTTCACTCCTTCTCTTTTGTTGACTTATAAAACATAGCTAACATATTAATGCACAACATTAATTACTCTCACATCTCATTAAATCAAGCTGCCAATGCTAGAAATAACCACAGCATATCATGAGATCTATCTTTACATTTTAAAAATATCATTTCTGCCATTGTATTACATCTTCTACAAAAAAATTATGCATACCTTCCTACCAACTTTTTGTATGTTGCATCTGTTTCCTTGTCAACCATTACACACACAACTAACAGTAATATCTGAACATTTATCTTAAAATATAACAATTCACAGCTTCAAACACCAAATAAACAGTCACAAACTACAGAACAAACTTTATAAAGATCAAAGCCCTAGGTGTGTACATTTGAAATCCTAAAAGCTTTGCCACACATAACATATCAGATTATGGAACAAAATTCGGATAAAATTAATATCATTTGGCTTTATCCCATGTCGTTATTATGAACATACATTCATACATAATCAGAATGGATAAACTCATATTACACCTGCTGCCTACAACCCGTGACTAAAATCAACTGAGGAGTAGCACCTCATGTAATGAGAGTAATACAAATGAAAAGGTCCTAACTGCAGTATTAACAAGGACACTGATGCACAGATAAAGCATATGATATGAGACAAATATTTATAGCTAACTCTCCTGAGAATGGATATTTCACTGGGCAGTGCTTAAGTCCAAACTCACCCCAAGTGCCCACCTCAATAGAACATCAATGAATCTAGACATAGTGTATTACTCATTGCAATAGGAAAGACACAAATCCTAATATCAGAGGAACTCTATCCTCAAATGGTATTCACAATATTAAGAAGTGTGTGGAATGTACTAACATGTCCTCTATCTCAAATTCTATGTTATGACAACACTTTGTTGGAAACAGTAAGAAATACTCCCTATATATGCTCTCAGGGCCCAGTCTGTTGGGCCCCCAGCATTACATTCACTGACTGAGAATGGAATGAAGATAGTAAGATCAGACAAGTTACAAGGAATCATTGGGCAAAAAAACAAACATCCTGGCACAGTGAGAAATGGTAAAATGGTTGCCTGATAAGTGTAACTCCTTTCAATTCCTAAGCGAGTCTTGTTTCAGTCACTCTTTTGGCAATAATTATCCTAAAATAAATTAATATGTTGGCCTATCAAACTGTTTCCAGAATGTGTTACCACCTGATTGGACTCCCAGAAACAAGAAAATGACATTCACCACTTACAAAGGCTAGAACCAAATATTTTACAGATGAGAATGACCTGTATCTACAAGTGCCATATGCAACTCCTCATTTTTTAAATTTAATTTTCAGGAAGAAATTTGGGTTTAATTTCAACATGTGATGCCTCTTATCACAGCACAGCCAAGAAGTGAAAATTTCTGTCAATTTCTTTTACAAGTGGATTTCAACACTAACACAAAACCCCCACAATTTTTTTTTTATTTGTTAGATACTTCACATGTAAAATTCTGACATACTGAATACAGACCAGCCAACAGGACTAACTGGCTGAGTGAATAGAAAGATCTGCAGTACTGAAGAGCATTGTAACCTTATGTGTGAATCTGACAGCATGCTACTTCCAAACTACTTCAATTAAGACTGTTTCCCTTCCACTGTATGTTACTTCAGTATTCATATGTACGTGTGCCTGTACATATTACAAAAGGGAACAAGAGATCTGACAGAAGTAAACATCTATTACAATAAACAACAGGAAGCATTACAAACTTTGTTGGAAGCTCACAAACCATTAGGTATAAAGCACACATAGTATTTTGTCCTCTTCAAAGACAATATGCAATTTACTGGCAGCATCTACCTTCTCAACTCCCTTAAAACAAATCCCATCTTGTTCTTCCCATTAAACCAATTTCATTCTGCTGCTACAAAATATGTTTTAAAACACATTTTGTCTCTAATAATTCCACATGCAAATAAAAAAAATGGTTCCCATTTTTGTCACTGGAACTGTGGTGCCTCAGCACCTCCATCATAGCAATAAATGAACCGAAAGCACTGTCTCTCTCATGTTACCACGCACAATCAGTTCCACCAACTTATTTGTGATAAATGCTGAGCTGTTTGACCTACTTTCCCTTCCAACCTATCTGAAGAAGTTAACTAATGCAGTAATATCCCAAAAATACCCCAGTCTCCAACACAAGCCACTTGGTCAATTTTTCAACAATTCAAGTTTTAAAACACAATTAAAAATACATTAAAAAACATTTAATTATTCTGCACTGCAGTCCTTAAGTAATCTAAACAATGTTCATTGAGCATTGTATGAACAGTGCATAACTTATCTCTCTTCATCTTTTGACTGTGTTGCCTGCATTTATTTTCACATGCCCATTGCATAGAAAAATAATTTTTCTCATATACACATTACTAATTTTAGTTCACTTCAACAAAATGGTTGTCTTTTGGGTTTTCATATTACGCAGTGATTAAGTGTTCCAATATTGCAGAGGAATGTACTTCCTGGTGACTAGAAATGATGACCTCACGAAAGCGTGTCAATTATAGGGTTTGTGGAAATCTGGCCAATCACAGGTAAGCAAGGGAGGAGGAGAATGGAATCTGTCCAAAAGAGGATTCTGAAAACAGCCCTTTTCATGGCATAAACCCGTGGCAGATGTGAAAATAATGTGACCTCTGGGAGATAGATGACACATGTTCTTCCATCACATGACCTCGGCATGCACCTTAACCAATTTAGACACTATGAAGATGGGGGGAACTAGTACATTCCTCCAAAACATTATAACATTTAATTACTACTATGTAAAAACAAACAGTATAACCATCACTTGAACAATAACCACCATGAAAACCTACAAACTTGTGTTCCTTCTAAAAAGCAAACAGTATTTCTTACTAATTTATTAATGACGTTAAACAAAACAGCTTTAATAAAAAGTGACAGAATTATTAAAAACCAGTATCACAAATGCCAATAAAATATGGGTATGTAATGTGAACCACTGGTCAAAATTATTTATGTAAAACCTACTGAAACCTGAACTGATTGGGCATGTTATCCATGAGAAAACTCATGCAAACTAAACTTTTTCCCATAACAATCTGATATTACACCACTAACACTCAGTGATAATGGTTATAGAATATAAAACTGCTAATATTTGAATGTCTGACATACAATTTAACTAATGACAGATTTCCCTCTAATATTAGGTCAGGTATGTGAAAGATATTCTTTTATAATGGCTGCAAACCAAACTGGTAATAATTAAACATCTGACACATATATTTGTATTCCCTCAAATACTAGGACAAATGAACATATGAAACATAATGTGGTGCTCAAGCAGCAATTCTAATATAGAAACACAGACGGCAATATTTAACCATAATTGCACTCAATGCATTTATTCTGCAGACAGCTTCAATCATATCAGAGTCGATGCGAAGCATCATTTTATTTTGTTTTACCGTAAATTTATCTTATGGACTGCACTAAACATATCACAATGATCGTTACACACCTTCATGAAAATGTTATAAGCAACAGTTTACTTAACCTTTCACTGTTGCATGGAATAATGTTCTCATACTTCTGATGTGAATGTTGTAATTAAGGGTTAATGTCCACAAATTCCAATAGAAAGCTGTCAATGCTAAGAAGAGACACCATTATGATTAAATTTAAGCATCTACAATGTTCATGAAGTATGGCCCATCCATCCTCATATTTGAGTGAACACAACACAAGCAGTATATCTAAAACAGACAGCAAATTTTACTTTTATTCAGTTTTGTTTTCGAAAGTGATCATCTCTACCTTTGTAATCTTTTTGGGATCTGGAGTCCCTGTCTCCAGGATTTCAACCTTCTGGTAGACATTAGGGGAATTCAGCCACCGTGTGCGATCGTATGTCTTTCGTCCTTCCATGTACTTTCTCCATTGTCTGTAATAACAATAAACAGGTAGCAATGTCTAAAATATTTTCAGCAATAAACTGATTAAGACTTACATCAACAGAAAAACAAGTTAGAAACATCAAGCACGGTGCAAAAATTACAGTGAATTTGAGCTCACTATTCTGAAGGTTTAGAAACTACGAGAAGCTTTATCACCACTCCTACAGTCTCCTCTCGTCATAATGAATGCCCAGGAGGTATTAAAATTTGAATGCTACACCTGAGCTTCTCGTCTATGCTAGTGACACATTACTTGCTCTTCTGTGACATGACACCACATCATTAGGTAATTGGGTCCTGATGTTTTCAAACCACTACACTGTCTCGAAATGTTGGGAACCAATTATCCAGTGACAAGGTGTTGTGTCCCAAAAGAGCAGACACCTCATCCAGGCTACCACAAAAACCAACAAAACTATATATATTTCAATGCTGTTAATTTACTGGGTAAAAAATATTAAAAATACACAGAAGCTTTTTTAGTTGCTACTATGGAGGTTGGTCTAAAAACTTTGGGAAAACTACGTGCATATTCATGTCTGATCAGCAGAATTCACAATGAAATCACAATGGAAAGACAGCTAATAAATGCTTTGAAAACGGTGCCAAGTTCACATATTTTTAAATGACACTGAGAAATCCAAATTGCATACATATGAAAATTAAAAGCATTTTAAGTACGGGGAATTCTTGCTACCACCATCCAGAGCCTTTGGTCTTCCTGTCTGATATTTGAATAACTCAAGATTAAAATACACAGAACAGCAGCTGTGCCAATTGTTTCAAACGAGTGAGAAAGTTGACCTCACATTATGGGAAGAAAACAACCTGATGGATATTGGGAAGATATTTGTGCTGAAGAGGGAAGAGTTAACCAAAGACTGGAGGAAGTTGCATAATGAGAAGCTTCATGATTTCTACTCATCCCTGAACATAACTATGGTAATCAAACCAAGGTTGATGAAATGGGTTATATCAATATATGCACATCAATGCATAAACACTAAAATCAATTCATGTATCTGCAATGGTACAGTTTCACTCACCCATGTTTGTATAGCTCCTCCTCTTCCAGTAAGTATCCCAGTGAGGAAACAGCTGGTGGGACCTCGACATCATTCCGGGGACGTGGAGGGTCACCTTTCACTAGTGGATGTCTGTATATGTAGCCAGTGCGAAAACCCTGAAATAAGCAACATCCATCTCAATACAGTGTTGTGTAAAGAAAAGACACGTAATATCCTACTAACAGAGATAACCTTGTAATTGTACTTACAGCATTATCAAGCATTCTCATCAGAGCCTCAAACTCCACACCACCAATACGCCACTGCTTTTCCTTCTTAGAAGTTGTGGCAGGACCATCTGTGGCATCCTGCGATTGCTTAGGTGTGGCATCGGGTGGGCGTCGTGCTGCCTCATACACTTGTTTCCGTGTCTCATCAGATACAAGTACCAGGTTCTCAACACCAAGCGGCATCAACTTCATCTGGGGGGAGGGGGAAAAAAACCATAAAGAGACTAGAATAAAGGAACACACCAATAATAACTCCTTGTCAGATCAATATATACCAATATTGTACATGATGTTCAAACAACAAGTTACTGTATTTCAAATTTCTCCCAACATGTTTCAGCTTACCAACTATTCCCAAGTAGATCTACATACAGTGTTAAGTACAAAACAATTTTGCTTACCACCAGCCAACAACTGTCACACATACAACAACCTTACCTGAGTTTCACAAGCCAGCACAGTGTTGTAAACATTGAAAAATGCTTCTTCTACTGTTTCACCACAACACACTGCACCATGATTTGCAAGGAGCATGACCTGAAATGAGTAATAACAAGAGAATGCACTCAAGTTAGACACATCAGCCATGCGTAAACACAGGACAAAGGCAAGCCTGGAGCATGAAGTACAGTCTATTTAAAAGATTCAGAATAAGTAACACACCATTGACAAAAGCAAAATACATTCTTCAATGTACTAAGATAAACTCTGTGTTCTGTCACCCCCATTAAAACTGTATGTAACTTACATGCACAGTATATTTTATCACTTCTATGGTATGAACAATATACAGTCAAACTCGGCTATAACACTGTCATTATAAACAAGTGTCACTGTTAGTGAGGTGCAGGGTACAAGTAAAGGAAAAATACTTTAAGACAAAATACAGGCCTGAAGACATACTACACAAATGTTTATGCTATCTTTTCACAATTCTGCGGACACACCTAAAAAAAGAGGGCAACTTTACATGCAAAGCAAATTACGTACACTGTCCAGGAGGTATCCATCCATTTTGAATATCTCGAGAACAAGTCACGTGGCCTTGATATAACTTGGCAGCCAGTCAGAGGAGATCTTACTGAGCATCTGTGAACACTCTCCCGTGGGAGGACTGACGTGTGCTGTGTGACCATCCCATTCAAAATGACCGAGCTAGCACATCAGCTTCATCACAACAATGCGCCTGCCCATTCTACAACTCTTGTGCAGGCTTTTTTGGCAAAACACATCATCATCCAGGTTTGTCAGGCCCCTACAGCCTAGATTTGGCCCCCTGCAACTTCTGGCTTTTCCCAAAGCTAAAATCGCCGACGAAAGGGAGGTTATTTGTGAATGTGACGGTCACACAGTACACATGGTCAGTCAACTTCAGGTACTTCATGTCCAAAAACTTTCACTTTTAACTACTTTCTTTCCCTAAAAGGAACAGAAAACATATGAGGTCACCATGCTCCATCTGCGTGTGTATTTCACTTACTCTCCTAAGCCAAGTGAACAGTATTAAAGAGATGAGTATGAAGATCATGCCACTGCATCCACACCAACAGCACACTTTTCTACTGTCTACAATTATAGTAAGCGAACGCGCACACACACACACATGCATGCACACAAGCACACGCGCGCGCACACACAAGCACGCACACCTTTGTACAATATGAACTTCACACATTCCTCTAGGGGAAACCCAGGCATGTGCTTGGGACGAGATGCCTGACTGTAACCCAGTTTCTAGTACACAAGGAAAACACAAAACAATGAGTACAGACTTTTTGTATAACAATCCTGGACAGAAGATGGGCTTTTCATTTCACTTAAAAAGTTTTTAACGGGAAATAAGGGGACAAATAAAGTGTATGTGTTAATACCAGTGATTAAATCATGGCCTAGGTTTCACAGAAATCTAAACAGCAAGAAAGTAGGCTTCAAGAATTCTGCCTGGATCCTTTGGTTTATACTGCTGAATGATATAAGTTTTCAAAGAAAAATAAAAGAATCGTAACAGCAGTAATGCAATGACTAATTGAAGCTCAGTTTTTTTTTATTATACTCTTATCACCATCAAATATTAAGAACCATTAATTATAGGAGGGTTACTTCCAAAAGTTCCTGTCATTCTGCATCACAACCTTCAGCACATGAATCACCAATGCCCGGGCAAATACACATTACATGTGACAAAATAAGTAACAGCAGTACTCATTGTAGTGACAATGTTAGCAACAACAGCTCTTCAGATTCATAGTGGTGGAACCTGCCCTTATGCTCTACCTACATCAGTCATGTGATTAAAGTTGCTACACACCCAGAAGCATAACATCATGCTCTCGACTCTCATTATATCAATCCAGGCTCGCAGACCCAACACTACAGACTGTATGGAAGTAATCCCACTACAACAGAGACTGAGTGACATGCATTACAGTTGTCAATATATGGACAAGTCTGTGTATCCTGAATTGAATAAATCCTCTAAATGTCAACCTGTACCTTTCATTAACAACTTACTTTGTTCAATGGTCCTAAATTTCGTGCAATCTTCTCTCGCTCTTCTGGTTCAAACAGCCCTCCAAGATAAGGGTGCTGACTCACTTCTCCAATCACAATTGCTTCTTGGCACAGGGGCAACAGCCCACATTTGAGGGATGAAACCTGTGCAAAATGACCACATACACAAATGTGAAAACAGATCTAAGTAATGTCAAAACGTACTTATATATCAACAACAGAAACTGTATTTGCAATCATATTGCCCTCCTTCATGGTCAGTCCCATGACCTCAAATCTTACAATACTATAAAAACACAACTTACTGCAAGCACCGAGGGTGTATGAATATGGATGATGCATTTAACATCTGGACGAGCTGCATGTATTGCTGCGTGCAACATGAAGCCAGCCACATTGATACCAAAATTTGTAGTGCCCTGCTCTACCACTTTGCCTTGTATATCTATCTTCACAAGACTGGATGCTGTTATTTCATGATACAGCATACCAAATGGGTTCACTAGGAAGTGCTGTTCATCTTGATTTAATCTTGCCTGCAACACAACCAGAAATTTAACAATTCCAAGTATTTCCAAAAGCCATATGTTTGGTGGTGGCGGTGGTAACCTGCACAGAACACATGTTAAAGCCCATAGATTTTGTATTCAAATAGTGTCCTGTAACAAATACCAGATAATGGACCAAGTCCAGAGACCCCGTAATGCATTTCATTGTGTAGCATGCAAGCTCAAAGAGTATTACCACTTTTTAAAGGAAAATGTGGAACATCATGTACAAAAGAGGCCTTCAAATTACATCTTAAGATACATATAAGTTGTGTGATTTTAGGTTTTTGCTGTTGTGGTGAAATGTTGCACCATGCTACTGAGTGAATGGGCACCAATCATGCAGTGGCAAAGCGCCACACCCTAGAGGCATAGGGGCCATATACACTGCTACTGCTACGGTTCTACTAAAACTGTGAATCATTTATATTATTGTGCAAATAGGGGGAGATTACATACCCAAACAAACCACTACATTTTACTTTGGCAATATAATAACCTGGTCCAATTTCAGCTCTAATTTACCATTTCTACAGATAACAATAATTCTCAACTCATGCAGAATGCTAGGAAATGATCCAAATAAAGATCCTCCTATCATATATTTCTGTAACAGGATTAACAGAACTATAAACTGCAGGGGTAAATTATAGCCTGCTGTGCTGCACACATTTGTACTTATGCTAACAAACAAGGTACAAACCGATTTAAAATGTCTTTAAAGTTATTCTTTTTGGGATTAACACAAAAAAGAACAATGGTAAAACACTGGAACCATTTATAAGTCCACTCTTTCAAGATGTAGTAACAGGAAACCAAGAACTCAATTTGTCCAAGATCAGAATACATGTACAGTAAGTATAGTCCATTACACTGGTCTTAATTACAAACTTCAAACACGACTTCTACTTGAGCCCTCCTATTTTCACTTTGCTTCCATATTTTGGTATTCTTTATGGAGTACACATAGAACACCTTAATGTGGAAACCATGTCCGTCTGCCCTTCTGTCTGTCTGCAACCTCACGTCAGTGACTAAACCAACCGTCAGGTTTTCACGAAATTATACATAGCAGTCATTTACAAAACACTGTTAAGCGAGTGTCAGATCAGTTAAAATATATTCAAGGGTGGTCTTACTTGATCGAAGTGTGTAAATACATTTCTTACGGTACTTCCCATATTTCTTGACTGATTCAGGTGAAATGTGATAAAGACATCTGCATGAAATGTTACTAAGCAACTGTGAATTTTGTGAAAACTGTAACCATGTAAGCCATACTTAAATCAAATTTTGCCCTTTATGTTCTACAATTAATTTCATTTGATAAAACAGGAAACATGAGATGGCCACAACAACCTACTGAGTGACCATGAATTTCATGACAACTAGCTCTGTGCATACACTTCACTTACAGGCACAAATATACATGTTTATCCCCACTCCTCACTTACTGTCCAATTTGGATGCAATCTGGTATAAGAGATCTGCACATAATTCTGTTGATCACTTATAAGTTTCACGAAGATCAAGCGCAGGAAGATCATACTTTTCTTACGGGTACTCGGGACATTACCATACACATGTACCATAAAAATGTTCGACATTTGAAAAAAACATCTTGGTAAAGTTTGTGTACATCATACAGTACACCATTTGCACTACTGTTGCAGCAAACCACACATGATGGTTCATTTTCCAAAACAAATTCATTTGCAAATGAAGTAAGGAGTCCAGTATTCAATACAAATGTCAATGCTGAATGAAAGCACAATGAAACAAGAATTTAATACTACCAATGTGAAGCAGAACTGAAAAGCAGGAAGTCATTTTCCTTCTGTAACAAGGGAGCTTGTACCAATGATAAAAAATACATTAATTGGGTTCAGCAAAGCACTGAAATCAGGCTGATAACTTCATGTAATCATTAACTTAAAAGTGACAACATTAAGTCTTATATAAAATCACTTCCAGTTGCCACCCACTCACCGAGATCTGGTTATAAATGCCTTGGGTCCAACCATACAGATCCATCAACCTGTACACTGCTGCCAACTTACATCGCAGGATCTTTTCTCCTTTGGCATATCCCATGCTTTCCACACCTCGAATGTCATTGATGGGAACAACACAATTTGAACCTAACAACACAAACAATACAGATAAGTTACAAAATTATTTCAATTTGTAACTCCACAGAGATGAATGTCTTGAGGAGCTGAAAGTCACACAGTCAAGAAATTCACCATCTCTTGTGGAACACAGAAGTTCATAACAGATTTCACTCTTTACTTGGGCAGCAGGAATCTTCAAATTGAACTACCCTGTACATAAATTACCACATTTCCTGCAGGTGCCAGACATCTTCAAGATGGCTCTTCTGCCCTCAAGTCAAGCCCAGGGTATTCCATCTTTAAAACTCTTCAGTTTTCAACACTTTTTCTGTAGAATTTAATGAATAATGAACTGAAGACTAACTATCCTAATGTTACATACTCTGAGCAACACACATCGGCACTACCTTACCAGCAGATGGCATACAATGTCTAATAACTTCCTAAAATTGTTTTCTGTAATTCTGAGACATTCTCAGTAAAAGCAACTGAAATGCATCCTCATACCAGGGACAGAACAAAAAAGCAAAATTTGCAAGTACTGAAATAATATTCAAACAGGTAGCCTGAAAAGAATAACTTACAGTTGAGGATTTCATAGGTATCTCCAAAACAGAAAGCCCAAGATGTGAAATGTACGTTTGAGTTCGGCAGTAATGAAACAACAAGAATGTCCGAAGTAATGTGTAAAAGATCATCTCATGCAGCTCTTATATTTCCCATGGACTCCAGCCAACAACTTTTGAGGTCAGCAGTGAGTCAGTTTATTTGCACATGATCATGCCCAACCAAATTTAATGTTCAACACCACTGTAAATACTTTTTATACATCACTTTCAATTTGTTATATCACCCTACCTATTTAGATTCTAAACTACACATCCTTGTTTCAACTGCCAGTCTAGAAATCACAGTCAATGTGGAATAAGAAGCCAACTAGATGTCACTTAGTATTATATTTATTTCTCCTTTATTAGTTGCTCAACATGTTTCAGGCCACCTCGTGCCCATCTTCAGGAGCTGACGACTTAGTGGTATTTTTTCACGTGTGGTGTAGTGGCGTGGCTGTGTAGGCAGTCAGATCCGGCTGGCTGGTTGTGTGTCCATTGGGAAGTATGTGCTACATACTTCCCAATGGACACACAACCAGCCAGCCGGATCTGACTGCCTACACAGTCACGCCACTACACCACACGTGAAAAAATACCACTAAGTCGTCAGCTCCTGAAGATGGGCACGAGGTGGCCCGAAACATGTTGAGCAACTTATAAAGGAGAAATAAATATAATACTAAGTGACATTTAGTTGGTTTCTTATTCCACATTGAACTACGATGCACGGTCAACCACACATCAAATTTATAGACGCCAAACAGGCAAGAGCACTACACAGTCAATCTTGAGTATTCCAGTAAAAATGACGCTATACCTCATCTACTGTAACACAACTGGCAAAATTACTACTCTGCAGCTACAGACTATTTTTAATTCCCTTCTTTTTAATGCCTACACAGTTTGTGCTGAACATTACCACAGCACTGAGAGACAACTCATACTAGAAAAAGTAACTTTGGTCTCCATTATCTCTTTCTGATAAAATTACAGACACACAAAACAAGCAAGAACACCTGTAAATTTGTATGTACGTAAGCATACATTCCTGAGCAATTTTTTTCAATAATTTTAAAAATGCAATTCTAATATCTGATATATTTGTTAACTGCAGTTGGGTAGCCACCCGGTGGCAATAGTACAGCACACATTTACACACAAACAATACACAGAATGACACAAAACAAACAATACATAGAACAACACAAAAATTTGGAAGAGTGTAGGCTGTGCTCCATCTTTGCAGGTTTTACCCTGGCATTTGCCTTACAACTGAGGAAAAAGCACGGAAAAACCTGTCAGGGTAGCCAAAGAGTGCCAGCTGGCACGATGAAGGTACATAAACATACAATAAGAATACACAGACATAACAATAAAAATACATAAATTACAGTATTAAACAGGAATACTACCTTATATGCATTGATAAAAAATAAAACCTAAAGAATATATAATCAGCAACTTTATATTGTCTATATGTCTTCTAAAAATGTTGGACACCTTATTGCTAAGACCATCACTACACTGCAACACTTCGCTACACTTCGCCACACTTCACTCAACTACACTTCACTATACTTATCAACACTTCACTTCCTCTCATTTGCCTTAACCCGTTCACATTTCCTATCGCTCTACTTCACCTCACATCACTAAACTAGACACAGTACAGTTCTCATTTCAAAACTTATTTCCAAAATAATGAACCCCTTCACAGCCCTAAAGAACCTCCTCTTTTTTTTTTTTAACTTATCCTATAAAGCCTTCACTTCACTTTACTCTGCTATTCATATCTACAACTCACTTCCTTTTACTTCACTTTCCTTCACTTTTACTTTCTTTCGCCTTCACTTCCCCTTACTGGTTTTCTCTTTCCTAACCCTCATTTTGAAAATTTGTGTTTCACCTTTGGAAGTTCCTATCGCCCCTTCAGGTAGCTTTGTTCCAGTCAGTAATGGACCTATTCACAAAGGAGAATTTTCCAATGTCTTTTCTTTGTTTTCTGGCTCTGATTTTCCAATAATGATTGACCCTACTCAAGCAGCTTGGCGCCTGTAACCTATCCCCTATCGCTCTCTATGCCCTCTCGCTGGTATACGCTTTGTACAGCACACACATGCATGCTATCTTCCTGTGCTGCGCCTAAGATTCCCAATCTGAGCCTCCTTAATGATGCGCAAATTTAGCAGCTTTATTTTGTACACAGTCTAAAGCACTTATATGACATTCTCTGTATGGATCCCAACATGCCACCCCATATTCCAGAATGGGACGTACTGGTGACATACAGGCCAAACTTTTCGTACTTTCATTTCCCTTTTTTACAATACGCATTATGAAATATGGCGCCCTCCAGGCTTTTTGAACCATGTAATATACCTGATCAGCCCAGCTTAAATAACTTCATATGATGATTCCCAAATATTTGCAACAGCTAGCTTCGGGAATCTTTTGGTCCCCAAGGGATTAATTTAGCGGATCCTTCACCTGGACTCTCATGAAGCTTGGTGCCTTACTTTTATTCAGATTTATTTTCATTTCATTTCCTTCCGCTCAATCCCCCAATCTGTCCAGATGTCTGTAATTTTTCTACATCACTGATATTTAAAATTTTCCTATAAATTATACAATCATCAGCAAAAAGTCTAATTTTTTATTCTATGTTCCTCCAAATATTGTTTACGTAAGCTAGGAAGCAATCATGAATGACTGGCACTCCAGAGAACAAAACCAAACAGCCCCTCAGGTGGTCAAGAAATGGCAGTGTTTTGTTGTGATAGTATGCAACAGTATCACTGCATTTCTTTCACTAAGAGAGAAAAGTAGTGAACAAATGAGTTTTATAGGTGCCTATTCTGCATTTTCCGTAATGCCACATTCCTAGCACTGATCAAATATAAAGTGGAGAATCTTTACAGCACTCATCAGAGCCCATCACTGGTCCACAATCTGCACCAGAAGAATGCAGCCCCTGCCCTTCTACCCAATTTATTTAGAGTCAATTTAAATATTATCCTCCCTTCTATGCCTTTGTGTTTCAAGCAGACTTTACACCTAGGCTTGTGACAGAAATTCTATATGCATTTTCCATCTCTCCCATGTCTGGCACATGCTGCTCATTATCACATTTAGCCTGAACATCTGGCATGAAACCTAAACAATACCCAGCTGTTTCAAAATTGATTACAATGCAATGCAACTAGAAAACATTCAATTACTAAAGAATAATGAACATGTTCCATATTTTCTAATAACTTATGTAAATTACAAGTGCCCTACACTCAACATGAACCATAAATATGCAAAATCTGTGTTACTAACATGGAAAGTAGACATCTTTGATGATCTCAATTTTAATACAGAAAAACACTATTCTGGATGGGCAATGTCCAGCCATTAACCTTTTGGCGCCAGAATTATTTTTTTAAATTTTAGCACACACTGTATACAAAATGTGAATAAAACCGGAACCAAATATGTTAGAATTATGAAACAAACTGCATTTTGAAGAGGAAAAAACGGAGAGTATATACCACGTTTAAAATATTCAGTACCTATATTTGTTGAATAAATATATAAAATGCAACGTTTAGAG
>Ga0123355_10006105_pt1 | contig 17770 bp, 13 predicted proteins | sample TergutEmb28metaG_3_FD_89872 | JGI IMG/M metagenome (GOLD analysis project Ga0123355, IMG submission 89872) | Embiratermes neotenicus P1 segment gut microbial communities from Petit-Saut dam, French Guiana - Emb289 P1 | ecosystem: Host-associated > Arthropoda: Insects > Digestive system > Gut ... | reverse complement strand
CCCTGATAATGGCGCGTTTATGGTTGGTGATGCAGGCAATAATTTTAATCCAAATCGTACATTAACAAAATTTGAAGCGGCGCAAATCTTTGCTATGGCAGCAGGATTTAGGCATTCTACAGCTAATTTGCCAGCCGCAGAAAGAGATATGATAAATCGTTCATTTGAGACCTGGCGTAATTTTTTAGACACAATGGATGAACAATATTCACGTTGGAGCAGAATTTTTGACCGTGAAATCGCATTTTTACTATATAGAGGGATTTTAACAGTAAATGATGTAGATGGTTTTATCAGTCAAGTTGGGCAAGTAGAAGAAATTAATTTGCTTACTATGGAGGATGCTGTTGTATGGTTGATTCGTTTGATTGGACGACATAGTCATGCACAGGCTTTAACATTACCATTCCATACTCCTTTTAGAGATGAAGCACGTGTTAGTACTGGAAATCTTCGTTCTGTTTATTATGCTGCAGAGGCTGGAATTATTGAGGGTGGAAGCAGATATTTTAATCCCACTCACAGTATCACCCGCGCTAATTTGGCTGTATTATTTTTTAATGCCCTTAGTGACCCCACTGATGATAGCACATTAACACTAATTAACAACCATTCACCAGAAGTGCTTGTTGGCACTATAGAATCTATGGACAGAGATGTTTATGTATATATTTCTTCTTCTGATGGAGTAGAGCGTTTTAGTTTTGCACAAGGTGCTGTTATCACCATTGATGATGTACAGCGTACACCCTCGTTTTTGCAAGAGGGAATGCCTGTTAGAACACTTATAAATGCAAATAGGCAAATTATTACCTTAGTTGCACGTTCGGAGCAACCGCAACAAACACCCCCACCACATAATTTACCTGCAGGGCAAACATTTCATGCAGATGAAGGTTTTGTTGTGTCTGTTTCAGATGGAATCACTCCTTCTATTACAATCCGCACTCAACGTGTAAGCATTACAGGGCAGATTATAAATGACGAAAGAACATTTACAATTGCCCCTGGTGCGCGAATTATTCGCGGAAATGCTTTGATAGCACTTAATAGTATTTCTGCTGGTGAGATTGCATTTTTTCAATTTTCAGGCACTATTATTCATGATTTAACCATTTTAGAACGTGAGCGCGTTTTAGAAGGTACTTTGTTGGGTAATCGTCCAGCAGACCATACAGGAATGCCCGCGCTTTTGGTTGAGTCTACCAGTGGTATGACTTATGAGTTACGTATAACTCCAGCTACAGAATTTTCGCGTGGGCATATAGACAGCTTGCGTTGGAATGATTTGAGGATTGGTGACTCAATCGTTGCTGATTTGGAATATGATCGTTTAGTACGCGTACAAGCTACAGGAGTTCGTACTACTGTAGATGGGCAAGTGACACAAATAAATATTAATGAGAATAACTCTCAAATAACCCTGCAGGCTACTAATGGAGAAGTATCCACCTTTATCCTAGTGCCTGGTACTCATGATATTTATTCACTAAGAATTGGTATGAACTTACGCCTGATGTTAGAAAGTCGCGAAATTATTAATGTTGAATTGCGGGATAGGACAGGTAATAACCCAACAGGGGTTCTTGGTTTTATTCAATCCATCAGCCACAATACAATTGTAGTTGTGGAAGGGCAAGGCGCGCAAACTCGTACTCATACCATTACCATAAATTCAGATACTACGGTTCTGCGTGGTGGTGCGGTTGTTACCCTTGGTGAATTACGTGCAAACATGAATGTTTATATTTCGTTGGTTAATGCAAATAGTAATGTAGCACGTTCTATTACTGTATTACCATAGGCTGTTTGTATGTTCAGCGAATGGAGAAAAGTATGGATAACAAAAGCGGAAATTATAAATCGCCTCCTAAACCGATTGCATTTACATCATCCAGAGGCAGTACATCCAAATGGAAAGACAACAGAGAGAATAGATCCAATAGAGAAAAAGAAACAAGGCGAAGAGTTGATTATGATGATGAGGGTAGTTATCGTGGTATAATACCCTCTGATGAACATCGTTATTTAAATATTGATAATGAATCGCGAAATCCAAACCCTTCTCCTGCCCCATTATCAAGGGACAATTTCCAAAAAAAAGACCGTCGTGAGGTAAGTAAATACGCAAATAAACACCTAAAACAAAAGGCACCCAAGTTAGGAAAAAATATAGGGTATCGCAAAAAGAAAAAACGAACATGGCGAATAAAACCCGCAATTATTCAGGGTTTCGCGACAATAACACTAGGGGTTGCTGCATTCTCGTTGCTGATTATGATTGTTGTTCAATTGGTAAGACCCAATGCTTTTTCGGTATATTTGAATGATGAACATATTGGTTATATGGTGTTTAATCGTGAGTGGACGGAGGAGGATTTCGATTTTCACCAAATGGCAATTAATCAGTTACGACAACGAGAAGGGACAAATGTTGAGGTTGACCAGCAAGTAACTATTTCGTCCACACGTACAAGGAATCAGACAGAACACCCAACTGCAATATTAAGTGAAATAGGTCGGCAATTTACTTTTAGAATTGAAGCATCTGCTATTTATGTAAACGGAATTATGGATGTTTTACTAAGAAACAGTGAAGAAGCATACTATGTTTTAGGCGAATTAATCCCTGACAGTTGGCTCAATGCTAATACAGTAGAGACAGGGTTTGTTCAAGATGTACGGGTACGCCCCCTGATGATAGAGCCTGATGATGATAGAGTAGTGAATTCTCAACAAGCCGTCCAACACCTTTCAAGGCGGGTTACAAATTATATAGAATATATTGTGCAACCAGGCGACAATTTACACATTGTCGCACAACGGTTTGACACTACAATTGCTCGTATTGCAGAAATCAATAATATTTCAACTGCTGCCCATTTAATAATTGACCAGAGGTTAATAATTCAAGTATTTGAACCCGCTATTTCTGTGAGATTAGCGGATGCTGTTACACGCATAGAGGCAATTCCCATGCCTGTTGAAACGCGAGAAAATGAAAATTTACATCAAGCACAAACAAATACAATCGAACAAGGGCAAGATGGTACTAGAGAGGCTGTTTGGCATATTATCCGTGTGAATAATGTTTTCTATACTGAAGAATTATATAGTTACCGTGTCATGCGAGAACCAATAACACATATAATAGAAATTGGTACAAACCCTGGAGAAATAGAAAGACGCTAAGACCTTGGGGCGGACAACTCCAAGGTTTTAAGCCCCATTGGTAGTTGAAAGGAGATTAAAATGTCCGCTAAAATCTTAATAGTAGATGATGAAACCAAAATTGTAGATATACTCTCGTTTAACTTGCGTAAAGCAGGTTACAAAACCATAGAAGCACATGATGGTGAAACTGGATTAAAACTTGCATTATCTGAAAGCCCAGATTTGGTATTGCTAGATATAATGATGCCAAAAATGGATGGTTATGAAGTATGTAAACAACTTCGTAGAGTATCACAAGTACCAATTATAATGCTTACTGCAAAAGCAGAAGAAGCAGACAAGGTACTTAGTTTTGAATTGGGTGCAGATGATTATGTAACCAAACCCTTTGGAGTGCGTGAGATGTTAGCACGTGTTATGGCAAACCTTAGACGCGGAAAAATACCACCACCAGAGGCAGAAGAAGTTGTAAGCAAACTTGTTTTTGGTGATTTGAGTATTGATTTTGGATTGTTTGAGGTAAAACGTGGTGATGATGCTATAGAATTAACTCGTCGAGAATTTGATTTGGTCAAATTTTTGGCAACTCAGAATGCCCATGTTTTTACCCGTGAAGAACTTTTAGAAAAAGTTTGGGGATATGAATATTTTGGAGACGTTCGCACAGTGGATGTTACAATCCGGCGATTGCGTACAAAACTGGAAATCTCTCCTGATGCACCTGCTTATATTTTAACAAAGCGGGGCGTAGGATATCACTTTACACATGCATTTGGTGATGGGTTGCCTAAAGTATGAATAGCATAAAACTGAAACTAATTATAATCTATGTAGCTGTCGCTCTTGTAATCATGACAATAAGCGGAACTTTTATGCTGTATAATTTACGTAATGTGGAAGTAGAACGTACAAGAGGGCAATTAAGCCGTCATGCAGATTCTATTTATAGATTGGTTGTTCAAGGAATTGAGCAGGGGCATTGGCTTGAATCTGAGGCATGGCAATTACTTGGGCATAATGAGTATGATATCCATGGTATGATATTAAACAGCCTCGGAATGCCCATTGCCCCAGATGTTTTTTTTAGAGCAGGCTTACCCGTTAATGATAGAGCTACTATTGCTGCGGTGGAAGGAAGTGAAGGTTTTGCTCGTGACAGTGTTGGTATAGACCTTCAAGGCGTGGCACAACAATGGATGACTTTTGCACGCCCTGTTGAAGTTGATGGCGAAACATTTATTATTTATGCCCGCATTCGTTCGCAGTTTTTAAATGAGTCGTTGTCACGACTGGTTATGGTATGGGTGACAGCCGTTGCTATTTCTCTGGTGCTTACAATTATTTTCTGGTTTTTTGTGGGCAACACCCTAACTAATCCCATTTTATCCCTTTCGCGACATGCAAAAGCAATTGCGGCAGGAGATTTTACTCAAGATATATCTGTGCGTAGCAAAGATGAAATAGGGGAATTGGCAAATAATTTTAATCATATGGCAAAAGAGCTTAAAGCCACATTAAGCAGCATGGTGACAGAAAAAAATAAATCCGAAGCTATATTACAAAACACGTCTCATGGTGTACTTGCTTATGATGTTGCTGGTGTGTTAATACATGCAAATACAGCAAGTATAGAATTATTACCAGGTGTTGATAATCCTGATATGCTGGTGCGCCAAACACTTACTTTATTGGGATTTGAACCAGAAGAAATTTATCATCTAAGTCCCGAAGAAACACGGGAAACCACTTACGAAAACAGTCAACTTGTTATTTCTGCCTCTGTTACTCCATATAGTAGCCAACAAGGGTGTTTAGATGGATTTATTATTGTTCTACAAGATATTACACGCCAGGCTAAATTGGAAAATATGCGTAAAGAGTTTGTCGCGAATGTTTCACATGAATTACGAACGCCTTTAACCTCAATTCGCACATACACAGAAACCCTTTTGGAGGGCGCACATGAAGACCCTGAAATGGCAGTAAAATTCTTGGGTGTAATAGATGATGAAGCAAAACGTATGTCTTTATTAGTTTCCGATTTATTGGAACTTTCGCGCATCGACAGCAAGCAAACCTCCCTTGAATTGGATGTAGTAGATTTAGTGGCATTGTTACGCCTTGCTGTACGTCAAGGACAATTTTTAGCAGATCAGAAGAATCAAAAAATCGAAATGGAAGAAATTAACGCATCTTGCTTTATTGAAGCAAACGCTGCTAGAGTAAATCAAGTAGTGTCAAATATAATCTCAAATTCCATCAAATATAGCCCTGAAAGTACTACAATCTTTGTAACTCTGGAAATCACGAGAAAATATTACAGAGTATTTATCCAAGACCAAGGCATTGGGATTCCACAAGAAAGTTTGGGGCGTATTTTCGAGCGTTTTTATCGTGTTGACAAAGCACGGGCGCGGGCTATGGGTGGAACTGGTTTAGGGCTTGCTATTGTAAAAGAAATTATGGAAGAACATGGCGGTAGTGTTTATGCAACCAGTAAACAAGGCAGTGGGACGACTATGATTTTAAGGTTCAATCGTTATACCAGTTTTGACTAGTTGGATTAAACGGCAAAGGGATGGATTCAAGGATGAAAGAAGGCTTAAAAGAAAATTTAAAAAAAGACTTAAAGACCTTGCGACAGCAATTTTTGCCCCCGATTAAATCAATTATTATATTTGGACTGGTGGCTTTGGCTCTATTTCAAGTTAGCCAGTTATGGTTTGTTAGTTTCACAAATCGTAGCTTTTTTTTATATATACAAGCACGATTTGCACAAACTCCTCCCAATGAGCAGGGGGCATTTGTTCGCCCTTTCCGCATTACTTATGGGGCAGGTGATGGGCGCTTTAATGTACAATTAAGCAGAATAGAAGACTCTGAGTTTTGGAATTATGGTAAGCGTACAATAGAGGCTATTTTGCGCCATGGTGAATTTATTGGTATTACAGCAATAGCTACAGAAGCAGAGCGTATAGTTTCCGCGCCAGTGATTATTTATGAATATGCATTTAACATGAGAGCAGAGTTGTTTGCACAAATTTTTAATCAACGCACAGGGGCAGTTCTTACAGGAAATGATTTAAACAGTTTTCGTGCCATCGCTATTCACCCCCCCGCTCCAACTGAAAACGACTCTATTGTTCGTGTTTTTTTCTTGTGTAATTACTATTCATGGGAATTTCATTTGCTTATAGGAACTAGACGTAACCCAGCAGAAAACTTTGAGTTTTCGATACCTCCTGTTTCCATGCATACACGACATTTTTTACATGTGGACTCACTGGTCTTTTCTATAAATAGCGCACAAGGATTTAGTTATCAGCGTGTTCATGTAACTAACCCTTATCTTGATCATCATGGTATGTTAAGTCATCGTTCTATACGCCCACAAATTGAATCATTTTTTGGCAATCCTGCTACAATAAATCAAGCTCCTATTATTGGTGGTGGGACTTTCACTTTCAGTAATTTAAATACCCGTGTTCGTTATTTAGAAAAACATGTGCTAGAATATCAAAATTTTCCTATCACGCGCCCTGCAAGTTCTAGTTTTATTGTAGATTTTTCTGCCGCTTTTGATTTTGTTTACAACGACCCAAATGTAATCAACGAATTTTTTTTATATGATTACGAAACCCGTGGGCGTGGTTATGTATTTTTGTTTAATTATGTAATCGGTGAATTTCCACTATTTTTGGAAGAACATTGGGCAACTGTTGAAGGCTGTGAAAATCCTTTGCGCGCTCCCATTGAAGTAGTTGTGGATGATGGACGTGTAATTGGATATAGGCGTATTGTATACAATTTTCGCCTCACTAATGAGCATAGATGGATTAGTTTGTACGAGTTTGAAAATTTAGAAGCATTTACTTTGGGTTTTCCAATCGGAATAGGTCCTCGATTGGATTTACAGGTGTTTTATTAAAACCTTGATGGGTCTGCTCCGCAAGGTCTTAAAAACTGCTCATTAAGAAGGTGATGTTAATTTGGAATGGGAACGTGCAAAAACGTATATTATAATTTTTTTTGTCCTTCTTAATGTGAGTTTAGGGCTTTTGTTATTTGTTGAACAACGACGATATACAATGACTCCAGCACAGGAAAGAACCATATTAGCAGTGTTGCAACAAAATCATATTATAATGGAAACTAGGATTATGCGGCAGTCACCCCCAATGCGTACACTTAATGTGTCAGGGCATTACTATAATATAGAATTGTTATTGAATATTTTTTTTGATGGTTATGCCATACAAGCTGAAAGCCTACATCATCAATATTTTTTCATAGGTGAAACAGGAGGGCAATTAACCATATCTAATGGTTTTATTGGATATGAAAACCCAAATGGCTTTAGGCAACTTGGCGCGAATATTCCTACTTCCATTGAGGGTGAAGTTAGCAGAGCTACTGCAATTTCTCTTGCAAATTCCTTTATAGAAGCTTATTTCTCTGAATTTTACATGGATGTTGTACTATGCGATTATGATGAATATGATAATCATATAGGGGTACGGATTATTTATCTGCAACAATATCGTGGGCGTTCTATTCATTCAAATTTTATTGAATTATTGGTGACACCCATTGGAATAACTCAAATAGAAATGCAATTTGGTAGAGTTTACGAGCATATTGGAATGTCACGCATGATTTTCGCCCCTGATGAGGTGCTGCTTACATTTACACAACGTGTTAATGCATTTTCTTTGAACGCGGAAAACCCTATGATTATCACTCGTATGGATTTAGTATATCTTCAGGAAAACGCAAGCGATATAATTGGTGGTATGTATCCAGCAGAGCCTTTTTATCGCATTTTCACGAAAGGTAATGACGTTCCTTTTTTAATCAACGCGTTTACTAATGTTTTGCTGGAGTGATTGTGTTATAATAGACCGTGGGGCTTTCACCCCACACCCCTTTGAAATATTAATTTTTGAAAGGCAGTGATTTACATGATTATGCATGAGATGAAACCCAATGAAAAAGTAGTAATTACAATTGGAGATATTAAAACTATTGAGGCAGAATATGATAGCAATATTGACCATGTTAGATTTTGCGTCAAATGTAAAGAGATTGCAGAAAACATTGCAAATCTTCTTGACAGAGAAGTGGAACTTAAATACCAAGATATTAGTGCCAATTATACATTTAAAGGTAAAATCTTAGGCTTGAGCAACCTAGTAGGGCAACGTGATGGTGTTGAAATTATTGCGACATCTCCAATAAAAAAACAACCATTTGAAACAGAGTTTCGTGTGCCAATTAATTTTAGGGCAAAAATATATAAATTCGAGAAAGACCCCGCGAAGTTGATGAAGGGTGTTTATGTTGGAGATGGGCAAACTATAGACATCAGCAAAAATGCTATCCATCTCTGGAGTGATGTTCCAGTTGATGATCCTCCTGAAACTATGTTTACTATAGAAATGCCACTTCCACGGGCGCGTGTATATAATCTGCCTGCATTATTGATTCAAAACCAACGTAACACTGCTACCAGAACATATGCATATGATTATATTTTTAACTTTGACTACTCTCTATTACCAGGGGAGCAAGAGCGTTTTTTGCTTGCTATCCTAGACTCAAAAATGAGGTCTTAATAAATAAAATGAAAAATAATACCAAGCGTATAGCCATTGTTGCTATGATAGCTGCCGTTTATGTTGTGGCAACAATCGGCTTAGCCCCTATATCTTTTGGAGCGGTGCAGTTTCGTATTTCAGAAGCATTAACTTTGCTTGTGTTTTTTAATCCTATTTTTGTACCAGGTTTAACCCTTGGGGTTCTAATCGCAAACTTTGCCTCTCCATATGGACTTATGGATATGCTACTTGGTACTTTTGCTTCATTCATTGCATTTGTGTTGATTAGAGTAACAAGGAACACAATAAACAACCTTTTTGTTGCCTCATTGTTTCCGACTATTACCAATGGCTTAATTATACCTTTTGTAATTCTTGGGCAAGAGTTTACCTTTGCATCTTATTGGGTAGTAGCCGCTTTGGTTGCATTTGGGCAATTTGTTGTGCTTACTGCAAGTTATGTTGTGTTTCGTATGCTAATGAAAACTAATCGCCCATTAATTAGTATGCTTGAAAAGCTGTAGCTTTTATCCTTAATGGGGCTCTGCCCCAAACCCCGCCGTTCCGCTGGGCAAAGCCCAACTATACTTCCTTCGGAAAGTGGCATAGCCACTTTTTAGGATTCCTTTGTTGGTTCTGCTTCCTGTGATTCTACTTCTTGTGGGATTTCATTAAAATAATCCACAATGCCCAGGTAAATACCCCAAGCTATCTTTTCTTGGTATTCCTCTGTAAGCAATCTGCTTTTTTCGCCAGGATTAGTTAAAAATCCACATTCAACCAGCACAGCAGGCATTGCTGTTTGTTTTAATACAAAATAATTACTGTTTTCTTTTGCATCAAATTTATTACTTGGGTCAACAAATTCTTTTAAACGATTTTGTACAAATGTTGCAAGTTTTTTGCTTTGTTCAGAATCATAATAAAATGCTTGCGCGCCACGCACTTTTGAACTTTGAAAAGAATTTTGATGTATACTTACAAAAATATCTGCATGGCTAGAATTGGCTATTTTGCGCCTTGTGTGCATATCACCAGATTTACTGCTTCCCAAGCCAGAGTCATCAGAACGAGTGATTATTACTGTTGCTCCGCCTTGCTCTAAAAATACTTGTAGTTTTTGTGCTATGGAAAGATTTATATGTTTCTCTTCTGTTTTTCCACTTACCATACCAGGGTCAAATCCCCCATGACCTGCATCTATAACAATAACTTTACGGCTAAGTGGCATAACTTCGGCATGTACGGTTGTTGTTCCCAGAATCAGTAAAATTACGAATGAGAATATTACTTTTAATGGAGTCATAAAAAAACCCACCTTGAATTATAAATAGTAAATACATTTGATTTCGCTATTTATCATGTTCTAAGTGGGCTTTTTTTATACAAAGTTTCATGTTGAAATAATGCATATTCTGAGATAGAATTATTGGAAGAAGAAAAACACATAATAAAGGAGAGCAGCCAATAATGACACCAATGATGCAACAATATATGTCCATCAAGGCAGAACATAAAGATACAATTCTTATGTTTCGCCTTGGGGATTTTTATGAGATTTTTTTTGAAGATGCAAAAATTGCTTCCAGCGAATTAGACATTGCGCTAACAGGGCGCGAAGGAGGTATGGACGAACGTGTACCAATGTGCGGAGTTCCACATCATGCGGTGGAAGGTTATATAACAAGACTGGTTGAAAAGGGTTATCGTGTTGCAATAGCCGACCAAGTAGAAGACCCAAAACAAGCAAAAGGAATTGTCAAACGTGAAGTTGTGCGAATTGTTACACCTGGCACAATTACGGATGCACATTTTTTACAAGAAGGGCAACACAATTATATCCTAGCAATACATAAAGGCATTGGATATTTTGGGCTTGCTATTGCAGATATAACCACAGGTCTTTTTGTAGCTACTTCAATGCCTGTGCCTGATGAACAGCAACTGATGGATGAAATAGCTCGCCTTAATCCAGCCGAGTTATTAATTTCCGAATCTTTTCCCCTTAGACGAGTAATAGAAAACATGATAGGTTGCAGGGCAACCATTGCTCAAGAATGGACATTTGAGTTTAACAATGCAGAAAAATGTTTGAATACGCACTTTGGCACATTCCATTTAGAAGGTTTTGGAATATCTGAAAGGGATATTCCAGCCGCAGGGGCATTATTAACTTATCTTGCTGAAACTCAAAAAAATGCACTAAGCCAAATAACCACTATAAAACCTTATGCACATCAAACTTATATGATACTTGATAGTGCAAGTCGAAGGAACTTAGAACTAACTACAGCGTCCCGCACTGGTCAAAAGAATGGAGCGTTATTGGGTGTACTGGACTACACTAAAACGGCTATGGGTGCGCGAATGTTGCGCGACTGGGTGGAGCAACCACTGATTAATATAGATGGTATAAAAAAACGCCTAAATGCTGTTGATGAATGGATTAACCTATCCCTTGCACGTAATGAATTAAGGGAATATTTGCATGGCATTCACGATTTAGAAAGAGTAATGGCAAGAATTTGCACAGGAAATGGTTCTGCTAGGGATTTAGCTGTTTTATGTAAATCCTTAGAATTTCTTCCCGCAATAGAAGAATTACTTGTTAATGTTACCAGTGAAGTAAATGAAGAAATAAGTAGAACTTATGATAATTTATCAGATATTCATGTGCGTATATCTTCAACTATTGTAGAAGCACCTCCTGCCATAGTACGTGAAGGTGGTATGATTCGTTCAGGTTGTAATACTGAATTGGACAAGCTACACCATATAAAACAAAATGCGCAAACATATCTGGAAGAGTTGGAAGCAAGAGAAAAAAAACAAACAGGTATAAACAGTTTAAAAGTGCGGTACAACAAGGTATTTGGCTATTATATAGAAGTAACAACAACAAATCTATCAAAAGTTCCAGATAATTATATTCGCCGTCAAACCCTAGCAAATGCCGAACGCTTTATAACAGAAGAGTTAAAGTCATTGGAAGACACTCTTCTGGGTGCAGATGAAAAAATTAATGCATTGGAATATGAATTGTATAACACACTTAGGCGTGAAGTAATAGAACAAATGCCACGAATTCAGTTCACTGCCCAAGTTATTGCTACTCTGGATGTTTTTCAATCATTGGCGCATGTAGCAGAGCGTGACAATTATGCAAAACCTATGGTTACAGAAGATTCATCTATAATAATAAAGGGCGGGCGACATCCTGTTGTCGAGAAATTAGGCGCGTTTATTCCCAATGATACCCATATGGATTCGGAAGAAAATAATTTAGCTGTCATTACTGGACCCAATATGGCTGGTAAGTCCACTTATATGAGGCAAGTTGCACTAATTGTGCTTATGGCGCAAATAGGTTCTTTTGTACCAGCAGATTCTGCTGAAATTGGTATAGTAGACAGAATCTTTACGCGAGTAGGGGCTTCTGATGATTTGGCTACAGGGCAAAGCACTTTTATGGTGGAAATGACAGAAGTGGCAAATATTTTAAACAATGCTACTTCACACAGTTTGGTAATTCTTGATGAAATAGGCAGAGGGACAAGCACCTTTGATGGATTATCAATAGCATGGGCGGTTTTAGAGCATATAGCCAAGAAAATAGGTTCTAAAACCCTGTTTGCTACCCATTATCACGAATTAACACAACTCGAAGGTCAAATAGAAGGTGTTGTTAATTTTTGCTTCACTGCACAAGAACAAAATGAAGGCATAGTATTCCTACGACAACTTATACAAGGCAGAGCAGGGCAAAGTTATGGCATTCATGTAGCACGATTAGCAGGGCTTCCATTAACTGTTCTAAATCGCGCAACAAAATTGCTTTCCATGTTAAATGCTTCTGATATCACACAAAAAGTTGAAGTTTCCACAGAACCTGATCCAGAACCAGATACTAAAGGGATAGAACTCATTGAGGCTCTATCAAAAATTGATGTAAATAAATTAACCCCTATGGAAGCAATGCTGACACTGGATAAGCTAAAGAAGATGCTGTAATACTTGTAGTGGAGGAGAAAATTTGAAACCATTAAAACTAACAATAAGCGATTTTGGTTCATATGCAGGTGTGCAAATTATAGATTTTACATTGATGGGTGAGCAAGGACTCTATCTTATAACAGGCGAAACAGGTGCAGGCAAGACCACTATTTTTGATGCAATTTCATTTGTATTATTTGGAGAAGCAAGTGGAGAAGGGCGCAAGGATTATAAAATGTTATGCTCTCACTTTGCTGGTGATAAACCAAAAACATTTGTAGAACTGGACTTTTTAGCAAATGGGAAAATATACAACATTCGCAGGGATATTAAAAATGGAAGACAATCCCCACAACTTACCTTGCCCTCACTTGATGAAAGTAAAATAATCCTTGTAAAAGTAGCAGATGTAGCGGAAAAAATACGGGAAATTATAGGGCTAACCCACGAACAGTTCAGACAGATTGTAATGATTGCACAAAATGACTTTCTACGTTTTTTGCGTAGCAACACAGAAGACAGATTAAAAATATTACGCCATATTTTTGGCACAGAAGCATACAGGTTTTTTCAGGATAAACTAAAAGAAATGGAATCCAGCGAGCGTGAGAAATATGAAATGATTGTCGCACGATTTCGGCAACACGAAGTGAATATAGATGAACGCGGAACATATTTTTCGAGATGGGAAGGTGACATTGAAGCAAACAAAATAGCATTAACTCAAATCGAAAAAGAACTCTACGATAATGCTGTAAAATCGAAAATCTTAGCTGTACAGCTTGCGGAAGCGGAAGAGCTAGGTAAAAAATTTGCAAATCTAGATAAAGCCAAAACCGACTTAGCAACTCACATATCCAAAGCAGAAGAAATGGCTACACTATCACAAAATCTTACCCGTGGCGAAATAGCATTACGAAAGGTCAAACCATATTTTGAGGCAACTAAAACAGCACAACTGGAATATGAAAATAGCCAAAATGCACTGGAAGAAGCAAAAAGGCAAGAAGTTACTACCCAACAGGAAAAAGAATCGGTGATAAATTTATTGGCAGCATTACCCTCAATAGAGGGGTTGCAAACGTTTTTTGCAGAAGTATCAAAACAATGGGAAGTTGTAAACCAACTACAAAATCAATTAGAAGTCTTGCATCAAGAATATACACAAGTTCAGGAGATTGAAGCAAACTATAATGTCGCCCAAGAATCGCTTGCTAAAATCAAAGATTTTGACCCCAATAAAGAACGTGTGTCAATTAAATTAAGCAAAGAGCTGGAGCAGCTAATGCAAAAATTCAGTGATTGCGATAGCTTTTATCGTCAAACAGAAGAATTTTTTTTGCTTAATCAAGCTGGAATTATTGCAAGAGAATTAAAGGATGGAAGCCCTTGCCCTGTATGTGGTTCAATGTCGCATCCAGAAAAAGCAAAAATTAGCGATAAAAATATCTCTGAATCCCTGTTAAGAAAGCATAAAAAAAACCGTGATGACACAGAAAATGAACGTAATGCAAAACTGGATGAGTTAAATAATCACAAGGCAGATTTGCAAATCAGACATGAGCGTTACATTACAGATATGACTAAAAAGGTATCTGAAACAGAAGGTAGACTTATTGTACGTAAAGAAAATGTTATCACTAACTTAATAACTTTTATTCCCAATATAGTATGGGAGAATGCTAATGAAGAGCTTGTAAAATTACGAGAGCAGACAAATGGCGACTTTCAAACTTTAAATGCTAAAAAATCTGTAATAGATAAAGAAATAAAACAACTCCAGAAAAAGCACGAAAATGCTATAGCCAAAAAAAATAAAGCAGAATTAGACTATCAATCTGCAAAAACACTGGTCTTGGAGCGGAAAAGTCTTTCACAATCAAATAAAGGTAAGTATGAAACTAACCAAGCATTGTATCACAAAGCTCTTGAAGAAAACGGCTTTTCAACAGAGGGGGAATTTTTATCTGCATTAATCAGCGAAGATAATGTAACAAGCTGGAGAAATCAACTACAAAAGTATGAAAACTCTGAGGAGAATATAAAGAATGATGTTAAACGTCTGGAGTTAGAATTAGCAGATAAAAAACATCCTGATGTGGTTATACTAAAAGAACAAACTGTTGAGAATGAACACGAATCTAATACTCTAAATCAACAACGCGATAAATTGCGAGAGCAAGAACACAAAATAACAGATCTATTAAAAGAGTTACGCCAAGCAGAGAAGGAATTTCTAATTATTCAAAAATTCTACACCACTATAAAAGATTTATCAGATATCGCTAATGGTAAAATTTCAGAAATTGGCAAATTGGATTTTGAAACATATGCACAAACAGCATATTTTGAGCGTATTTTATATGCTGCAAACCTTAGGCTATCCCCTATGAGTAAGGGGCAATATATATTAAAACGCAAGGCAGATACGAGCGATAGACGCTCGAAAATGGGCATGGACATTGAAGTGTTAGATACCTACACAGGCAAATTGCGACTAGCACATAGTTTATCTGGTGGTGAATCCTTTATGGCTTCCTTGTCATTGGCACTGGCACTTTCTGATGTTGTACAGCAAACAGCAGGAGGCATTCGCCTTAATGCGTTATTTATTGATGAGGGTTTTGGAGCTTTGGATAGTGAAACTTTGGATGTAGCAATGAATACCCTAGCTGGAATGGTGGGAGAAAACAGAATCATTGGTATTATTTCGCATATAACAGAACTCAATACCCGAATAGATAGGCAGATATGTGTTCAAAAAACCAGGACAGGTAGCAAAATTAAAATTGTTGTTTAGGTAAGTTATAAAAAGCGATTTAGTCGCTTTCCGAAGGAAGTTCACCTGGAGATGAAACCCTCTTTTCAGCGATGGTTTGAACTTCGCGATTGTATCGCTCGCTTTCACCCATGCCGTTATCTGCTACCTGCCATAGGCGGGTTTGAGTATAAGTATTCGCAAAAGTTAAGTTTTGCGAATACTTATACCAATGCTTTTAGTTCATATTTTTGTCCCAACAAAACAAAATACATCAAAAGTGTCTGCCTAAAATCCAAGGTGGACGTTTTTTGGTCAAAGAGTAGGGCAGGCATATAATAATTTATACTAAGAATAAGAAGCAGAAAAATTGTATAACAATAGAGATGAGATGATAATAATGATAGGTCAACGATTGAAAAAATTAAGATGTGAAAAGAAGGTACGACAAGAAGATAAAAATTGAAATCGCCAAATATTTTGATGTTTCTATGGATTACTTAATGGGTATACCTCTTTCCCACGGCTACGACTAGACGTGGGTTTATTTGACGCTTACCGATAGTCGAACTCCATATTGGGGTATTTCTCGACACCTTCCATCTCTGATAATCTCGTAACTGTAGAAATTGAATGTTCATCCTTATCAATAATGTGTACTTCATCCCTGCATAGAAAATCGCTATCTAATACAATGGTGTCATGTGCAGTAAAGATAAGTTGTGCGTTTCTCTTATTTATTTCTGGGTTATTAAACATCCTCACAAGTTGCCTAAAAACTATAGAGTGTAGGTCTTTTTATCTAACTCATCGCAAACATATATGCTTCCCTTTACCAATGCACGAAAGCAATATTGCTAATCTCTGAACCCCTTCCGAGTCATCTTTTAATGGAACTTCACTGATTGAGCCATCAGGTCTTTTATGCCATAGCTCTAATTCTCTGCGGCTGTCATATGGGTCAGGCTTTATAATTCTCATATCCTCTATAGACGGGTCAAGGCACTTAAGAATATGTCGCATATTTGTTCTAATCAAACTATCCTTATCTGCAACGATGAGCCTCGCATAGAAATCAAAACCATCGATTTTTCCCATGGAGATATCTAAACTACGGAGTGCTTGTTCCATCCACTTGTGAATCGATCCACAGTCCTCACGCCAATAAAGATAGGTAAACCATAACCAATTTCCATCAAATCGACGATTCACACATTCCTCACCAAGTGGAAATAATGTTTCATACTTTGTTTTATGTCTATCATATATCAATTGAGGTGCAGAATCTTCCTTACCCAAATCACGCACTGTGAATGTTTCTGACGTGATAACCCTACCCGCCTTAGAATACTTTAACTCATACTCATAATCGTCAATAATAAAACTAATACGATTATGGATGACATGTGAAGAAGGTTCACTATGGGGTACGACGTTGCCTTCACGGTCTCTCATATTATTTGGAAATATGTCCTCCGCAATATTTCCTAGCAGTTTAAGAAAGTTAGACTTCCCGCTTGCGTTTTTCCCATATATAGCTGCAACTGGAAGGATACCAAATTGGCGACCTACTTTACGTTCTCGCACTATATCGTAAAGCGCATCATCATGCTCTGGTATTAGGTTGCCATCTTTATCTAGGCGTTTTCCATTCAATGGTGCTGACATGTCTAATGTGACACTCTCGCCGAAACAATGGCTGTTTTCAACTGTAAATGATTTTAACATTTGCAACACTCCCTTTTGTAATTATAGTTATTCAATGTTGGAAGGGAGTGACAGTTGTTAATCTGATAGCCCATGCCTACTTCTAATGGCTTCAGTTATAAGGTGTTCTAATTCAGTTAAAGGTAAAATGGGTGTGAGGGGGTCTTCAGGCACAGCAAATATAGTTGGATTTTGCTCCCAATATGGGTATTGATGATGTAACCACCACTCGTCCATATCGTCCCAATTTGGTGAAACTATTAATTCTTTCTCAACGCCATCATCAGTAAATATCAAATAGTAGTAATAAGCATAGTGTCCACCGTAATCCACATTATAATACACAATAACTCGACCTTCCCTATCTCTAAAGAAAGCAGGCATCCTATTGAGCCATATTGTTGGCTCGTAACCTCCATCTGCGTTTGTTAATCGAAAAATCAGCCAGTATTTTATTTATTCCTCATCAGTGCCACCACTGTTTAACAGAATATCTCCACTGAAATAAAAGAACCAGCCTTTTCTTTGTTATTAGATGGCT
>Ga0123355_10006103_pt1 | contig 17771 bp, 15 predicted proteins | sample TergutEmb28metaG_3_FD_89872 | JGI IMG/M metagenome (GOLD analysis project Ga0123355, IMG submission 89872) | Embiratermes neotenicus P1 segment gut microbial communities from Petit-Saut dam, French Guiana - Emb289 P1 | ecosystem: Host-associated > Arthropoda: Insects > Digestive system > Gut ... | reverse complement strand
TAAGGCAACAGAGACTGTATCATAAGGTGACGAACACTAGATCATAAGGCAACAGTGACTGTATCATAAGGTGACGGACACTAGATCACAAGGCAACAGAGACTGTATCATAAGGTGACGGACACCAGTACATAAGGCAACAGAGACTCTACCACAAGGCAACAGACACCAGACCATAAAGCGACAGAGACTGTATCATAAAGCGATAGGAACTGCATGACCAGCGAAATACAGAGGTTAGAAAGGAAATGAATAACCCTTTTTAACTATTATTTATAAACAATGACAACTACTAAACACAACACAGAAGTGAGACAATATGATACAAAATCAGGGCTGAAATATGCATGTGTTGTTACGTGCGTGGACGGAAATGTTAATGTCGTTTAATGTATCATTACGATCTGGTGTGATATATATATATATATATATATATATATATATGTGTGTGTGTGTGTGTGTGTGTGTGTGTGTGGTGACAATAGTAGTCCACTTTCGAGATTGGAAACCCAATGCAGTAATTCTGTTTTTGGCTTCTTGACGAATTGGATCCAGCTTCCGAGCTGTAATGGCTAAACATAGCATTTTACATTAGACAAATTACAAAAATATAATCTTGTGCTTACATTTCGTTCATTTTTATCCCGGTGGCCAGTATCTCTATAAAAATTAGCTTGGGGACCCACTCGGGGTTAATAAATATCATAATGTCTTACAAAATGGCAGAACCGAATACAAGAACGACGCTCATATCTTGTCATTAAATGCTGCCTGTCATTCGTGCCATAGGTTATTCTGTGACATTTTGCAATGCTCGTGATATATTCGTTGACACTTTCAAATGTTTCTGCTACATCCAGTAACAATGTGTAATATTCATGACATATTCAGTGACCCAGTATTCGTGCCACATTCGCTGGCATTATACACTATTTGTACCATATTTAGAGACACTGTACAATATTTGTGCCACGTTCAGTGACTCTGTACAACATTCATTCCACCGTCAGTGGCACTTTACGGTATTCGTGCCACATTCAATAACTGTAAAATATTCGTGCCATATTCAGTGGTACTGTACAGTATTCCTACTATAATTAGTACCACTCTGCACTATTCCTACCGCATCCCATGAACTGGACAATATTCCTATAGTAATGAGATTTCACTCTATGTAATTTTTCCCAATTTTAGTCTAAATATGTAATTTGTGTTGGGCAAATAAACTATCATGCTCTTGAGGGACGCGGAGAGACTGCATGACATTTGAATGACTATATTCTAAGCAAGTTTGTGCTGTTCAGGTATTAATATTGTGGATAAAATATGCACATAATGTGGTTGACATGAAGTACTCATGTTATGAAAGGGTGTCGGTATTGCATATCTGATTACATCGACATTAAAATTACGTAATGTCCTTCAGCACTTCCAGCATTAAAATAATAAAATTCGCTACTATTTTAGGTCATAAAATTTGTTCGTTAATGACAGTCGACTTGTGGGTGAAATGAAGCCGCTGGCGCCGGAATCCCCACCACACATGTGGTGTTTTTGTAACGGCACAAAAGGAAATGGACAGTTCTTTCCTCGTGGTTGTCTGACCTGATGGCTGTACAGACGACATGGAGTCTCCGTGGCTACCTACTAATGGACTGTAGTGACTAGAATTTTTGATATAGGAGACAGCAGCAGGAATATGTTCCAAGGCCGGCTCTGGAATGCGTCCAGCTTCCCACCCATTGACTATATGTGCCTGTTTCCCCAGGGATAATGGGGCCAGGGTGATCAAACTGGAATGTCCCCCGCCAAATAGTGCCAACATTCACAAAACTGCAAATGCAGCAGTCCATGACATATTACACAAGTTTTATGAAGGCGTATTTTACCTCCAAACTGTCACGCAGAGTCACGGTACACACTTAAACTTATAAATCGCGACGGAATTAAGTGAATGTCTCCTATAACTAATAAATCATAGTGGGTCAAGATGTATGGAAAAACAGGATGAAAATCAATGTGTGCCGTGCAGTGAAGTGCCATTCTCACTGAGCCGACTGTCTCGAAGTTCCCGGTTGCTCCACAACTTCTTGCAAACAACCGCTACAGCAAGACAGGCGACAAAATTATTTCTCCGGCACTACTAATTATCCGTCAGGGGTAAAAGAGGCAAAATTGTCCCTATCCGCTCAATTGGGCGTAGACATTCAGCTCCACACATTCTTAACCTCGGCGCTAGGTGAAGGTGAGTGGTAAACTGTGCAAGAATTCCAGTACCAAATCAGTAGGAGACTTGGTTGGCTCGTAGCTGGTGTGGATGTTTTCGGAGGAGGAAACTTTTCTTGCCTGTGACCATATTCCCGGATCCCGCGAATTATCCTTTTGAAAATTATATGTAACGTGGATTTTAATTGGTATTTTGTTGCTGTCAAGCACAACCACATACCTTGCGTAATGTCAGCAGCATGTATCAGAACTTCTTCCATTGTCATAGAAGCACTCAAAAACATACTGCGTTTTGAAGCAAACTGCCTCCTTCTTCAAATGAAACCGGTAATCATAAAACACAATTGACCAAACATGTAACACACACACACACCAACCTACTTCACACGCGAATTTAAAAATATAAATTCCAAATACGCAAACCTTACAAATTTTTTAAGAACACTGATAAAATATAAAAATTTAAAATAGGTCTGCAAGTCAGTATACCAGAACTAATAAAATATTTAAAAAAAATTCAATAAAAACGAAATAGTTATATACAAGCACACCGCATAGCGCCTCTCCCCGGTAAAAGTTTTCCTGGTGGAACGCCTCTTGGTTTTTATTATCCAAACTTCAATAACCTATGTTAACTCTCTTTGCAAATGTTTTGGGCCGGTGTTTATATAGTAAAATCTTATATTAAATTTCGAAAAGCTAAATACATTTTTTAACAAAACGGTGCCCATGCAAAGTGTACATGTTACTTCATACATGGCAACTGCTTTTAACAACCATATTAATTGTTTGGTGATCAGGGAGCGACGATTTTGAGTATTTTCCATCATAACATGACAGTCTTATACTTATGTATAGGCGTTTTACTTTGCTCTGGTTGCCTTTTAGGGAGTTTCGAGTTGACGTACCGCAGTATAATTTTCTCCATTTAAAATAATAGCAAACGGGCTTCCGGTTAGCCTTTTCGCGCAGAACGTCTGATTTTCAGGAACGGATTACAGACCTTACCCGGGAGATTGCTGTATAACAACAACCAGCACCGTCTGTTGGTGGTAATGAACCCAACACAGGAACACACATAACATCAGGAAAACAAATGACCTAACCTAAATCAAATTTGAGTTCCCCCCCAATCGAAGAAAACGAAATAGTAGGTACAGGTGTCTCCCGCCTGGGTTGACTGAAGGGGTTGTTGGAACATGGCATGTGAGCCGTTTCTCTGTGTTTCCTGTAAGTAGCATTGGGCTCACACTGTAGAAAACTAGCCTGTGTCCGGTCAAACATGTTCCCGTCTTCATAGGCAAGTAATGCCAGTTTTGACTTACCAAAGCGCCCTTCATTCAAATCATAATTAGGTTCTTTTAACCTCACACCCAGAATCTGCCCGTTTCATCAGTGTGATCTCTTCCACATTCACACGAGCTCTTAGAAACACAATGTGATATCTCTGGTATGCCCTTAATAGATTTTGTTTTCTCAAGTCACTTCATAAAGCGTATTTGGTTTTAAAGAAAGTCCTAATGTTGTAACGTCCACTAATCATTTTGAAATTATCAGAAACCCCTCTAGCATATTGAACGGATGCAATACACAAATGGCTTCTCATCATTGTCTCTTTGCGCCTCACTACTTCTAGGCTTCTTGTGTATAATAGACGCCACGAAGCACACAGGGCAAGCATTAGACACCAAGTCATTCTTGACCTTCTCCAGTCCTGCCAAGCTGTACTGTTTATTGTACTGTACATAACTTGCTGGCTTTAAACCATGCTTTGTATTACTCCCCTTTTACGTGAAGGAGGATGGTTAAATTCATTGTGAAGATAGTGTACAGTGTGCGTTGGCTTTCTGTGTGTCACATAAGCACACACCATTCCGTCTAACACGCCAGTTTGTTATTCCTTTCAACACTAAATCCTGCGATCGCAGACGATCAGCCATTCTCTACAAAACCCTCTCAAGCAAAACCCTATCAAGGCAAAGTCTTAGTACTTCCGATATCTCACAACAAACACTTAGTGATTAGAGACACATAATGCAAAGATGTCACCTAAGATCTCTCATTTTACCTTGATTTTTAGGGTTTTGGAGAGAACAACTGATGATGATCGTTTTCGATCGAAACATGTAACGTTGAAAGATATACTGAAGTGTCTTATTAGATGGAATTGTGTGTGTTCACGGGATAGACTGGACACAAGGGGACGGATATCATCACATAATTTTCTCTGTACCATAGTGACCAAGGAGGCTCCCTCCTCAGTAACAAAGACGTCCAAAAATGAGAGAACCATTAGACTCCCCCTTCCGTAGCAAATTTGATAGTTCTCCTTAGGGTATTTACAAAAGTACCCGAAGGTTTTCAGGACCACGTTTCCAAGTAACGAATGTCTCATCTAAACACGTAAGCCACAAAGAAGGTTTCTCATTAGCACAATCTGTCGCCAACTCTTCAAAAACCTCCATATCAGTATTACTGGCCACAGGTGAGGCTGAACTTCCCGTGGCCTGCTGGCTGAGCTCTTTCACTTTTCATACTTTCTTTGTGTGACGTCGCCTAACAAGGAATGGTGGCCCCATTTATCGTATGTTTGAATTTAATGCGTTTATGCTGATGCATATTGAAGTGGAGAAATCATAGCTGCGGGGGTTGGCAATGTCCTTGTCTGTGAAGTTTATTTTTCAGAGCACTAGCACTGTATAATGTAACCGATTTTAATAATTCACGTTTTGTGATTATTTCAACATATTGCTTTAGATTATGTTGCAAAAAAGGGAAAATATACACTTTCAGACAGTTGTATACAGTAAACAGACTACATATTTGCCGATGTGTGCTGACACGCACACTGCATACGCACACATACAGACACACTTCCGCCTCGCGAGGGTATATTATAAGAGAAGTGTAATTACTGAGTAGCTGTGCTTTACTTGTGGCAGGGGGGTGGGGGTGGGGTGAGATATGAAGGGATGGGTAGGGGTCAGAATTTAGCAGTGTGGAACAGTAATATCCGACAACAGATGGCACGGCCTCGAGAGGTTTCTATGTCCACCCAATGTAGCCCACAACAAATTTACTGCAGGGTGTTTCGTCTACTCATCTGTCTCGACGATATTTAATATTACTTCAGCATTCTTTCGTGTTAATGGAAGAGGTCGGCTGAAAAATCAATTCGCATATAATTTGTCCACATCTACTCTTTTTTTTTCCAACCCGTTTTGTATGTTTTAGAAGCCTTTTGAGATTAACGACATCTGTCAGACACTGACAGTAACTACATCCGATATATATATATATATACACACATATACATAAACATATACATACACACGCACGCACGCACGCACGCGCGCGCGCACACACACGTAGTTCACCATAAACCGTCTGCCATGACATATAAGCCTTATGCATGAACTACCTTTTGCGTCAACACATTTGATCTTAAGGTATTTCTTAATAAAAAAAAGACAGACATAAAAACTCTGTTCGTTAATGAACCTGGTTTTAATTGTATGTATTTAGAGACTAATCTGACAAGCTGTCAACCAAAAAGTATTGTTTCTTCTGACACCACTCCTTTTTGTTGCAGGCGTCTTTCTATTCGACGGCGCTGAAGACTCTCATCTCTGTGTCGACTGTGATTCTTCTGGGGCTTATCGTGGCCTACCATGGCCTGGAAGTACAGGTCAGTAAACAAACTGTAAATTACTTTATTATCATGGTCTACCATGGTCTGGAAGTGCCACCGGTATACAGACAGTAAAAAGGTAAATCAGTACCATTATAGGCACGAGATGCCCAGAGAGTTCCAGGAAGTTAAGGTTCCCAGGTTACATGACAATGGCCCAGGGTGGTGGTAAGGTTGTCAGCCTTACGCACCGGCCTCTTTTATCCCCAGAAAATACTCCTGGTACTCATTTATGTTAGAGGCTGGGTCGACCCCAGGCCATAGTGCGATCGGAAAGATTATGTCAATGAAAAATTCCAATGACACCATCTGGAATCGAACCAGCGACCTTCCGATTTGTAGCACAGCACCTTAAAACAGACAGTGTGTGGCTTTATTATTTCCTCGTGTGAGAAGTCCCCCATACTTAATGTACTAAATGAATTGGATGGAGTGTGAAATATGACTTTTAAGTGTCACTGGCTTGTGGTCAAATATAGCTTGGTATTTTGTCCAAAATTTTTATTCAGATTTTGCTGTACTAGCGCTCCTGTGCTTGTGACAATTCTGTCTTCAGACATATATTTCATATCTATAAATTTAATTTACTTACGAACGACCATAATAATAGATCAGAATGCACCCTTTTCCCTCTAAGTGAAGTCTGTAACCAGTTCCCATTCTGCTGCTCGATTTTTCATACCTCAGATTCGTATCTGTATACCACAAATAACTCAACGCCATCCATCCCGCAGATCTACATTCTGTGTATCAGAGTCTAAACTCTTGTAAGCTATAATGTCTACAATTTTAAGTTGTCATTTGGTGTTCTTATTAGGCCCTTATCAATTGCCTGGTGAATTTTGGTCTCCTTTCGCCGTAGTGTTGCTTCCATTGCCCTCTACGTTCAACCTCTATACCTAGATATGTAAATTCGTTTGATAAGCCTACTTTTGACCACACATAAACCAGCATTCTTTCTACGTCGCTTTTTGTTCCTATTAAATCACAATAAGTATCAACAAATATTTCTCCTATAAACGGACACAAGTGAAGAAATCTTGTCCTTGACTCAGCCTTGTACAGCACGTGTAATTAGAACCCATTATGGACGTAAGAGCATAAGCCATCAGCGTGATGTACAAAGTTATATCTCTTATGGAACATGCTGTTGCAGACTCTCGGTGAGTGATATGTACAGATTAAGGAACAACAGCAGTAGGAGCATTCCTTTGGTGCCTGTGTGAGTCAGATAAGGGCGCAGTACACTAGGCGTAATGCGACCGGAAAGAAGCACGTAATCCGAGAGACGCCCAGAGAGATCGCTTGTAGGCTAGTCCGTATTTCTGCAACACTTCTGACCGAATTATTCCAGGAATGGTCGATTATCCGGTTTACATACTCTGTTGAACACTTACAAAGACTCATATTCCTTCTGTTCTGAAAGCAGCCCCGTCCAGTGTCTTCACTGCTGATGTCTGAAGCGTCATAGTGCAATCAGATCACTTATGTTGTTGTTATCAGTTAATGCTAACAGATTTGCACTTGCTGTGGTTTAGTCCCTGATGATATAGCGTGGCGACGTAGTTACTTCTACTCAGAAGTCCCGGATTGAATCTCGGCTTCAAGCCAAACTACCTTGTTTGACATTCTTCGTGATGTCGATTAGCCCTTCCAGGAAAGTTTTGCACTCGTATTTTAAAACACAAAAAAACTTTTTGTGCGAATTTTGTTTCAAAAACATTTCGAAGTGATTGGTGTTTAACCAAATATATAGCGGAATATTCCCGATCAAAATGTAGTGCGAATAGTTGTGCATTACAAGAGCTTTATAATGTAGTCTGACGGAACTGTTGTCCTGTATCCAGTTCACCGTTACATACCATCCATACAAAACTATCGCATCATCTCTAGCTCACTGTCACATACCATCCATGAAAAACCATCTCATCATCTCCACTTCACTGCCAGGTATCATATATGCAGAACTGTCGCATTGTAACCAGTTCAGTGTCAGGTATCATATATGCAGAACTGTCGCATTGTCACCAGTTCACTGCCAGGTATCATATATGCAGAACTGTCGCATTGTCACCAGTTCACTGCCAGGTATCATATATGCAGAACTGTCGCATTGTCACCAGTTTACTGCCAGGTATCATATATGCAGAACTGTCGCATTGTCACCAGTTCACTGCCAGGTAACATATATGCAGAACTGTTCCATTATCTCCAGGTCACTGCCAGGTATCATACATGCAAAACTGTCACATTATCTCCACTTCACTGCCACCTATCTTATATGCAGAACTGTCACATTATCTGCAGTTCACTGCCACGTATCTTATACGCAGAATTCTCGCATTATCTCCAGTACAAATTCACGTGTCATGTATGCAGAAATTTCGCATTATCTCCGGTTCACCATACCGCCTAATAATGTGGAGTATGTCCAGCATCCTTTGCTGTCAGTCATGTGGTTTTTGATGCGATTCAAATAAATATTTAGACAGTAATTGGTCCCGTGCATGCCACGAAGCCCTTTGGGGTCTTGGGGGTTTAACTATGCTCATTTTTAACCTCGGCCAGGTCAGTGGTCAGCTTGAGAGTATCGCCGCTGTAGTCCTTGTGGGAGGACATCCTGTGCCCGTTGAATTGGAGGCTGGGTGGGAACCCAGATGCTCTTGGCTTAGAAGACAAAAAGTTATTGCCCCAGCCGGTAATCGGACTCCGATACCGTGGACATCCTACTACGGTGACTGAGCAACTGCTGACTTTGATGAAATTGGAAATTGGAAATTTTCTCTTTGGAATAGCGACGCGGAAATGGGAGAAGAAACTCGAAAAAAAAATGTCAGAAGCTGCAGCTGACTCATTGTTGTAACCAATGGAAAATGGAGCTGATTCATTGTTGAATACGGTGGAAAATGCAACTGACTCATGTGGTATCCTGTGGGGACTTTGTGCATTAAACGCTCTTGCAATAGAGAGTTACCTAGTGAAGGTGTAACTGCTGTTTATACATGACAAGCCTCTGCCGATACTTAATGTCGGATATGCTGTATTAAGGACCAGTAAATTCAGATTTATGATTTGCCGTTGTTTCTCGGAATAAAGAGTGGTGATTCTTGTAAATCCTAGTGAAGGCTATGCTTCATTTAACGATGAATTTTTGTCACTGCTTTGCAAAAAATCAGGATTGTAACAAGATTTTGAAAAGTGAGACACGAATCCTGTTCTTTGAATAACTCGCGTTGTCGGCAGGTCACTGGGTAACTGTTGGTAGTCAGTACGGCTTAACATCGTATGGACACTGCTTTGCGAACTCACGTATTGAAAACCAATTTGAGTTAAAATGTGGTGGACTAATTGAAGGTATAATTTCATCATTTTCGGGATACAAACTCCATTACAATCCTCAGTTATTCTCTGTTTTCGGGACTGATACTTCCATAATACCACTTTCTGAAGCTCAGTATCTGGTATATCCATCTTGAAATGATCGATATTTGGCAACGAAATTTCCCGTGTTTTTATCTTACTGAAAAATTAAAAAGTAATTTCACGTGTTCGTGGTACGCGAGGTGTTCTGTAATCCAATAACTTTCTTAACTTAAAGAGTGCTACATTTTCTGTGCATTAGAATATTAGATTATATTTCCTGTAATTTTGTACGGAAAGACAAACGTTTCAGATTCCAAAAGTCAGACACCAGGGAAGCTATATCTCGCACTTACTCCTGTGTCGTTCTCATTTCCTGTCTAACTGTCTTCCCTGTTGTAGGAGGGAGAGAAGGGCGTATAATTTAATTGAGAGCAAGCTAACTTGAATACTGGGTTAGCGTCAGGAACTGCGGCCTCAAGAGAAAAGAGGAGGAATTGGCATTCCCAGTTCTCCCGCACTTTATATTCCTAGGCAAGCAGCACGTAGCAACGCAGAATTACGTAGCGTACCCTGGACTGTCGTGCGTGTTTTGGACCGACATGTTAAAGGAATGTAAGAGGTCCACAATCAATAACGTGTATACGTCATAACTCTCTGATCGAAGACATGGTGCCGGAGTTAAAGTTTTATGATGTCAGATATTCAGTGTCATTAAAATGTCATCAGTGTTCGTGGTGTACTCGTAGACTTTCTCGGCTTCGTGAAATCACTGTCTTATCACAGATCGATATGCCTGAGAAACTCGAAATTCCAAAGGCGGTGATTTTTGTCTTATTTAATAACACTCTTAGTTGCTGCGAATTTATGGCGTTGGTAATGGATTAATGAGTATGGAGCACTGGCGGAATAATACTGACAGGGGAAACGTAAGTACTTGGAGATAAACGTGTCCCAGTGCCACTTTGTCACCACAAATCCCACACTGACTGGCCTAGGATCGAACCCGGGTCTTCGCGGTGAGCCTTGGAACGGCCTTAAAACGGTGATGATGACCGGAGTCTTCCGTTATATAACACTGTGTAGACTGGTAAATTGTTACCGACGCTTCGAAGGATCATGCTGCCTCCATTTTCAGGGCCTGAGAAGTTAAAAAAGTATATGTACTGAAGAAATACGTGGCTGCTGTATTATATAGGAAAACGCATTCACATTTCCCTAAATGTACATCTGTGCTGGCCTGAAAACTGAAGGGAAAGAATAGCATATTTAATTGTTATACCGTAGTAATTCAACATAAGCAATATTCTCACGATGTATGACAGATTCCACCTGAAGCATTCTGTGTGTTGAAAAGGAGAGTTTGTCCCGGTCACGCCATAAAGGTAGCTGGGGGTGTGAAATTTTAGTGCCACATTCTTAATTTTGACATTCGGTAGAGGTGAATGTTCATCTCCACATCCCACGTGCCTTATCCTCTGGAAAAAGCCTCCGGTACCCACTAAGTATTAGTCTCTGCGGACCTTAGGTTTGGTGTAGACGTCTGGGAGGAAATAAAAATTACTTGCCCTGACGGGAATCGAACCACAAGTTATCGGGCATCCAGTCTCTAGCCTAATTACTACATTACTGGAGCCTGTTAAAGAGGAATGTTAAGTTGCTGCTTCATTAGTGCGAATTAACTGAAGACCTTTTTCTCATTGTTACAACAGAGAATATCGTGTGTTACGTTATCTAAACAAAAAATATATAGTGAGGATTTACATGATCGTTTGTAGTGGCCTCGGTTTTGAGCGGATCGGTTTTAGCGTGGTCGATTAATTGACGGAAACCTACCCAGGTCTTCATCCCCCTACCCCACCGCCAAGCAGTCCGCTTGTACGAGTTATCTCTCCCACCTCATTCCACTTTATCCCTGATAGACGAAGCTCTTCATAAGGGTGGCTGAAAGGTGGGGGTTAGTATGCTATGACCCGAAGCACAGCGAGGATTTCGAATCTCACTCATAGATGTAAAAAGGGCTTAAATAATACAATAACTGTCCTTCAGCCCTTTAAAGCCCAGTGGTTACTTTATGTACTGCAAGGTTTAATATTAAAAAATTATACTTTCTGCCCACGCAGTGTATTTATGTGTTCTGTACGGATCTCAGAAAAAACAGCGACTATTTCCCTATACAACATTAACTGACTGATTTTTATAACCGAATCGGAGTGTGTTTACTGCACGGTACAAGCTGAATATTTTAGTATAAGTGCGGTTAATTTTAATCTTAAAATGCTTAGTTTATAATTAATTTATGGGGTACACAAAATGAGGTGAATGCAGGTTAAATTCCAAATTTATGTTTTCCACTCTGTACAGCAGTGTTTGAATTCACGCTGCAGTGTAATAACCCCAGTCTGAATAGACAGAGCGGACCTGAAGGAAGTTGCCAGACTTGAAGTGTACATTAATCAAAGCTTGCGCTTCACAGTTTGAGTTCGTACGCTGTAATCGAACGTTGGGAGTATCCCGAGCAATTGCCTTTCCCCAGTCTGTTTTCCCACATCCCGATATCGACATCACTATTATTTTCAGTTTCCTCCCAGCGACTGGATTTTTTCGTTAATTTTTCCCATTATTTTGGCCGCTGAACTAGTTTGGGCTTTCCTGAGCTTTTGGTTTTACGTGCATTTAACAACAAAATTGAGGTAGTTTCCCAGTTTTATTTCCTGAAGTTGACAATTTTCATACCTTTTCTTTAACAGAATATTTCTACAGCGTGAGGGAAGGACGGACGGACGGACGGACTGACGGACGGATGGATGTGTTTTATTATTACTGTTACCATTATTACTGGCATTGTATTTACATGGTTTTAGTTTGTAAAGTTGGTCGTCATTGTGGACTCCTGTTCATTCGCAGTTCTGTAATTCACTTCCACCTCGTCAAGATATACAATTCGCTGTGCTGCTGCGGCAACTTCTCTTTCACACTGTGCGACAGTTAATATAAGAAGCAGGCGTTACTTTCCATAACTCCTTATGGGGGAGCGCATAATTTTAGACCAATGGGACACGTAACATGGTTTGATAAGAATTTGAAATACTGCATGCAAGAAGAGAAAAATTTTCAGTTCCATAAATGATAGCGCTATCTGGTTATTACTGATATATTACAGTTCTAACAGTATAGTCGCTTCTTAAGGCAGAATTTGAAATGCAACATTTTCATTGCTTAGATTTTTGTTTATGGTTTGTGAAACTGTGTAGTCTAGTAGGCGATTAGCGTATGAGAGAAAAGTGCTGCCTTCATCTTCAGGGTAGAAATAAAGATGGAGTGAGGAGGTTGTTCTGACACTTTGGTAACCACCTTTAAGTCCACAGACGGCCACAATCTAATTACGTCAACCAGTTGTTCATGATCGCCACAACAAAACCTCTTAACTGACGTTTGCCTGAAGTCAGTCAAATTCTGTATTTATTTACTTATTTATTGATTGATTAACTCAGTCGCCGTATATATTACTGCTTTTTCTTTACGCTTGTTTGTGTTTTTCTTGTTACTTCCATTCTCCATCTTTGTTTCAGCAGCGTCTCATGTCTGTAATTTTATCGAGCCGGCTAAACTATGTCCTTTCATTTCACATGCATTTATTAATTACTGGTAATCTTTCTTTTTCCTTCTTTTCTTCTTGCATTGTTTTCCGCTGCTCCTTCATCTAAAGGACTCCTGTTAGCTGTGTCGCCTGTGCGTCCATTTCAATCTCAACCAGTCACAGTGTTTCACAGTTCTACGTTTCTTTCAGCTGTTTATGATCGACAACTGTGCTGACGATTGGCGGATCGCAATGACGTGGCAAAGGATGTCTCAGATCGCTCTGGAACTGAGTATCTGCGCGGTGCACCCAATTCCGGGCGAGTACTACTTCCTGTGGACCACAAAGCTGGCCAACAAAGGCGGTGACATCGACTCGACGTGGGTACCATACGATGTGACCTTGTCCCTACCCATGTTCCTCCGTCTCTACCTCATCTGCAGAGTCATGCTTCTTCACAGTAAACTGTTCACTGACGCTTCGTCCAGGAGTATTGGTGCTCTCAATCGTATCAACTTTAACACGAGATTTGTGCTCAAGACCCTCATGACAATTTGCCCTGGCACTGTATTGCTGGTTTTTATGGTTTCCTTATGGATCATCGCCAGCTGGACGCTGAGACAATGTGAAAGGTAAGGTTACCCTCGTGTCATCCTTACATTATAAATACCCCCACAATATCAGTACTTGACACAATGCAGAAACATCCACCAAATAAGACATAACATGAACCTCTCTAGGCACCTTTTTTCTTCCAAAAATTCTGAGCACACTTCAGGATACATTCAAAGTTAAGGTAAATTTGTCCCTGTACGGGCCATGATATAGTACAATGAAATTATGTATAGATCCACTCATTCTTAATCTTAGCTACAGGTGGAGTGGTCAGCTTCACGTTCCGGTTGATTTACTTCCGGATAGAGAACCCCTGGTACCCGTTTAATAGGAAGCTGGCAGGGTCCCAGTGCTGCTCCTGACTTTTTTTAGAACATGTAAACCCCTTAATCCTGCCGGTATAGTAGCAGTGATTCATCTGAATTCCATCTTGTAGCATAGACGCTACACCAGCTGAGCTGTTCAGGCTACCGTATTTGGGATAGACCTACCCATCTTCCCGAGATATTTTGTTTCCTGTCACGATGACGAAAATTAACACTGAAATTAACTGTGTCCACTCAGTTTTATTATTGCGGAACACTACCGAATTTCATGGCGAGTTTAGTGTTGTGCCAAGAGAGTGAGGATATTGTGGCTAGTATGCGTGCTGGAAGATGCGAGGTCTAAATTCTGGAATCTGGTAGAGTTTTTTATCCTTCAAAGCTTCCAGATCGGCTGTGTGTTCCACTGTTTACTCCCTGATGGGTACCGGGGACCTTTCCGGAGAAAAGAGGCTAGGGCGTGAAGCTTGCATCTAGTGCCAAGGTTAAGACCGGGTGGAGCTCCACCTCTACCTCCCACCCCTCCAGGTGTCATCGTGGTACTTGCAGAAGCAAGTGGAACTCTTTTATCTTCCCAAGACAAATATTTAACCTTGTTGCTAGACTCCTGAGTAGGAGGGGACAGTTGGCATATTAAAAATTGCATTTGTCATAATAACTGAGGTACTGTTTCCCATATAAGTGGGTATATAATGTTACAAATTGCGAGATTTTACGTTCTCACAGCGGCGTCTATGACGACTGGACATGATTTGTCAATATTTTCTGGATTTCGGAAGATCTTGATGCTTCCTTCTTCAGTGTATGTAATTAAACTGCGTTGGACTCTACATACCTAAAGGTAGAAGCTGCAAGTTGTTCCGAAACGTCTGTAACTATTTACCAGTCCGCATTTCTATTCATACTGCAAATTTGTGCATTGTGGAACTAGAGTTTCTATGTAGTTTTCTTATAGATGTTATTACCTGTTTCCGAACGACTTTGTACTGAATTAGATTCGGAAAGCCCAAGTTTGAATGCAGTTAGTTCGCGACACTTCATGTTAATAAAGTGATTTGATTGCACTGTGCGTGTGTTGTAACAGCTTAATTGATGTGACCACGTGCGGTGTGACACTCACACGTGTGTTTCGGTTGGAGTTTTGTATTTCGAGTTGCAGTAAATGAATCTGTGCTGTGCTGATGACTGCAAACGTGCATAAACTAAAAGTTAAAGATTCGAGCGTTAATGTTCCTGCCGTTTTTAATCAAACCCAGTACTGCACTTTCCCTATAAAATACAACCTTTTCTTCAACATAGTTTCCAAGGTTAATGTCGGTCGTTACGATCATCATAGGTTGTGTAAACTCCATTATCATATTAAATTTACAAACTTTGTTTATGCTAAACTTTGTTCACTCTTTTTTTCCAAATAAACTTTTAATTACATTTAAGACATAATATTCATCTGTAGTTGGATATTACTTTTCAAAAATTGTGCTAAATTTATACTATAACTATAACACCTACTAAATTTTCAATTTATGTTCACATTGTTGTTCAGTTCCCTGTCTTGGCTTGTATATCTAGGTAGAACGCTGGTTTGTGTCTTATATTCCCAATTTAATTTTAGATACAAGCGTTTTAGAACTTACTAAATCGAGCATAGTTCTCAATTATTATGAAACGTTAATTGCTGTGGTATCAAACACCATTTTTATTGCACTGCAGGAATATGCATATTATAAGATAAACGCGCGGCTGCTACAGAAGCCACCATCAGATTACATGTACTCCGAGTTGAGTTGTTTTATGTAACTTGAATCTGTTGTACTTACAGCCACAGCAAGAAGGGGTTTCAGTAGGTAAGGTTTCCCAGGTCATAGAAATTAAGTAAGGAGTCGTTACAGCATTATCTGTAGCTCATGTCTTCCACTGAGATACCATTAGCTGTCAACATAGATCTCCTGCACTTCCATGCACTTGACCCAAAGAGGAATGAGTTCAGAAATTCCATCGCGGTATTTACCGGCCTCTTCCGTTTGCAACAACTCATGAACAGCCATTTCCACTTCCTAACTGTTGTAGAATCATCGATCTCCCAAGTGTTGCTACAGCAACCCAAACAATATGGCGGGTGGTCCAGCAGTTGCCGGTGACACGACTGCAACAGCTGCTGTGTGGGTTGCATTGTCATGCTGCTGGATCACACCTCGCGACAGATCATTTGTTTGGGTCGCAGAAGCAACACTTAGAAGTCTGCCGATTGAATAGTAATGAGGAAGTGGAAATGTTTGTTCGCGACTGGTTGCGAAGTAGAATAGCCAAATTTCTACCTCGATCCAAAATATAAAACTCATGCCAAGATGGGACAAATGCATCTGTTTATTAGGGAAACAGTGATTTTTAATTGGAACGAAAAGAGCTACACTAACCTTGTAATGACTTCACATATGATTTTTATTACCTGGGAAAACTTACTCCTTCAATATCGGTCTTATGTCTTCAGAAATAAGAAGGGCGCGTTGCAAGAGATTGCGGCTCATTTATAACTACATTTAAATTTAGTCCTAGTCACATAAATCTTCATTTATTATTAACCTAATAAACACCATCTTTATCATATTTAAGGGTTTACTTTTTCTTTATTAAACATAAAGCAAAATCGTATCTGTTAAAAACATATAAATACACACGATACAGACACTACAACATGTTTATATTACATTACCATATACATTTGACACTTTATATTCTACTTCCAGATACATTTCGCACTTTGTATATTACTTTCAGGTACACTTGACACTCTATATTACACTACCGTGTACATGTGACACTATATTATATTATAGCACGTATATTTAACATTTTGTATTATGCTACCACATATATGTCACTTTATATTATATTACAACGTGCATTTGACACTTTACGTTGTACTACCACATACATTTGAAACTTTATTACGCTACCAAGTACATTTGAAACTTTATAATTATATTGCCACTTTTATATGACACTTTTTGTTATATTGCAACATACGTTTGACACTTTACGTTGTGCTACCACATACATTTGAAACTTTATGATTATACTGCCACGTATGTCTGCCACTTTATATTATATTACAACGTACATTTGACACTTTACCTTGTACTACCACATACATTTGAAACTTTATTACGCTACCACGTAAATTTGAAACTTTGTGATTTTACTGCCACGTATATCTGACCCTTTATATTATATTACAACGTACATTTGACATTTTACTTTGTCATACCACCTACATTTGAAACTTTATTATGCTTCCACTTAAATTTGAAACTGTGTGATTATACTGCCACGTATATTTGACACTGTCACGTACATTTGAGATGTCATGATTATACTGCCATGTACATTGGACACTTCATATTACGCTTCCACGTACATTTGACAGTTTATGACTATACTACCAGGTACATTTGACACTTTATATTATGCTGTCACGTACGTGTGACACTTTGTGAACTTTACTAGGACACTAAATTCTTCATGTTGCTTGTACTGTTTTAAGTACGTCTGTACAAAGTCACGCATTTTCTCTGCGTTGTGTGAGCAGCAGTGGTCACTTCAATAAGGCTGGTTCCTTCTGCAGGTTTAAAGCCTGTACGTCGGCCACTGGAATTTAACTAGTTCATCGAGCGGAGGACTTCCTGAGAGGATTAGTCAGTCAGTAAAAACACTACCAGCATTTGCATGAATCTGAAAGTTCGTTACCGCCTTCGCAAGAGTCCGAGTACAAGTCGCGGACAATTTAGTGACTAAATATTGTACATTGTATTTTTCTTGTTTTTAAACTTTCGCCGTGTTCTAAATGTAATTTGTTCTTTTTGGGTAATTCCCCGGCGTCTGAGTTCTAATTTCCGACGTTTCGGAACTCACTATCGGTTCCATCTTCATAGGCAGGTGAATGAAGTATACTTCATTCACCTGCCTATGAAGATGGAAC
>Ga0123355_10006102_pt1 | contig 17772 bp, 14 predicted proteins | sample TergutEmb28metaG_3_FD_89872 | JGI IMG/M metagenome (GOLD analysis project Ga0123355, IMG submission 89872) | Embiratermes neotenicus P1 segment gut microbial communities from Petit-Saut dam, French Guiana - Emb289 P1 | ecosystem: Host-associated > Arthropoda: Insects > Digestive system > Gut ... | reverse complement strand
TCGGTCAGCCGATCCCGGCGCTTCGTGCCGATCAGCGGGACGATGTCAGTACCGCGCGACAGCACCCAGGCGATCGCGAGCTGGGCTGTGGTAACGCCACGACCGGCCGCGACCTGCTCGAGCGCAGTGACGAGGTCGATGTTGCGCTGCAGGTTCTCGCCCTGGAACCGGGGGAACCGGCTGCGCGGGTCGCCGGCCCCGATCGCGCGGGCGCTGTCGGCGGACAGCAGGCCGCGGGACATGATTCCGTAAGCGGTGACGCCGACGCCGAGCTCGCGCACGACGGGCAGGATCGTGTCCTCGATCCCCCGGCTCATCAGCGAGTACTCGATCTGGAGCGACGTGACCTGGTGGACCGCCGTCGCGCGCCGGATAGTGTCGGCACCCATCTCGGAAAGGCCCAGGTACCGGACGTAGCCGGCTTCGATCATCTCGGTGATTGCGCCCACGGTTTCTTCGATGGGAACGTGGCCGTCGAGCCTGGCCGGCTGATACAGGTCGATGTAGTCAGTGCCGAGCCTGGTCAGCGAGTAGGCGAGCGAGTTTTTCACCATCGCCGGGCTCGCGTTCTGACCAAGGAACGCACCCCGCGGGTCTCGCAGGCCGCCGAACTTCACCTGGATGAAGACGGTGGACCGGTCGACACCGCGGATCGCGTCGCGCAGCAGGAGCTCGTTGTGGCCCATGCCGTAGAAGTCGCCGGTGTCGAGCAGCGTGATGCCGGCGTCGAGTGCAGCGCGGATGGTCGCCTTGCTCTCGGTCTCGTCGGCGGGCCCGTAGATCCCCGACATCCCCATCAGGCCGAGCCCTACCCGTGACACGCGTGGTCCCCCGCGGCCGAGTTCCGTCATCGCTACCGCCACCGGTGCACCCCTCTCACAGAAATGTCGATAAATAGACTTGCTGGCCCTGAACGTAAGTGGCGGCCACACCGGTGCTTGCGATCTCCGCTGCCGGATGCGCGAACGGATCGCGGTCCAGCACGACGAGGTCCGCCAGCTTGCCGCGCTCGATTGTGCCCGTGTCGTCGAGATGGTTCACGTACGCGGAGCCCGCGGTGTACGCAGCCAGCGCGACCGCCAGGTCCAGCCGCTGGCCCGGCAGGAACGGCTCCGCCTGCGCGCCAGTCGAGCCTGGCAGTGACCGGTTCACCGCCACGTGGATTGCCCGCAGCGGGTTGGCGCTGCTGACCGCCCAGTCGCTGCCCGCCGCAAGGCGCGTACCAGACCGCAGCAGGTCGCCGAACACGTACTGCCGCTGCGATCGCTCCGGCCCGAGGAACGGGATGGTCAGCTCGTCCAGCTGCGGCTCGTGCGCGGCCCAGAGACCCTGCAGGTTCGCCGTCACGTCGAGCGACGCGAATCTGGGCACGTCGTCGGGGTGCACGACCTGCAGGTGCGCGATGTGGTGGCGGTGGTCGCCATGGTGACCACCAGGGCCGGCGTTGGCGGCGCGGGCTGCCTCGATCGCGTCCAGTGCCTCTCGCACTGCCCGGTCTCCGATCGCGTGGAAATGCACCTGGAAGCCGGCGGCATCGAGCTGCGTGACGTAGCCGGGCAGCGCCGCCGGGTCAACGTAGGACAGCCCGCTGCCGTGCCGGTGGCAGCCGTGCGGATCGACGTACGGCTCGATCATCCCGGCGGTGAAGTTCTCCGCGACGCCGTCCTGCATGATCTTCACGGTCTCCGCGCGGAACCGCTGGTCCGGCCAGCTGAGCGCGCGAGCTCGCTCCCGCCTCGTGAGGATGTCCGGCAGCTGCTCGTCACCCCGGCTGCGATCCCACCACAGCGCGCCCTGAACCCGGGCAGTCAGCTGCCCGCTGGCTGCCGTGGCCAGGTACACGGGCAGCGGATCGGCGCCGCCCAGGTACTCCCCCACGATGGCGTCCTGCCAGGCGGTGACGCCCCGCGCGTGCAGGTGCCGCTGCGCGAGCAGCAGGCCGGCCACCCGTTCCTCGACAGTCAGCGGCGGAACAAGCCGGCCGACCAGGTCAGCGGCTCCTTCGTGCAGCGTGCCCTGCGGGGTGCCGTCGGCCTCGCGCTCGATCCGGCCGTCCGCGGGGTCCGGGGTGCGGCGGTCGAGGCCGGCTAGCTCGAGGGCACGCGTGCTGGCCCAGGCACCGTGGCCGTCCCGGTTCGACAAGTAGGCTGGCCGGCCCTTCGTCACCCGGTCGAGCGTGTGCCGGTCCGGGGTGCCGCCGGGAAACCACTCCATGCGCCAGCCCGAGCCGGCAATCCACTCGCGGTCAGGGTGCTGGCTTGCGTAGCCGGCGATCCGGGCCAGCGCCTCGTCGAGCGTCCTCGCGCCGATCAGGCTGCAGCCGAGCATGGTGACACCCGCGAACGCCGGATGCACGTGCGCGTCCTGGAATCCGGGCAGCAGCGGCCGGCCGCGCAGGTCCACCACCTCGGTGGCTGGGCCCGTCAGGTCCGCGAAATCGCGGTCACCGCCCGCGCCGATGGCGGCGATCCGGCCGCCTGCAACAGCGACCGCAGCAGCCGGGCTGCCGTCATCACAGGTCGCCCGGACCATACGGCGGCGGCCCGTGTCTGTGGTGTAGACGGGCCCGCCGGTGAACACCAGCTCGGCGTGCTGCGCCATGAGGCCCAGCCTCTCACTGCCGCCAAGACGCGACGGCACCGGCTACGCGGGGCAGCGCCACCAGCCTGCGCGCCTACTCGTCCTCGCTCTGCGATATCAGCATGTTCAGCATGTCGACAATCTGCTGCTGCCCGGCGGCCGCCGCGTCAAGACGGCCCCGCATCTCGATGAACCCGTCATCCACGTGCAGCCGCAGGTCATTCATCTCCCCGCGCAGGCTGCCAGCCGTTTCGTTCATGTCCCCGCGCAGGTCAGTCATCTCCCCGCGCAGGTCGACAAGATCCGCACGCATCGCGTTGAGCAGGCGGATGTTGTGCTCCCGGAATTCGCGGATCTCCGCGCGTATCTCGGTCACGTCGCGATCCACGCCCCCGGCGAGGACCCGAGCAGCGGCCGCGTCCTGTTCGGTGCGGCGCACCCGATCGCGCAAGTCACTCACCTGCGTCTCCAGCGATGCAACGCGGGTTTCGAGGTCGGCCGGCTGGGTCATGAGCCGCAGCATACCGAGGCCTACCGTCAGCCGGCTTCCTGATTCGGCGGGCGCGCCACCTGCCAGCGCACCGCCCAGAGCGGCGGCAGGCAGCAGACCCCGACGCCGCTCAGCAGGCCCCAGGCAGCCGCGAAGGCGAGTACGTGCGCGGCACCGAATGCCTGCGCCGCCGGACCGACGAGAGCGAGCCCGAAGGATCCTGGCGCGTACGAAACGGTGGTGGTCAGCCCGGTGATCCTGGACAGCATGGCCGCCGGGACGCGCTGCTGGATGGCGCTGGTCCAGAACGTGCCGAACACCGTAATGCCAGCGCCGGCGGCGCACGCGGCGGCGCCGACCGCGACCGCCGGGGCATGCGCGGCCAGCGCCACGCACGGCAGCGGAACCGCCACTATGCCAAGCCCCGAGATCACCAGCGGCCGGGACGGCCGCCGTCCCACCAGAAGCAGCCCCGTCAGCACCGCCCCGCCGGCCTGCGCCCCGATCACGATCCCCCACACGCGCGCACCGCCGAGGTATTCCTGCGCCAAGACCGGCCCCAGGAGGAGGTAAGGCGCGTAGGTCAGCAGGTTGAGCAGCGACCATTGCGCTGTCGTCAGCCAGAGCCACGTGTGCGACCGGAATTCGGTCCAGCTCTCGGCGAGGTCACGCCACGGTGTGCGGACCGGGCGCGGGGCTGGCGGCACATCCAACAGTACGAGCGCAATCACGCTGACGCCGTACGTCGCCGCGTCGACGGCGACCACGGCCGCCGAGCTGATCGCCACGATCAGCACCCCGGCGAGCGCCGGGCCGATCACCATGGCGGCCGACTGGACAACCTGCAGCAGAGCGTTGGCGTCCGGCAGCCGGTCCGGCGCGGAGACTTCCGCGCGCAGCCCGCCGAGCGCCGGGTTGAACAGAGCGTCACCGGTGCCGCGGAGCGCGGCGAGCACCGCGAACACCCAGACCGCCGGCGTCGCCGTGAACAACAGCGCGGCCGCCGTGGCCATGACCGCCATCCGGCCGGCGTCAGCAGCGAGCATGACGGGACGACGGCCGAGCCGGTCCGCAAACACGCCCGCGCCGATCATGAACAGCACTTGCGGCACCACGCCCGCCGCCAGGACAATCCCGAGGCCACTCGCGGTCACGCCGCGATCGAGCAGCGCGAAGTTGATCGCGATCGGTGACATGGCCGAGCCGAGCAGCGAGGTGCTGTAGCCCGCGTAGAAGACACGGAAGTTCCTGTCGGCCAGGGGGCCGAGCCTGCCTGCGTGCAGGAACGCGAATTTACCCCGGCCGCCGCCGTAATTTACTGCGCTGGCAGCTTCTTGAATTGATTTACTGCGATGACAAAAAGGGCTGACTTTCCGGACTGCCATAACAATTCAGGCTGCCAGAATTTCCTCGTACACCGCAACACGAGTCCATCATGCGACCGCGTATCGCCACCATAGCGGCATGTTGCCGCAGTAAATCAGGCAGCGTTGACATTTTCTGCAGCACCCTGGAATATGAAGCGAGACGACTGCAGAAGGAGCCGTCAGATGACGCCGCCGGCCGCGACCATTGTGCCCGTCGAGTATGCGGTCGCCGTTGATCGATACCTGACAGAGGCTGGCCTGCGGCCAGGATCCCGGCGCGTGTACCGGATCTCGCTGGCCAGCTGGGCCTGGCCGCTGGTCGGCAGGATGCCGCCGCCCGGCCGCGGCAGGCGCAGTGCGTGCCCCCCGGTGGTGCCGCTGGCGATCCTCGATCAGGCCGGCACCGAGCTTCGGCTTGCCGACGCGGTGACCTGCCGACGGCAGCACGCGGAGGCAAGGACGGTGAACCGGGAAGTGTCGGCGCTGCGCAGCGCCGTCGGCTGGTGGCAGCAGCGCCGGTGGATCACCGGCGACCCGACAGCCGCGCTGCGCCAGGTCGAGGCTCCGGCGGCGGTGGCGGCGCCCCTGACCGGGACGCAGCGGGAGACCCTGTTCCGACTGCCGGCAGGGCTGCGCGAACAAGCGCTCTGGCACGTGCTCGCGGATAGCGGAGCGTCAGCCGAGGCGGTGCTCGCCCTCGACGCGGACGCTATCGATGTCAAGGGCCGACGAGCGCGGCCCGGCAGCGGACACACGGCGATCGAATGGGAAGCCGGGACCGGCGAGCTGGTCAGCTGGCTGCTGGCCGGGCGCCGTCAGGGGCCGCTGTTCCGCACGGATCGCCGCGCGACCGCCGGTACTCCGACCGCCGACGTCTGCCCGCTGACCGGCCGCGGCCGGCTGTCCTACCGTCGCGCAGCCGAGATCTTCACGGAGCACACGTTGCCGCTGGACCCCGCCGGACACGGCTGGACTCTGCGCCAGCTCCGCCGGACCGGTTCTGGGGGTCAGATGCCCGAGCCGGCCGCGATCTCGAACGGGGTGTAAGGCCGCCCCGGCCCGACCTCCTCGGTGCTGACCACGGCACCAGGCGGCGCCTGCTCGCGGATGGCCGCGGCGAATTCCGCTGCCTGATCGGCATTGTTGGCACCGACAACCAGGAACCGCCACCGGCGCACGACTGAGTACCCCGCTGCGCGAAGCCGGTCCGCCAGTTCCACGGCGTCGCGGTGGGCCGGAAGCTGCACCCGGACCTCGAACATCGCGATCCCGCTCGCCAGCGACTCACTCGTTTCCTCGGTATCCAGGTGCTGGCGTTCAGCCGCAAGCTCCGCCGCGGTGGACGGCAGGGCGACGCCGGCCGGCTCCCACTCCTCCGCAACCGGGTGCCAGCGGTCGAGGCTGTAGTCGGCCGCCAGGTCGTGGCTGGCGAGCAGCTCGCCGACCGATTGCTGGGCCGTGCCGGCCGCGTCCTGGCTGTGGGTATAGACGAACAGCTCGTCACCCCCGCCGGTCCCGACCACGACCCGCCCGCCGAGGCGCCGCTGCACCTCGCCCTCGACCTTGTGGGTGCTCAGGTGCTCCGCCGCCTGGCTCGCCTGGCCGCCGTCGCGCAGCCGCACCGTGAGCCGCCAGTCATTCGCGTCAGTCGCTGTCCCCTCGCCGGTCACGGCGCTCTCATCTGCCACGGCCGTGAGCCTACTCGGCCACGCGGCCAGATTGGCGCCCGCCACGGCCGACGGGCCGCGCTGCGCCGGCCGGCCGGTGTTGTCGCACTCGGTGTCTCTGTGACACAGTGCCCGCATGACGACGGTTACCACCCAGTACGGCATGGTTAGCGGCGCAGCTGCCAGCGACGGCGTGACCAGGTTTCTCGGCCTGCCGTACGCGGCGAGCCCGACCGGCCCGCTCCGGTTCGCCGCGCCCCAGCCGCCTGCGGCCTGGCCGGACGTGCGGGAGTGCACGGAATTCGGTGCCACGCCGCCCAAGCCTGACTATGTAGCGCCATTCGACGCGCTGCTGCCGGAGCCGAACATCCCTGGCGATGACTGGCTCAACCTGAGCGTCTGGACGCCTGATGTCTCGGGCCGGGCACCCGTCATGGTCTGGATTCACGGCGGGGCGTTCGCCAACGGCAACTCGGCCGTGCGGATGTACGACGGGCACGCTTTCGCCCGGGACGGAGTCGTCCTCGTCAGCATCAACTACCGGCTCGGCATCGACGGCTTCGCGCTGCTGCCCGACGCGCCGCCCAACCGCGGCCTGCTTGACCAGGTCGCCGCGCTCGAGTGGGTGCGTGACAATATCGGCGCGTTCGGCGGGGACCCGGACAATGTCACGATCTTCGGCGAGTCCGCCGGCGCGATGAGCGTCATGACGCTGCTCTGCCTGCCGCGCGCCCGAGGCCTGTTCCGGCGGGCAATCGCGGAAAGCGGCGCTGCCCACGTAGGGGCGGACCCCGCGGATGCGCGGCTGGTGACCGGCGAACTCAGCAAGGTGCTCGGCTTCGACGCGACGGCGGCGAGCCTGGCCGGCCTCCCGCTCGACAAGCTGACGGCCGCCCAGGCAGCGGTGCGCGACGCGATGGCAGTGGCGCCGGACCCCGCTCGCTTCGGAGCCAGCGTCGTGCGCACCTCGATGGCATTCCCCCCGGTCGTCGACGGCGAGATCCTGCCGGCCGTCCCGCAGGCCGCGCTCGCCGCCGGCGAGGGATCGGACGTGACGCTGCTGACCGGGACCAACACCGAGGAGTTCCGGTTCTTCCTCGTCCCCACCGGCATGGCAGCAGCGCTGACCGACGAGGCGCTGCCATTCGTCCTGGGCGGACTCGGAATCGGGCCGGAGACGACGGCCGTCTACCAGGCCAACCGGCCTGGCGCCAGCCCCGGCGATGTTGTCTGCGCCCTGGTGACGGACTGGTTCTTCCGCAACCCCATGTTCGCCGCCGCGGAAGCGCGGCTCGCGGCGGGCGGCCCGGCCCCGACCTACGTCTACGAGTTCGGCTGGCGAAGCCCGGTCCAGGGCCTCGGTGCCGCGCACGTCGTCGAGATCCCGTTCGTCTTCGACAATCTGACCGAGCCCGACGCCCAGCTGGCGACCGGATCAAACCCGCCCGCGGACCTCGCCGCCGAGATGCACGGCGCCTGGATCAGGTTCGCGGCCACCGGCGACCCGGGCTGGCAGCCTTTCGATGGCAGTTACCCGGTCATGACCTTCGGTGCCGCGCCGGGACCGGGCCGGGTCGTATGCGACCCCCGCGGAGACGAGCGCCGCAGCTGGTCAGCCGGCTGACACCCGTGCGGAGACAGCCCGCGCAGCCCGGCCCATCGGTCAGAATAGACAGGTGGAGCAGATCCAGCGCGAGTTCGTCGCGCTGCCGGGCGGCGCAATCCGCCGGGTCTACAGCATAGATCTGGGCGACGGCACCGTCGCGCTGGGCGATTACCAGGCCTGGCTTGCCAGCCGGGCAGCCCGCTGCTCCTGCGGAAAAATCTGCCAAGGCTCCGGCCGCACTTGCGGCGCCCCCGAGTGCATTGCCCGCTTGTAGTGTAAATGCTCTGATTTAGTATTCCGAGCTAGGCAGTCGCCATTGCCAGCCGGCGGCCCCGTCCGGCTGGCACGACCGCCGCCGGAATCACGCGGCGCACTCCCGGCAGACCAGCTGACCACCCCGACTGTCGGCAAGCTGGCTTCTGTGATGCACAAGGAAGCAACTCGAACAGGTGAATTCATCCGCTTGCCGCGGGATCACCCGGAACGAAAGCTCCTCGTTTGACAGGTCAGCACCCGGAAGCTCAAGCGACTCGGCAATGTCATCGGGGTCGATGTCAATGGCCGTCGAGGACTTGTCCATCCGCCGCGCCTGCAGCTCCTGCAGGCTGTCCTCGGTGACGTCGTCGTCCGTCTTCCGCGGGCTGTCGTAGTCAGTAGCCATCTCGGCCCTTACCCCTCCATCTTTACTAACTCGTTCCGCGCGGTTGTAACGCTCAGGACCGCTCTGTTGTGCCCGAATCCGGCGGGGAATTCTGCCACGCCGGGACCGGCGCCACAGCGACCGGGTCACGTTCTCGCCGGCGTGTCGCAACCAGCGGTGACGGAACGCTCGCGTAGCGGGGCAATCTTCCCCGTTAGCGCGGGCTGAGAAGCGCATGACCGACGATTTACTTCGCAGTAACTTCGCGGATTTAAGTGACTGACCTGCGCAAAAGTGCGTATGGTACGAACCGGATCACAGGTCACAGGCAGCAGGTCCAAGCGGAGCTCGGTCAATTTGCCTCACCAAGTACCGCTACAGGCGGTCGACCCAGGACGGGTCGGACGCTACCGGCTGACGGGCCGACTGGACGGCATCCCGTCCGACGACCCGATCTTCACTGCCTTCGGCCCGGACGGCACCGAGGTCTGCGTCACGGTCCTGGGCGGCTACTGGGACGCAGCCGCCCTGGACAGGTTCGCAGCCGAAGCGGCTGCCGCCAAGCGGGTTCCTCCGTTTTGTGCCGCCCGCGTGCTCGACGCCGGCCTGGACGGAAACGAGGCCTTCCTGGTCAGCGAGTACGTGCCGGGCAGGTCCCTGCTTGAGCTCGTGGCCGAGTTCGGGGTCGCGACGGGTCCGCAGCTGGAGGCGCTGGCCATCGGCATGGCGACAGGGCTGGCCTCCGTCCATCAGGCCGGTCTTGTCCACGGCAGCTTCGGCCCGCAGTATGTGGTCCTCGCCGAGAACGGACCGCCGCACATCGTGGAGTTCGGCATCACGCCGCCTTACGGCTCCGCCACGCCGTCCGCAGACATGCTGGCCTGGGCGCAGACAGTCGTCTTCGCTGCGACGCGCAAGCCGCCGGGAGAGGCAGTTGACCTGGGCATACTGCCGGAGAGCGTCCGCGAGCCCGTGCAGCAGTGCCTTGAGCTCGACCCGTCGGAGCGGCCCGCGGCGCGGGCTGTCGTCCAGTTTCTGCTCGGTGACCGGTCCCTCCCGGCCGGCGTGCTCGCTGAGGGTTCCCGGCGCGCAGCCCGCGGATCGAACTGGTCGGGCCCGCAGGTGCCAGCGCCGGCCAGGGCCGCTCCCGCTGGCCCGCAGAGCGCCCGGCACCCGGCTCCTCCGCGCACCAGGCCGAGGCCCGATTCGGGTGGGCGGCCTCCTGGCGGGGCGTCGCACCCAGCCAGGGCTTCGCACGGCCCCGCCGCTGCCCGGCATACCGGCGGCAGTCCCGCCGCAGCCGCTCCGGGCCCGGCTCAGGCCCGGCCAGCCGCACGGCCGTCCGGCCGCCGCCGGGCCTTCCCCTGGCTGATCACCGGTGCCGGGGTCGTGGTCGTCCTCGCCGTGATCCTGATCCTGCACCTCACCCAGGGCGGGACGGCGGCCAACCTGTCGGCGAACACGGGCCAGCCGGGCGCGAGTGGCGCTGCCGGGCCGACGGCGAGCCAGGGACCAGCTATCCCGGCACCCTTCATCGGCACATGGACAGGCCGGGTGGGACAGCCCGGGCAGGTCACCACCTACAACGTCACCCTGAAGCTGGCAGCAGGCCAGTCGGTCAGCACGATCAGCTACGCCACGGGCTGCCTGGGCAACCTCACCCCGACGTCCGTGACTAAGTCGCAGATGGTCATGAAGGTCAGTATTGTCCAGGACCAGCAGGCCTGCGGCAAGGCTTTCAGCGTGACAGTCACCATGGAGGGACCGAAGGCGCTCGGGTTCGACGGCGGCCAGGGGGGAGCGGCAACGGGCATGCTGCAACGACAGTAGCGCCGCGGGTTACCCTGCGGGCGTCAGCCTGCGAGAGGCGACTCATCGTGCAGGGTCGCCAGCAGGTCATGCAGCTCGGTGAACAGGCCCGGGGCGGCCGCGATCGTCATGGCCGCGCCCGCCGCCTCGCCCCGCAAGCCACCTGTCAGCGCGCCGGCCTCCCTGGCGATCAGACCGCCGGCCGCCAGATCCCAGTACTTCAGACCCCGCTCGTAGTAGGCGTCGACCTGGCCCGCTGCGACGGAGCACAGGTCCGAAGCCGCCGAGCCCGACCGCCGGATGTCCCGCACCCTGGGCAGTATCGCGGCTACCACCCGGCCCTGGCTGGCGCGCTGAGCCGACCCGTACGCGAAGCCCGTGGCGACAAGAGCCGCCGGCAGCGCCACCCCGGCATTGCAGCTGAGCCGCTGGCGGCCCGCCTGCCAGGAGGATTCCAGCCATGCCCCGCCGCCGCTGACGCCGGTGAAGAGAGCTCGCCGGAGCGGCAGGCAGACGGCTCCGGCGACGATCTCCCCGCCGACCTCGGCCGCGATGCTGACTCCCCAGTCCGGCAGCCCATACAGGTAGTTGACGGTGCCGTCGATGGGATCGACGACCCATCGCACGGTACTAGCGAGGGAGGACGACCCCCCGGAACCCCCCGCGGTGCTGGCGAGGGGGGACGACCCCCCGGAACCCCCCGCGGTGCTGGCGAGGGGGGACGACCCCCCGGAACCCCCCGCGGTGCCCGAGCCGTACTGGCCGCCTTCCTCGCCGAGGAAGGCGTCGCCGGGCCGGGCGGCGAGCAGCCGGTGCCGGATGAGGTCTTCCGCCGCGCGGTCCATTTCCGTCACCACGTCGGTCGGGCTGGATTTCGTCCGAACGAGCCCGACCTTGCCGCGCCGGGACATCAGCAGCTCGGCTGCTTCCTGGGCCACGCCGCTCGCCAGGGTCGCCAGCTCGGCGGCCAGAGTCGGCTCAGACGCCGGCGACACAGCTGAGGTCACCCGTGTCACCGTCGCCCTGGGGCGCAGCAGCCAGCCGGGCATGAGCCCGGCCACACACCCAGCGCACCGAGCACGGCTGGCGGCGTCTCATCAAGCCGCTCCGCCACCAGATCAGCGATCATCGACACCAGCGCGGGATCGGTTCCTGGTGTCGCCGCCCTGGCGTAGGCCAGCCCGAGCTTCCGGGCCGTGCCGGCCGCCTCAATATCGAGGTCGAACCTGACCTCCATATGGTCGCTGATGAATCCGATCGGGACGACGACGACGGCGCGCGAGCCCGCCGCAGCCCGCTCGGCCAGCAGGTCGTTGACGTCCGGTTCCAGCCAGGGCTGCGACGGCGGGCCGCTGCGGCTCGAATACGCCAGCCACCACGGTTGCTCCAGGCCGGCCTGGTTCGCGACCAGCCGGGCCGTCTCGGCCAGCTGTGCCTGATAAGCACCGCCTGACGGGCCGGCGGCCGCGGCCATGCCGGCCGGGATGCTATGCGCCGTGAAGATCAGATCGAACTCCCCCGCGGTGTCGTCCGGCAGCTTCGCGGCGGCGGCCTTCGCCGCCGCCGCGAATGAGCTGACATATCCGGGGTGGTTGAAATAGGGCCGGATCTTGTCGACCTGCGGAGCGCTGGGGCCAGCGTGATCGCGGGCGGCCTCGATGTCCCCGAGGTACTGACGGCAGCTGGAGTACGAGCTGTAGGCAGAGGTCACGAACGCGAGGGCGCGCCGCACGCCGGCTGCGGCCATCGTCGCCATGGTGTCGCGCAGGTACGGGTCCCAGTTGCGGTTGCCCCAGTACACCGGGAGGGGCACAGCCCGGGCCGTGAACTCCGCCTCGACGGCTGCGATCAGGTCACGGCACTGCTGATTGATCGGGCTGACGCCGCCGAGCTGGTAGTAGTGCTCGGCGACCCGTTCCAGCCGCTCGGGCGGGATGCCCCGCCCTGCCGTGACGTTCCGCAGGAACGGCATCACGTCGGCCGGCCGCTCCGGGCCGCCGAACGATACGAGCAGGAACGCGTCGTAGCTTGCCACGCGCCCGACGCTACCCTGGCGCAGCGCTGCTGGCGTTACTGGTAGTCGGCGGCATACTCGGCCGCGAGCGCCAGTACTTCACGCACGTAAGCGTCGGAGTGGTTGTAGTCAAAGATGGCGCTATCCAGTGCCGTGCCGCCAGCGGCGGCGCCATCTGCGCACAGCAGTCTCGCGGCTGACGGCACTGCGTCGTAGGGGTTCATGATGTCCGGCGGGCCGGTCTCGCCGAAGCCGTCGATACCCCAGGTCTGCCAGGTCGACGGGAGGAACTGCATGGGCCCGAGGGCGCCCGCGCTCGACGGCCCCATGTTCTGGCCGTCAGCGCTCTCGATCTGGCCGATCGCCGCGAGCACGGTCCAGGACAGACCGGGGCAGTACTCCGCGGCCGACGCCTGGAACAGCTCGATATAGGTGGTCGGCCGCGTGCCTGCGGGCACGCTGGCGGCAGGCGGCGGGCTGCGCAGTACCTCGGCCTGTCCGCCGGCCCCCAGGATCTGACGGACACTGGCCTGCAGTGCGGTAATGCTCACGCCGGGCGCGCTGATCAGGCCGGCTACCTGGCTCACCAGGCCAAGCTTCGCCGACAGGGCCTGGTTCACGAGCAAGTCCACGCCCGTCAGCCCGAGGGGTGCGGACGTCCCGAACCTGACCACCTGCGCGGAACCCCCGGCCAGCCGGTAGGAGCCGCCGGGAATCAGGCCGAGCGAGCCTGCCGACGTGTCCTGGGCCACGAACTCGCCCCTCGCCAGATCTGTCCAGAAGGGCTGATCAGAAGCCGTCTGCAGCGGTACCCAGGACCGGAATGTCGCCGGGTTGACACCGATGACAGTGACTGGCACGCCGCCAGCCGTGATTCTCGCCCCGGCAAGGGTGACCATGTTCCGGACTCCGGCCAGTGCCCGCAGCCGGGCGATCTGCCCCGCGGTCAGGCCCTTCGGGGCCACGATGAGCAGGTCGGGCAGGATGATCTGCCGGATGGTGCTGGCGGCTGCTGGTCCGCTGCTCCTCCCGAGGCTCGCCGCCTCGGTCGGCTGGACGCTCGTTGCGGCCGGTATCGGCCGGCCTGTGCCGCTGGGCTTGGCATCACCAGTCGCCCGGGCAGGGTCATGCGCCGCGCTGAGCGCGAAAACGTCGACAGCGACCGCCGCGATAGCGACCACTGCTGCGGCAGCGACCAGCACGACCCGGCGCCGGCGGGCCGTCCTGCCGGGCGCCCCGCCGCGGCGCGGGAGGAGACGCATAACGGCCCCACCCTAGCCGCGGTCGCCGCCGGTCATAAAGTCCGGCCGGCGAATGCTCGGCCAATAATCGGCACACGGGACCTGTCTGGCAGATACGTGATCGATCCGGGACAGGGCGGCTGCTCCGGCTCCCTGGCAGCCCGCGGCGATCCGGCGTGGCGCGTGGGATTGGCTGTTCCAGTGGTGCGTGACCTGCACAATGGGTCAATGCACAACAGCACCGAACTGGCAGCCGGTGCCTGGCGCAACTGGGCAGGGAATGTCACGGCGAAGCCCAGGCGGAGCGCATCGCCCGGTTCGGCTGACGAGGTAGCCGCCGAAATCCGCGCGGCTGCCGCTGACGGACTCACGGTGCGGATGACGGGCACAGGCCACTCGTTTACCCCGGCCGCTGTCACTGACGGCGTGCTGCTCCGGCCCGACCGGATGACCTCGATCAGGGCAGTGGATGTCGCCGCCGGCACTGTCACCGTCGAGGCTGGCTGCCCCCTGCACGTGCTGAACGCCTCCCTGCTCGCCCGCGGCCTGTCGCTGGCCAACATGGGCGACATCCAGGCTCAGACCGTGGCCGGAGCCACCCAGACCGGCACCCACGGCACCGGCCGCGACGTCGGCGGAATGGCCGCGCAGATCGCCGGCCTGGAACTAGCGCTCGCTGACGGCCGGATAGTGCGCTGCTCTGCCGACTCGCCCGGCGGCGGCATGACAGCGCCGGATGGCAGCCCGGTCAACCTCTTCGATGCCGCCAGGGTCGGGCTCGGCGCGCTGGGCATCGTCACGGCGCTCACCCTCCGGGTCGTTCCGGCCTTCGTGCTGGAGGCACGGGAGGAGCCGATGACCTGGTCCGAGGTCATCAGCCGGCTGGACGAGCTGACCGCCGACAACGAGCACTTCGAGTTCTACTGGTTCCCGCATAGCGAGGGCTGCCAGACGAAGCGCAACAACAGGGCCGACGGGCCGGCCCGACCGCTGCCCCGGTGGCGCTACCTGATCGACGACGAGTTCGTGGCCAACTCCCTGTTCAGCGCCATCTGCCGGCTCGGCAGTGCCTTCCCGGCACTGATCCCCCAGGTGAACTCGGTCGCCGCCAGGGCCCTCGGCAGCCGGACCTACAGCGATGCGGCCTACCGGATCTTCACCAGCCCGCGACGGGTCCGGTTCAAGGAGCAGGAGTACGCGATACCGCGCGCGGCGCTGTCCGACGTCCTCAGTGAGGTGCGCGCGCTGTTCCAGCGCCGCGACTGGCGCATTAGCTTCCCGATCGAGGTGCGCGTTACCCCAGGCGACGACGTCTGGCTGTCAACCGCCTACGAGCGGGATAGCGCGTACATCGCGGTTCACGTCTTTCACACGGCGCCGCACGAGCAGTACTTCACCGACGTCGAGGCCATCATGACCTCGGTCGGCGGCCGGCCGCACTGGGGCAAGCTGCACACGCGCGATGCTCACTACCTCACGGCCAGCTATCCCCGGATGCGGGACTTCCTTGCCGTGCGCGACATCGTGGACCCCGACCGCAGGTTCGGCAACGACTACCTGCGCCAGGTGCTCGGCGACTGAGCAGCGTCGACGAGACGCTGCTCAGATGGAGTCCGGTTGGCCTGCGGGGTTTCGGGGGGATGTCGGGGGGTGGCCCCCCGACTGGAGGGAGAATCGAGGTGTGCGATTCCTCACCGAGCCAGCACACGACCTGGCATATAACGACGTCTTCCTGGTGCCGAGTCGGTCCGATGTCGACTCCCGCCTGGACGTCGACCTCACCACCAGGGACGGCAGCGGCGCGACAGTCCCGGTAATCGTCGCCAACATGACCGCCGTCGCCGGTCGCCGGATGGCCGAGACCGTCGCCCGGCGCGGTGCTATTGCGGTGTTGCCGCAGGACATACCGGTTGATGTCGTTTCAGAAGTAATTTCCTGGGTCAAGTCTCGCGATCTCGTCTACGACACGGCGCTGACGCTAGGGCCGGGTGCGACCACCGGTCATGCGCTGAGCCTGCTGCCCAAGCGCGCGCACAGCGCCGTCATCGTGCTCGACGACGGGCAGAAGCCAGTCGGCATCGTGACCGAAGCGGACTGCACTGGCGTGGACCGCTTCACCCAGCTTGACCAGGTGATGTCGAAGGAACTGCTGACACTGCCGGCCGGCACCGATCCGGAGCGCGCCTTCGGGCTCCTGCACGACGGACGCCACCGGGTCGCCCCGGTCGTGGACGCTCGCGGCCGGTGCGTGGGCATTCTCACCCGAACGGGAGCACTGCGCGCGACGCTCTATCAGCCCGCAACCGACGGCCGCGGCCGGCTGCGGGTGGCCGCCGCGCTCGGCATCAACGGCGACGTGGCGGGCAAGGCAAAGCTGCTGCTGGATGCGGGCGCCGACCTGCTCGTTGTCGATACCGCGCACGGCCACCAGGACAAGATGCTGCAGGCGCTGCGCGCGGTGCGTGAGGTCACGCCGTCGGTGCCCGTGGTGGCGGGCAACGTGGTGACTGCTGCCGGCGTGGCCGACCTCGTCGAGGCGGGTGCCGACATCGTCAAGGTCGGCGTCGGACCGGGGGCGATGTGCACCACCCGCATGATGACCGCAGTCGGCCGGCCGCAGTTCAGCGCCGTGCTCGAGTGCGCCGCGGAAGCGCGGCGCCTTGGCCGCCATATCTGGGCCGACGGGGGCGTCCGCTATCCGCGGGATGTCGCGCTGGCGCTGGCCGCCGGGGCCGCCAGCGTGATGATCGGCTCCTGGTTCGTGGGCACGTGCGAGTCACCGGGAGACATGTTCCGCGACGCCGACGGCCGCCTGTACAAGGAAAGCTTCGGCATGGCCTCGGCGCGTGCGGTCCGGCTGCGCGCTGCCGCCGACTCGCCATTCGACCGGGCCAGGAAGGAGCTGTTCGAGGAGGGCATCTCGTCCTCGCGGATGTACCTCGACCAGGCGCGGCCCGGAGTTGAGGACCTGCTGGACAGCATCACGGCAGGGCTGCGCAGCGCCTGCACGTACGCGGGCGCGGACAGCCTGGAAAGCCTGCACGAGCGCGCCATCGTCGGCATTCAGGGAGCTGCCGGCTATGCCGAGGGAATGCCGCTGCCGACCAGCTGGTGACGGAGGCCGGGCAGCGACCTGGCCTAAGCGACGTTCGGGCTCGCGGTCACCGTCGTGGCCGCGAGCGCCCATTTCGCGATCCGGTCAAGCAGCTCCCCGCTGACGGCGGACTCGGCGTGGCCGAACCCGGACTCGATCCACAGCTCCTTGGGCTCGCGAGCCGCCTCGAACAGCTGGTCGGCGTGATCGGACGGGAAGTACAGGTCCCGGTCACCGTGCACGATGAGCAGCGGGGTCGGGGAGATGAGTGCCGCCGCTTCGGCGGGCGGCAGGGGTATCGGGTCCCAGCGGCCCGCCTTGATCCTCGTCTTCAGGAACATCTTCGTCACGAGCCGGCCCGTCTTGTGCTCAACGGCCCAGTGGACGCGGCGCATCGATGGCGTGCCCTTGTAGTACCACCGGCCGGGACCGCTGACTGAGATCACTCCGTCGACCCCCCCGACGAGGCCCGCATGCCGCAGCACGATCGAGGCACCCATCGAGAAGCCCACGGTCACGATCTGCTCGTAGCCAAGCTCACGCAGGTACCGCACGACGACGTCGAGGTCCTTGATCTCGAGGTCGCCGAGCGTGCTGTGGCCGCCGGACCGCCCGTGCCCGCGGAAGTCGAAGACCGCCACGCCGGCGTGCCGGTTCAGCTGGTTGGCGACCCGCCAGAGATGAGGCGAGCGCCAGTGCAGCGTGAAGCCGTGGGCGACCACGAAGGCCAGACTGCGGTCGCCCTCAAGGTGGACGGCCTCGATCGGGACTCCGTCGTCGGTTACCAGGGTCTGCGCCTTGGTGGCGGGCTTGGTCATGCCCCTATTCTGCGGGACGACAGGACCGCTCTGGCCAAGAACCCATCCCGGCCGGCCGGCCTGCGGCAGGCTGGTGCACGTCCGCGCGCCCTCAGGAGAAGCCATGCCAGTGCTCGACCAGCTCGTGTCCGCCATCCGGTCCTCGGCCATCGAGGTTGTGGACCTGACCGCCCGGCTCGACGCCACCACCCCGGTGATCCAGCTTCCGGAGCCGTTCGCCAACACCGTGCCGTTCTCGCTGCGCGAGGTCAGCCGCTACGACGATCGCGGCCCGGCCTGGTACTGGAACGACATCACGACCGGCGAGCACACCGGCACCCACTTCGACGCGCCGGTCCACTGGATCACCGGCCGGGACGGAGCCGACGTGTCGGAAGTCCCCATTACCAGCCTCATCGCGCCCGCTGTGGTACTCGACTTCAGCAAGGAGGCCGCGGCCGACCCTG
>Ga0123355_10006101_pt1 | contig 17776 bp, 15 predicted proteins | sample TergutEmb28metaG_3_FD_89872 | JGI IMG/M metagenome (GOLD analysis project Ga0123355, IMG submission 89872) | Embiratermes neotenicus P1 segment gut microbial communities from Petit-Saut dam, French Guiana - Emb289 P1 | ecosystem: Host-associated > Arthropoda: Insects > Digestive system > Gut ... | reverse complement strand
TTTGAGTGATTTCGTATTGATAAACCAATATGGGGCTTATAAAAAGCGGCTACCCCTCGCTTTCATAAGCCAATGCCCCAATGGGCTTTTTTGAAGTTCGCTATTTACACCCATATGTTCTCTGCTCGATTAACCACAAAAAAACCCTTTTCGTTAAGGGTATTTTTACGATTATAACGCATTTCGCTTCCATCCATTTGGCGGAAAATACCGTCAGCTTCTTCCACGATACATTGCATGGCGGCGGTATCCCATTCACATGTAAGGCCAGAACGATAATAGACATCTGCAATGCCTTGAGCAATCATACAACCCTTTAAGGAGCTGCCTATTGAAACCGTTTTGGCAATAATATCGTCTTTCTCTTTCAACAATATCTCTTCATGTTTCCCTAGATGAGAGCGGCTTCCTACAAAAACAAGGTTGTCCAGGCTGTTTGAAACACGAATCGGCATTTTGACTTCGCCAGGCTTAGAATAATACGCTCCGCCGCTTTCATATGCAGAAAAAAGCTCGCCCGTTACAGGAACATATATAACCCCAACTACCGACTTCCCTTTATAACAAAGTGCGATGTTGACGGTAAATTGCCCATTCCTTGACACAAACTCCTTTGTGCCATCTAAGGGGTCTACGATAAAACAGTAATCATTTGACAATCTATCAGGATTATCTTGCGACTCTTCGGATAAAATCGCGCAGTTGGGGTACTGCTTTGATAGTGCAGCTACTATGATATCGTTTGCGGCCTTATCCGCTAATGTTAGTGGAGAATTGTCGAGCTTTGTTTCTACCTCGAAATTATTCTTGTAGATTTCCATTATGGATTTGCCAGCTTGCATTGCTAAATGTTCGCAAAAGCTAGTAATTTCAGGAAGGTTCATTTTGATCTCCTTATTCGATTGCGGATGCCACGTAAAAACCGAGTTATAACGCGGAAAGGTTTTGTTATCTTCCAGCTTGTTGAGTTTTGGAGGTTTTTTAATTTTGTTTCTAATGCTTGGTTTTTTGCTTTTAGATCGGATAGTGATTTGTTTTTTGATACTAACTTTGCATTTGCGGTGTTTAATAACTCATTGGTCTTTGATTGTAGTTCATTTTTGGGTTCGCTCGCTGTTTTTTTAGGAAGTCGTTTTTGACGCAAACGCTTGTTGTCTTCTTTCAAGCGTTCTTTATCTTCTTTCAAACGCTCATTTTCTTCCCTGTACAACAATATCATTTCCTTCGAAATATGAAACGTAGCTTCATGGGATAGGCCCTTGTAATCGTCTGCTTCGTCTCGCAACTTATCCCTAAATAATATGCCATCTTCTCGTCCTAGATATTCTCTTGCAACCTTTTCGTTGCTTTCTTTGTAATGTTCAAGTAAATTTGATGCTTGTTTTGCTGTTAATATGTTTTTATTGTTTTTGCTTAAAAAATCTAAAGAAGACTTTTTGCTAAGCATCAATATTTTTTCTTCATCCACCTTATATAATCCATCACGGTGCATAGCTGTCACATATTCAACAATATCTCTTTTCACGGATTCGTTTTCAACTCGACCTTCAGCTAGTAACACTTCAATTTCGCTATCGTCAAGACATAATACATGCTTATAAAAATCATATACCGTTCCTCTTGGTAATTGGCTTTTTTCATATACCCTAACAATAAGATTCTCTTTTCCATATATATTACTCCACTGACACAATTGAAAGTAATAATCACAAAACATTTTCATATCCTCATTGGCTAAAATTTCTTGCATTATTGCATTTTTAAGATAACCGTTTTCAAAAACTATTTCTTTCTCCTCCGCATTATATCTTTTGCCTGTTTTATACATTTGATTATACATTGATTCTAACATATCATCTTGGCGTCTTAAGTAAATAACAACTTTTATATCAAATTCATTAAATTCTTCATTTATATATGACATTACATATTCGTTGTAACGCCTTTTTTCATCTTTATCAGAAAGACGTGAAGACATTAAACCAGTCCCCATGTAAAAATTTTCACTGCTAAGTAATAGTGTCTTGCTGTTACTTTCAAAAAAATTATTTTTTATGTATTCAACTGTAGCTTTAGCTGACATTTTAAGGTTACAGAGGCCTGGAAAATATTTATGCATCATAACGTCATCGTAATTCATCGAAAGGAATTCAGATTTGATTGCTCTAACAAGTTGCGCATGGTTTATTCTGTCAGGCCTTAAAAGGCAGTAGAATACCCCACCCCCCAGACTTAAAAGTTTTGTTGAGTTACTTGCTAATGAACTTTGTAAAGAAGTGGTTCCCGTTTTATATGATCCAACATGTAATAATAACTTTGGTCTTTTGCTTAAAAACATATTTCGTCCTCCTTTTTCCCTAACAAAGAATAGTATTATTTATGGAAAAACTTCTTCATTATGCGAAGCGGCTTTGTTATTTTCCAGCTTGTTGAGTTTTGGAGGTTTTTTATTTCGTTTTCTAGCTCATGATTTTTTGTTTTTAGCTCAGACAGTTGATTGCATTGAGGATTTTGCTTTACCTTTGTAGGGTCTAATAATATATTAGCATTTAAATGTACTCTTTTCTCGGACGCTTGCTCTGCGTTTGTATCAAGCAGTTTTTTGTGCAAACGCTCGTTATTTTCTTTTAATCGCTCATAGCTTTCTTTATAAAACAAAATTAATTCCTTAGAGATATGAAATGTGGCCTGATGAGAGAGCCCTTTGTAATCATCTGCTTCGTCCCGTGGCTTATCTCTAAACAATACACCATCTTCTCTTCCTAGGTATTCTCTTGCAACCTTTTCGTTGCTTTCCTCAAAAAGATCTAAAAAATCTGATGCTTGTTTTGCTGTTAGTATATTTTTGTTGCTTTTGCATAAAAAATCTAAGGAGGGTAGTTTGCCAAGTATAGAAGGTAGCTTGTTAAGCCTTCCGCTTGATATCTCTTTGTGCGCCATATCACGTGAAGCATCCTGAGCTAAAGCAATGTTATACTCGACTAAATCCTTTATTTTTGATTCGTTTACAGTGTGATTTTCAGCAAGCAATACATCAATCTCATTATCATCAAAACATAATACATGCTTATAGAAATCATACACCGTACCATTTGGCATTTGGTTTTTTTCATATACTCTTACGATTACGTTTTCCTTCCCGTATACGTTACTCAGTTGGTACAAATGGGAGTAATAATCACAAAACGTTATCATATCATTTCTGGTCAAAAAGGCTTGCATTGCAGAATTTATGAGATAACCATTTTTAAAAGTTAAATTAATGTCTTTTACAGGTCTTCTTTTCATTATTTGATTATACATAGATTCGATATAATTATCTTGGCGCCTTAAATAAATAACAACTTTTATATCGAACTCATCAAAAAAATTTTTTACATACGATATCACATATTCTTTGTAACGAGCCCTGGTGTTTTCGTCAAAATGATCCGTACATTCTGATATAAAATCAAACCCAGTAATAAACCCTTCATGACTAAGCACGAGCGTTTTACAATTGCTTTCATAAAACGACTTTTTAATAAAGTCCACTTTATTTTTAACTGGCATCAAAGCGAATTCCGAAAAACCTCTACTCGTAATAGTATCATCATCATTCATTGAAAAAAACTCATGTGTAATAGCATTGACAAGTGATTTGTGATTAACGCTTTCTTCATAAGGCTTAAAAAGACAGTAGTTTACCCCTCCGCCCATACTTAGAAGTCTTGTGGCGTTGCTTGCCAATGAATGTTGCAAAGATGTTGTTCCTGTTTTAGGAATCCCAACATGAAGTATAAGCCTTGGTCTTTCATGCAAACTCATAAAGTCCTCCTTGCTGCTCCTAACAGACACCTTTGCATTTTTATGCTTGTGCTAATGGAGATTTTTACCCACCAACATCATGGAAAATCATTATCTTGATAAAACCCTTTTCCACCATTTTTGATTATCCAAATACCACTGGATAGTAAGTTTTATGCCATAATCAAAAGGCGTTACAGGCAGCCATCCCAACTCATTACTAATTTTTGTTGGGTCAATGGCATACCTTAGATCATGACCAGGCCTATCCGTTACAAAGCTGATTAGGCTTTCCGGCTTTCCTAGCTCCTTTAGTATGGTTTTAACCACACATAAATTTGTGCGTTCATTATGCCCGCCTATGTTATATGTTTCACCAACGGTACCTTTGTGAATTATCATGTCAATTGCACTACAATGATCCTCAACATACAACCAATCCCTAATATTTTCACCCTTACCATATACAGGCAATAGCTTATCTTGCAAGGCATTTGCAATCATAAGCGGGATTAATTTTTCTGGAAAGTGATACGGCCCATAATTGTTAGAACATCTGGAAATTGTTACTGGCAACTTGTATGTTCGGTGATACGCCAAAACCAACAAATCCGCAGAAGCTTTAGACGCGGAATATGGACTGGATGTGTGCAGAGGCGTATCCTCGGTAAAGAATAAGTCTGGCCTATCCAAGGGCAAGTCACCGTATACCTCATCAGTGGATACCTGATGAAAGCGCGATGTTTCGTATTTTCTGCAAGCATCCATCAATACGCCTGTGCCTAAAATATTAGTGGTTAAGAATACGCCCGGGTCTGTGATAGAGCGATCTACATGACTCTCTGCCGCAAAATTTACTACTATATCCGGGCGGTACTTTTCAAACACATCAAAAACAACAATGCGGTCAGCGATATCCCCTTTCACAAATACGAATTGGGGATTCTTCATTGCTTCATCAAGGGTTTCAATGTTACCGGCATAAGTAAGGGCATCATAACAAATTACTTTGTATGTCGGATATTCACGCAACATACGATACACAAAATTACTGCCAATAAAACCTGCTCCTCCGGTTACTAAAATTGTTTTCATACAGCACCTCTCGCAATAGACAGAATATATTGACCGTATTCCGTTGACTTCATCCGTGTACCGATTTTAATCATTGCATCTTTGCCAATCCAACCATTGTAAAAGCTAATTTCTTCAAGACATGCAACATATAATCCTTGACGGCTTTGTACCGCTTCTACAAAAGAAGCAGCACTTAGCAGCCCCTGGGGCGTCCCGGTATCAAGCCACGCCATGCCGCGCCCAAGGTTTACTACTTGCAACTCTCCCTGATTAAGGTATGCATTGTTGACAGCCGTAATCTCAAGCTCACCACGAGGGCTGGGTGTAATACTTTTGGCAACTGAGCAAACGGTATTATCATAAAAATAAAGCCCCGGTACGGCATAATTTGATTTAGGGTTAGCGGGTTTTTCTTCTATGGAAATAGCCTTGCCGTTTTTATCAAATTCTACAACACCAAAGCTGGTAGCATCAGACACAGGATAGGCAAAAATACACCCTCCCCCCTCATTTTGTATTGAACTCTTGGCTTTTTCTAGTAATGCGCTCATACCCATGCCATAAAAAACATTGTCGCCTAAAATTAGGCATACACTGTCATCCGCAATAAAATCTTCGCCTAAAATAAAAGCCTCAGCCAGTCCCCGGGGTTGGGTTTGTATACAATACTCAATTGAAATGCCCCACTGGCTTCCATTTCCCAATAGGCGCTCGTATTGCCCAATGTCTTGGGGTGTAGAAATGAGGAGTACTTCACGAATGCCTGCAAGCATTAAAACAGAAAGTGGATAATAAATCATGGGTTTGTCAAAAATGGGTAGTAGCTGTTTTGATACTGCTAATGTGCTTGGAAATAGGCGGGAGCCTAGTCCTCCGGCTAGTATTATTCCTTTCATTATGGGGCCTCCTTGTTATTTATATTTGTTAATAAATGCTACTTTCTGCTTGTCGGAGCCTGTATACAACCCAATCGTCTCCTGAAGCAAGTATTTCATAATAGTTGTCAATATTCTCCAAATAGAATGGAACTAGAATATACCTGAGACCTTTTCCGGCAAGTTCGTTAAAATTTAAATCCCAACTGAGTCCATATATCACACCTATTCCTACGTCTAAATCCCAAAAATCTGATTGTAAACCCCGTACTAAAACCGTATTATCCCATCTTGATTGCGCATTATGATCGAAATGCATATGATGTACATAAGGGTTTCTTTCAAATTCCCCAAAATAATTTGGAATAAAATTTGCAACATGAGAGATAAAAATTATTGATACAACCGCTATAGTAGCTGCAACTTTTGAAATATTTTTAAATACATCATGCCTCATTATTATATAAACAACAACTCCTAAAAAAACAGGTGCCATTACCCTAAAATCTCTCCATCGCCCAACATCATAAAACATTATGTTAAACAACGCTATAAAAACAAGCATTAAAGCCAGTGCAAATGACTCTACATTCAACCTAAACTGCACCGATTTGCCTATCTCTATGAAAGCGTTGAAAAGTAACACCAGTGAAACCCCAATTATCGAATACCTTAAATATGCAAAAATCAAGATCTGGTGTAGACTAACAAAAATTCTAATTTGATATGAAAATCTGTCTAAAATCATTTGTAACGCAACAGCAATGCCGTCATTTACAACTGCTCCTTGCATCTGAGACAGAAAATTAACTATAAACGATGCACTTAGCCTACTATTCAACCAAAATAAAATAAATATCACAATAACAGTTATAATCCCTTTATATAATCCATTTTTGAAGAATCTCTCTTTTTTCAAAATCAACTTTTCAAGTTCAAGTGCGAAGTATGGAACCATAAAAAATATGTTAGAAATTCTACCAGAGGATGCTAATGTTATAGCCACAAGCAACCCAATTTGGTTGCTCTTCTTTGGCTGTGTAACATATGCATAAAATATTGCCATTATGAGAATAGCCCACGCATACATCTGTATTTCCATCATCATTGTATTAAAGTAAATTAGCAATGGAGCAAAAGAGAAAGCGAAGAATTGCACAAGCACTGTTTTAGTTCGACTTTTTGTACAAAAGTACACGAAATTAAATGCAATTGTTAATAACACTATGTGTATAACTAGTGGAGTTCCCCCCCCCCAGCCAAAAATATTACCAAAGAATATATACGGCAGCAAAATAAACATACCATGAGCACTAAAATACCCCCATTCCGCAACAGTAACTATGCCACCTGGCCATAAGTAACCATTTAATCCAGCGAGGGGTGAAAATATTCCATGCTCTATTGCAGTGCTTATTAAGTTATAAAATACAACATTATCTGACCTTCCAGGAACAAAATCAGACAAGCTTCTACCAGTTAATAAATAAACAATTGCAGCATTCACAATAAAAAACAAAACAGATAAACCCGAAATAATAAGTAAGTTCACTCCATGGTTTTTTATGAGCACATGGCTGTTTAAATATACTTTATCCAAGTATTTGAGAAACATTCTTACTTACTCCTCTCAGCCATAATAAAACAAGCATTGTGCACTAACAATTTTCATTCAGGTTTTATATCTGTTCATTACACTAGCTCTTCTATAGAATAATCCAATTTAAGGCACAACTTAAAAGAAAAAACTGCTTCCAGAGTAAATACGAAGCGCATAATATATCCCACTGAACAAATGTATAGATGCCAAACAAAGCCCAACTGGTGCCGTCCATTTCAACCTCTTGCTTTTAGCGCTTGGATGTTGTTCATGTATATATTTTATAAATGTTATAAGACTTACCATCAAAAGTAGTGTTAATGCATACAAATACCCCCATCCCGTATTACCACTTCGCACCCTATCTGGTTGGATGATAAAAACATACTGAAGGAGTGCTGCAATATAAGTCATCCATGCTATTTGACAGAATCTATTGGTTATTATTGTTTTATAACATAACGCAACTACAAATATAGGGAATAACATGTTAAGAATTAACGGATATGGTCTAAGCATGGGATTAATAGCAAAAGCGAACTCTACTACATTGTACACAGAATTTGTTCTTATCCAAAATGCCAAGAGCGCGGCTGGGATAAAACACAGCCCAATATGAATACACTTGTATAGACGCTTAACACTGAATTTAGAACTAGCCCACCAAATAAAAAAGAAAATAAGCGCAGCCATTGAGAATGGTGGCAGCCACGATAATTTTCCATATACTGATAAAAATAATGTTAATGCAAGACAAAAGCAACCTACATAATATGAATCAAGTTTAAACTTCCAATAAGCACGCACCCTATCTTTTTTATCAATATCACTCAATTCTAAGACATAACAAAAAAAGAAGAAAGATAAAATCGCAAAAGGCATTACTGTAAAGGTAGTTGGATTATGCCATACATTAATCCCATGACCATGATAATACATGATCCTTCGACCAAATAGATTCGGAATGCTTGCAGCCAGAGATGATACAGCTATTGTAAAAAGTATCCACTTGGGTTGAACATAGTCTCGAAGCAGTCGACTTGCAAAATAATGGATTGAAGCAATAAAAGCCATTCGCATAATGAATACAACAATTGCACCGGCATAATTTGATTCTACTCCAAATATCATCATGATAAAAGCAACGCCATTGTGGTATAAGTTTGATAAATCAAAACCGTTGTCAAGAATTTCTACGCCCACCCTATTATGCGATACAAAATCCCACATTCCTGTTCCTAGCTCTCTAATCCGAAATGCCATCATAAGATTTAATACTATCCAAAATCCATAAAAGAGCGGGTAACTCAAATCCCACTCTCGCCCCCCCTGATGCTTGCTTTTAGTTTGACTCATTAGTGTAACCTCCTAATCAAATACTAAAAATTATGATACCAACAATAATTAGCGCCATGCCAAAAAGCTGTTTAATACTCAGCTTTTCCTTCAAAAATCGAAAACCTAAAACCGCAACAAAAATATATCCTGTCGACTCTAAAACAGGCGCAAGTGAGATAGGAATATGACGTAGCACATACATATTTACTAAAGCAGAAAATCCAAAAAGCCCATAAGCAAAAATCACACGCCAATTAAGATATTCTGCAATTCTGCTACTATAAGTTTTATCAGCAGCACGCTTTAAAAGAATCTGAGAGCAAGATGAAACAAAAACAGCAGCTATCATAACAAAAGAAAACAATAAGACTTCATTCACGCTTCATCACCATTAGTACCACTCCACCCGCAATAATTATTGCGCCAATTATCATATTCCATCTAATTTCCTCTGCAAACAATAGAGCACCCCACATCATGCCATAAAGAATGACAACCGCCCTGTTTGCGTATGCCATTGTAAGCGGCATGACTTTTAACACCTGCTGCCAAATTATCGCAAAAAAACCAAGCAAGAAAAAAGACACACCATATAAACTAAGTGCCGGCAATGAAACTAACGGGTGTTCGCCTGCGAACTTAGCTGCAACCAAACTAAGCGAATATACAAGATAACATGTATACAACAATATATGAGTCTTAACTTTACTTTTCATTGTCATTACCATTAAAACCAATCCGCTCACGTATTACATATTGAGGCGAATTATTAATATTGATGTACATACGCCCAATATATTCTCCAATTAGCCCAAGCATTAACATTATCATACCACCAATGAACAGCAAAACCGCCATTGTTGAACTCCAGCCAACCGACGTATCTGGTGATATAAAAAGCCGCCGGATTATTACATACAACCCGTAAATAAAACCACCTAAGGCCGTAATAAAACCTATGGCTGTTGCAATACGCAAAGGCTTTACAGAAAACGCCGTAAATCCATTAAGCCAGAGTGAAATTACTTTTTTCATTGTATAGTTTGATTCCCCAGCAACTCTAACTCTATGTGATATAGAAACATTTTTTATATGCTTGGTTGTACGCAAAATCAAACCAGTAAGATAAGGATAACTACCAACATATTTTTTTATTTCATCCGCAACAAATCTTTTACAACAAAAAAAAGATGTGATTGATAAATCCTTAGGCTTCCCTAAAAGGGCTTCCGTCATATATGCATTTATACTAGATCCAATGTTTTTCCAACGTACATGCTGTTTAACATCGTACTTTCCAAAAACCACATCGCAATCATCATTCAACGCCTCGAGTAGCTTCCATATTTCTGGAATGGAAGCCTGACCATCGTCATCTAAAAAAACTAATGTATCCCCTTTTGCATGATTAATACCAGCCATAACCGCTCCATGTTGCCCAAAATTCTTAGCAAGGTCTATTGCTTTTATTCGAGCATCGTTTTTGCATAACTCGACAATAACGCTGTATACTTTATCTGGGGACGAATCGTTTACAAGTATAATCTCATAGTCGCTTACGCCACCATTTTCCAGCGTAACCCTTAATTCATCAACTACAATAGCAATAGTTTTTTCCGAGCCATAACATGGTATGATACAAGAAATCATAAAATATCCGCCTTCTTCGCTTCATCTCTCCAGCCCCAAATGTAGTAGGGTGCATCTTCACCTGTGTTTACCAGAAGATCAATTATAGATACCCGTCCTTCAAAAGGCTGTTGTGTTTGAGGATAATCAGGATAACCGCTATAGTCTTTCCATAAGATATTTATTCCATTGTCTAAAAACGCTTCTTCATCAAGGTACGCTTTTGCCGCAGGGCCACATAGATAATTCTTATAACCTATCGAAAGCATGAGGGATAAAAGCTTTTCATTTCGCCTTCCTTCTGAATTATATTCGCAGCTATTAACAAAATCTGCTTTTGCTTTCAAAAAATCCTGCGCAATATGTTTTATTAGGAATTGATTAAACTCTGAAAGATATTCCCATTTTCGTTCAAGATAAACATGTTCTAAAAACGACTTATACTTGCTAAAATAAGGCGCTTTTTTATAAGCATCACAAATCTTTCTATAATGCTGCTCTTGCCAATTCATATCGGCAGCTATCTTCACTTCATCAACTCTTCTTGTCAAATCGCTTCCACATGGGAGAGATATCCATTTCAATCCACTAGTAGTGTAGATGATATTTCTATGTCTCCAATCCCTAACAGTAAATTGCACTTCATCATAAAACACAAATAAATCCACATCATTGATAATATCAAAATACCCGCGCCATGGAATATAATTTGATTGTAGTATTGCGCATTTTGTATCCACTATGATCACCTATTCTTTTATTAATATATGTGCTGGGTTGCCAACAACTGTAACACTTTCTGGCACGTTTTTAACAACAACTGTCCCAGCACCCAACACTGAGTATGAGCCAACCACTATATGCTCTCTAACGCTTGCATTTATACCAATAAAACAATGATCGCCAACTGTCACATGACCAGCTAAAACACAATTTGCAGAAAGCCAATTGTACGCTCCTATTCTTGTATCATGAGAAATATAGCTGCCTCCATAAAGCACACAACCTTCCCCAACAACAGAACCGGTCTCAACAACCGCGTTGACCATAACAACAGAGCCTTTACCCAGACCAACATCACCTATATAAGCTCTTGGATGAACATAGGTCAGTAATTTCAAATCACTATTTTCAATTTGCTGGCTTACTTCTTTTCTTGAGCGCATTTGATTTGAGAAGCCAACGCAATTTATTACACCTACGTCGTTTGCATCATCTCTAATACTTTCAAAGGGTATTATTGGATAACCAATAAACTCACTTTGAGAATAATATTCTTTACCCACAGTAAAACCTTGGATGGAGTATCTATCATCTTTTTCAATATACTGTGCTATTATTCTTGAAAGTGAGTTTAGGCCAAAAATATAAACTTTCATAACATCACCCCTATCTCTGATAAAAACTATATAAGCTTTCAACTACTTGCTCTGTGTCACCTTTTGTTAAACCATAGTACAAAGGCAGCCGCAGCAATCGTTCACTTTCCTTAGTAGTAAATACATCCTCACCATGGAATCGTCCAAATTGCGCTCCTGCTGGCGATGAATGGAGCGGTATATAGTGGAATGCGGAGCCGATGCCTCTATCTTTAAGGTGCTGGATTAGTGCCGTACGCTCTTGCAAATCTTTTGCTTTTATCCAAAACATATGTGCATTGTGTGTGCAATTTGCAGGAATACCCGCTATTTCAATAAAACCTGCACCTGCAAGAGAACTAAGGCTTTCATGATAAAAATTCCAATTGCTAAGCCGGTTTTCATTTATATTGTTGACATTTTCAAGCTGGGCCATAAGATAAGCCGCATTCAGCTCGCTAGGCAACCAAGAAGACCCAACATCACACCATGTATACTTATCAACTTGTCCTCTAATAAACCGGCTGCGGTTTGTACCTTTTTCGCGAATAATTTCTGCTCGCTCGATAAATGTTGTGTTATTTATAAGCAGCGCTCCACCTTCACCGCAGACGATGTTTTTTGTCTCATGAAAGCTAAGTGTTCCAAAATCGCCAATACTTCCAAGGGGCTTATTTTTGTGTGTAGCCCCTATGCCCTGTGCTGCATCTTCTACCACAAACAAATCATGTTTACGTGCAATGTCCATGATGGTATCCATTTCACAACTAACCCCTGCATAATGAACAGGTACAATAGCTTTTGTTTTACTTGTGATTGCAGCTTCAATCAATGTTTCATTAATGTTCATCGTGTCAGGCCTAATATCAACAAATACAATCCTTGCACCTCTTAAAACAAAGGCGTTTGCTGTTGATACAAAAGTAAAAGAGGGCATAATCACTTCATCACCAGGGAGTATGTTGCACAACAATGCAGACATTTCTAATGCGTGGGTACATGAAGTAGTGAGCAATGCCTTGGCAGTACCTGTTTGCTTTTCTAGCAATTTGTTACATTTATGTGTGAAACTTCCATCGCCACACAGCTTGCGTAATCGAATAGCTTCTGAAATGTATTCTAACTCTGAGCCTACAACCGGTGGTATGTTAAATGGAATATTGTTCATAAATTGCCTCCTTAATTTAACAGTATCATGTTAATGATGCAACTTTTTATTTTTCAAGGGAGTGTCCACTGTGCGTTGGTAAGCGCATGAATGTATGCGGCATTATTACATGTGTATATGCGTTTACAAACGCACAGTGGACACTCCCTTTTTCAACCATACAGTAGACGCAAGATTTTTTATTTGCACTCTATGAAATATGCTTATATACAACACAACTCCTAACAAACTCAAGCTAACGCCAGGAAGCAGATAACGAGGCACGTATCTTAATTCAATGTAATGCACCCCTGGTTGCAATTCAACCCCAGGGAATATTCTATTAACCATAACAAGAGGCTGCCTTTCCCCGTTTACATATACCCTCCATCCGGCAACATATGGCATCCTAAAAGCCAAAATACCGGACGAACTCGTTTCAATCCTTCCGTCTATTCTATCACGCCCAATTGTTATGGGATCCATATTATAGCGATTAACTGCATCAACCCAATCCGACATATACCTATATGAGTTAAAAGAAAGGCTAAGATCGGAAACATAATACACGCCTGGAGAAATTGTTATAGTGATCTGCTCGGCACTGCCATGAACCGAAACGGCATAAATATCATGTTCTATAGCATATGGGTTCGTATTAGGTAACCGGGTGATAATCTTCCTGTTTACAGTCATAGAAAATGCATTATTACCAGTAGGATTAATTACAGTCGACGAAATTAAAAACTCACCCCACCCATCATCTATTTTAGGAAGATGAATAATTATCTCTGCATTTTCACCTACAGTCAAAACGCCTGTATCAAAATTATAACTAGAATTGGTAAATTCAATATCACTGATTTCTACAGGAACAGATATTGTAGCATCGTCTAAATTGGCATAGGGATATATACCTTGTACCCCTTCTACAAAGGCCGCTTGCAATATTGCAGCATCTCTTTCTGCAAAAGAAAAACCATAATAAACATCATGAGGTATGACATATTCATACCACAAGTCAAAATCCACATGGTTAATTGATTCAAAATATACTTCTCCACTTTCGTGTTGTCTCCGTTCATAACCTGGGAAATAAGAAGATCGGTTAAAGCCTGTTAGATACCTTACCCCCCAAGCATTTTCCAAAAACAATCTATTGTCAAGCCCTCTATACTGGTTTGATCGCATCCCTGAACAACTAATATTATGTTCATTTATAATCCAATTGTGCAAATTTCTAGTGACTACATTATAAAATGATGTGCTATATACGCGACTATTTAAATTGAAATTAGCAGTTGTTGCTGTTACATTACGTACAGATGAATATTGGATAATGCGGAAAAACTCATTTTCATTAGGCCTAATTTGGCTAATAAGGTTTTTATGTGCATCTGTTCCAAACATCCATTCATTTAATGAACCATGCCTTGTTGCTTCGCCAGGTGCATTTGGAGTCACTAGAAAACCCACAGCAGTTCCGCTAAATATAATTACTATTACCAATACACTACTAAAAACTGCGATTGCTCTCTTCTTAATTTTTGGGTAAACACCTAGCATAATTATAGCAAATATTTGACTAACAACAATAACTTTATGAACAGTTGTTATCCCATTCGCACTTACAATGTATAGCCATGCTAGTAAAACAATAGAAATAATCAAAGATGGAATTATTCGACTTTCCTTATCTTCAACCAATTTTTCCAATAAGTCTGGAATGAAATAAGCCACAACAAATGTAACAATGTAAAACCATCTTGTGTGTGTATGCGTAAAGATGTTCATAAATGCAGTAAAAAAAGGACTGAACGTAAGTGCAATCCATAAAATACATAACACTAATTTTCGTATCTGCTGGTTATTATAACTTTTCATTGGAACAGTAAATATGAATAGTATAATTGGAGTTACTGATAGCACACTATAAGGTGAAAATATCCTTTGCCAAAAACCAATTAAGGTAGAAGGTGGAGGCAAAATATTTGGAAAAATTAATTCGCTCCCCATTCGAGCCGTATCGGATAATCCTAATACCACAGCAATTATTACAAGAGAGGCCGAGAGCAAAGACAACATTGAAATGCCTGCAAATTTGCCTAACTTGTATACATACTCTTTAAAATTCTTTCCTTCCGAAAACAATATACAATAAGAAACAAAGAATATGCCTGAGGCAAATCCAAAGATAATATTATTAAAAAATGCAATTGTCAACGATACATACAATAATAAAGGTTTATTACTAGCTTGGTATTTGCGTACTCCCCATACAATAAGCGGCAGCCACAAGAGCGTATCTGCGAAGGTATCTCTTTGAACCGCAGCTTCCCTCAAATGCCATAGTGTTGTAGCATAAAGAACAGCGCCGATAATAGCAAAAGTATATTTTTTGTTTTCATACCTAAGCAATCCATACATGAAAAACATGGCAAAAAACTGCCTTGTAATGCTAGTAACTAATTTTATGTTTAACATTGCGTCAAACGAATCTATGCATACCCCTAAAATCCGAACTAACACAAATTGAAGGAAAACTACAATAGAACTTGCCCCTATTGCCGCAAAACTATAATTAACATCATGGCCAAAACCTAAATACCAAGACCAAAACCCATTAAACCTCTCTGCTAACATAAAATTATTTACACGCAAATGTAAAATACCCGAATCGCTATTAATGCTACCCATAAATATTGTGTCTGGATTAAAATATTGCCAATGAAAGCCTATGCATACTAGTAAAAAAAATGCGATTAATGCAACCACACGAAACGTTTTATACATATCTATTCTTTTGTAGCCTGCTACTTTCATAAAAACGTTCATCCTTTCATGACTTTACAGTATACGCTTTCTACTGCTTTCTTAATTAATAACATTGAGAATACTCATATTCGCTTCATATATCCGTACAGAAACAGCAATAGGCTTTGAAACAACCCATTTATTTGCTTCTTCTAGTCAAGGAAAATCTAGAAAAAAACTTAACAATGCCATGCCCCAGCCGCCAAGAGTGTGATTTATATATAGATTCCATTGTATTGCATAGCTTCTTAGTTTCCTGCCTTAGCTTTTCGATTTCCTGTTTTTGCTTTTCGGCTTCCAGCTTCAATTTATCATTTTCTTTGATTGCCAAATTATATTGCTTTGATAATTCGTTAATTTCACTTTTACTTTTTCTTCGCCTGCGGTTATAATTCGATATCAAAGCTTTATGCTGCATATCTTTGTTTTTATTTTTTACCTGTTCAAATTTATTCCTTGAAGTCATTAGCTTGAGTTGTTCGATTAAATCATTGATTCTACTTTGCTCATGCTCGTAATGTTGATATGTTCTTTTTAGCCGCAATGGTGTCCTCGTCAAGTTCTTTTCGGCACTGATACTAACAATATCCAAAATTGACTCTGACCCAAAAGAGTACACACAAATATTTATACCCTCATTGTTAAGTGAAACCGGCAAATTATCAATTTGAATAAATCCACAATTGTCAGCTGAAATTACTTCCAAAGATAATCCATGTCGTCTATCTTTACCATCTTGCGAAAATTGTGACTTAACATGGCTTCTCTTCCCCGTTGCACTAACCATAAACTGATCGTTATTTGCAAGCAGTAGCGAAAAATTAGATGCGTTTGTTACTAACCCTATATCAGGATATTTTAACTTGACAAAGTCAAATAAAGGCTGCAATAAGTCAATATCTCCCCCTTCTGAAGCAATTAAAATTACGATGTTTTCCATTAACGCTCTATCCGTAAGTGTATTAACATACGTATTTGCGTCAGATATCTTACGCAAATCATCATCTGGCGCATATACAAAACCATTAAATCGAGAAATTGATAATATCCAGTCTTTGTCAACTTGATACCTTTTACCAAGTTCTCTGTAGACAAGTTCCTTTTTTAAATCAAAGGCATTTATTGATTCAATATACATTTGTTCGTAAAGGAGCCTTTCATGCATACTTCGATCTTTGTCAATTGCAATTGAAGAAAAAAAATGATTTCTTATCAAGCGCTCCATCGTTTCTGGAGAAATGTTTTCATTATAAAACCTATCAATACTTTCAGCGTCTATACCAAGAAACCCTTCAGACAGCTCACCCACATATGAGCGACCAGAGCTTAATAACCATCCATCCTTGTGTCGCGATCCAACTATAGACTCATTAGAAATATTATGAACTACATATCCAAACATCGGCGTTTCTGTGGTAATTATTTCTGATGTATACCCTAACTCTTCGGCATATTCACTCATTTTTTTATGAGGAGTTGAGTGTTTGAAATCCTCAACAATACCTGATAAAACCACCCATGTATTAAACGGCATCCATGGATAATTGCGCGAATATAGACTTCTTCGCTCAATCATCACATCATAAATGTTTTGAAATGTTAAAAAAGAGTTCTTTATATTTTTCTTTAAAATATAGCTTTCAAGATACTCAAAAAAACCAGGCGCAATGATATCATCCGAATCAAGACGTCCCCTTACATGCATTTCATTGCTAATAATATGATCGGCTACAAAATTATTTGCTAACTCTGATGCCTCCCTACGAACCAGAATCTCTTCAATATATATATTTTTACTTATTGGCGATTTTGAAATGATTTCTTTCATTCGTAACTTCTGTTCTATTGGGGTGTACTTATTTGTAAATATCAACACATATAAGCCTGGGGTCGCATTATTTTCAAGACTTCGCAATGTAAAAGTTTCAAATAGCGCAAATCTATAATCCCACCATGCAGGATCAAAATTGTTCATACCAAAGTTCATGAAAATAAATTTTTTCATACTTGTCAACCCTCCAAATTTATTAGTCACGGAAATCAATTTTCATCATAATTTGCAAAAAACAACGGCCTTCGTCACCCCGGGCTTGACCCGGGGTCTCCCCATCTTAGTCGAGAACTCGCAAAATTCGTACATTTTACGTAGTAG
>Ga0123355_10006100_pt1 | contig 17776 bp, 27 predicted proteins | sample TergutEmb28metaG_3_FD_89872 | JGI IMG/M metagenome (GOLD analysis project Ga0123355, IMG submission 89872) | Embiratermes neotenicus P1 segment gut microbial communities from Petit-Saut dam, French Guiana - Emb289 P1 | ecosystem: Host-associated > Arthropoda: Insects > Digestive system > Gut ... | reverse complement strand
TCGCGCCAGGCAGGGAACAATTCGTGCACCCCAGTGGGCAGGCGGTGGTGTTGTCTTTGGACCGACTCCACGCAATCACAGCTTTAGAATACCTAACAAGGTTGTCAAGCTGGCAATGCGCAGTGCACTGTCTGCAAAGCATGCAGAAAAGAATCTGATAGTGGTAGATGACATGGCATTTGATGCGCCGTCTACTAAAGAAGCAATCAAGGTATTGGATGCACTTGGCCTAAAAGACACAAAGATTACAGTAGTGCTGGGCAATGAAGAAACGAATGCTTACTTGTCACTGCGTAACATACCACGCGTTCATCCGATTTTTGCTTTTGAGTCAAACACTTATGACTTGGTGAATAACACAACCTTGCTGCTGACAAAAGAAGCAGCAACATACCTAGGGGAGGTGCTGAGCTAATGTACGATCCTAGGCAAATCATCATTCGTCCCGTCGTTTCAGAAAAGTCCATGGACTTGATGGAAGGGCAGAACAAGTACACCTTTGAGGTGCTAAAGACCGCAACAAAGCCTCAAATTGCACGTGCCGTCGAAGAGATTTTCGATGTCGAAGTAATCAAGGTAAACACCATGAATGTGGCGGGCAAGCCTCGTCGCGTGCGTATGGCACTGGGTAAAACACGTAACTGGAAAAAAGCAATCGTCACGCTGGCGGCGGGCGATAGTATCGAGCTGTTCTCGAGCTAGGGAGTAAAACGTTATGGCTATTAGAAAATATAAGCCGACTTCACCTGGTCGTCGCGGGATGTCAGTCTCTACCTTTGAAGAGATTACCTGCACGACTCCAGAGAAGTCGCTGCTCGAGCCGCTGCCGAAAAAAGGTGGCCGCAACAATAATGGTCGCATCACGGTGCGCCATCAGGGTGGTGGGCACAAGCGCCGCTACCGCATTATTGACTTTAAGCGCAACAAAGATGGTATTCCTGCAAAGGTTGCAACCATTGAGTATGACCCCAACAGGAGCGCACGCATTGCACTACTGCACTATGTTGACGGAGAAAAGCGCTACATTCTTGCACCAAAGGGTCTTGAAGTAGGCACTATGGTTGAAAGTGGTGTTGATGCTGACATCAAGCCAGGTAATGCCCTGCCACTGTCTGCGATTCCCGTTGGTACTGTTGTGCATGCAGTCGAGATGCAGCCAGGCAAAGGTGCCGCATTGGCACGAAGCGCAGGTACATCCATTCAGCTGATGGGTAAGGAAGGCAAGTATGCAATCTTGCGCATGCCTTCAAGCGAAATGCGTCGCGTACTGGTGACCTGTCGCGCAACCATTGGTGAAGTTGGCAACGAACAGCACAATAACATTGTCATTGGCAAGGCTGGACGTAAGCGCCACATGGGTGTCCGCCCGACTGTTCGTGGTACGGTTATGAATCCAGTAGATCACCCACATGGTGGTGGTGAAGGTAAGAACAAATCAGCTGGTCGTCATCCAGTATCACCTTGGGGACAACCTGCAAAGGGACACCGTACCAGGTCAAAGAAAAAAGCAAGCAACCGTCTAATTATTAGACGTCGTAAGAAGTAGAAGGGAACTAGGTAGCTAATGAGCAGAAGTCTTAAAAAGGGACCTTTCGTAGAAGCGCGCCTCTTAAGCCGCATTGCTGCGATGAATGAAGCTGGTGATAAAAAGGTTGTCAAAACCTGGTCACGCGCTTCAACCATCTTTCCCGAGATGGTCGGCCACACGATTGCCGTTCACGACGGTCGTAAGCACGTTCCTGTCTACATTACAGAATCTATGGTTGGTCATAAATTGGGCGAGTTTGCTCCAACACGTACCTTCCGTGGTCATGCCGGCGACAAGAAGGGCAGGTAGTAGATTATGCAGTCACAAGCAGTTGCTAAATACCTGCGCATCTCTCCGCGTAAAGCGAGACTGGTCGTTGACCTGATTCGTGGCAAGTCTGTTGAAGAGGCACGCACAATCTTGACCTTTTCAACGCGCAATGCAGCAGAAACCGCAGAAAAGGTGCTTAATAGCGCGGTTGCAAACGCAATGGATAAACACGATGGCATCAAGGCAGAAGAGCTCTATGTGTCTGCTGCCTTTGTAGACGAAGGCCCAACGCTCAAGCGTGGGCGTGCTGGGGCAAAGGGTATGTACAAGCGCATCAATAAGCGCACCTGCCACATCACCATTCAACTCGACCTAGTAAAGGAGGCGTAAGCACTATGGGTCAGAAAGTTTCACCTATCGGACTACGCCTAGGAATAGTCGAAAAGCACCGCAGCCGCTGGTATGCAGGCAAGGATTATGCGGCTACCCTAGAAAACGACCTAGAGCTACGTAAGTTCTTGACCAAGCGTCTTGAGCGCGCAGCGGTGTCTAACATCATCATCGAGCGCAAAGGCGAGAAAGTCGAAATCGAGATATGGACTGCTCGTCCAGGAATCGTTATCGGTAAAAAGGGTTCAGAGGTTGACGTACTGCGTAAGGAACTTGAGGCGATTGCAAAGGTTCCTGTTGACGTAAAAATTGTTGAGGTAGTGCGCCCAGAACTCGATGCAAACCTAACTGCACAGTCAGTGGCTGACCAGCTTGTTGGTCGCGTGGCATTTCGCCGTGCAATGCGCAAGGCAGTTACCAGTGCTATGAAGAGCGGTGCCCTGGGCATTCGTATTCAGTGTTCTGGCAGACTGGGTGGCGCTGAAATGAGTCGTCGCGAATGGTACCGCGAGGGTCGTGTGCCGCTACACACATTGCGTGCAAAAATTGATTATGGATTTGCTGAGGCAAACACCACCATGGGTGTTATCGGCGTTAAAGTATGGATCTATCACGGTGAGACACTACCGGGACAACAGCCCCCCAATCCAGCTATTGAGGGAACTCGTGCTCCTCGCTCGCCAAGAGGCGGCGGTCGCCGCGGTCGTGATGGTCGCGACAATAGAGGCGGAGGGAGAAGGTAATGCTTAGTCCAAAGCGAGTGCGTCACCGCAAGGTGCAACGCGGTAAAATGCGTGGCCGCGCAAAGGGCGGCACAACCGTTCATTTTGGAGATTACGGTCTGCAAGCACAAGAGGCTTCTTGGATTACAAATCGCCAAATAGAGGCTGCTCGTGTTGCGATGACACGCTATATGAAACGTGGTGGTAAGGTCTGGATTAATATCTTCCCAGACAAGCCCATTACAAAGAAGCCAGCTGAAACCCGCATGGGTTCTGGTAAGGGTAATCCAGAAGATTGGGTAGCGGTAGTAAAGCCTGGACGTGTGATGTTTGAGTGTGCAGGCGTTACCGAGGAAGTGGCTCGTGAGGCATTGCGTCTTGCTGGTCACAAACTGCCGATCAAAGTGAAGTTTGTTATGCGTGAAGGTGGTCCAATTCACGAGCTGATGAAGGCTCCAATTGAAATACCTGTTGAAGAAGACGCAGATGCAGACAGTGCTGCAACAGAAGACTCCGACCAAGAGGCAGAGGGAGGGGCATAACCAATGAAGCAATCAGAACTGGTAAAACTAAAAGACGACAAGCTGCAAGAAGCGCTTGCGAACAGCAGAACAGAATTGTTCAACTTGCGCTTTCGTTTGGCAACGGGACAGCTTGACGATACAACAAAGATTCCCGCAGTGAAAAAAGACATTGCACGCGCTATGACAGAGATTCGCGCCCGCGAGCTTGAAGCAGAAAAAGGATAGTAGAGTATGACAGTGACGACAGAAAGAAAAAGCAGGAAAGAGCGTCAAGGCATTGTGGTCTCGGTTTCTGGTGAAAAGACCTGCGTAGTCATGATCGAGGATCGCAAAAAGCATCCTGTGTACAGCAAGATGATTACGACCAGTAAAAAGCTTCACGTCCATGATGAGGACAATGCAGCTGGTGTAGGTGACAGTATCCGCATTATGGAGACACGCCCTATGTCAAAGCTGAAGCGCTGGCGCCTAATCGAAGTGATAGAAAAGGCAAAGTAGGGACTTTGTACCGCAGCAGTCAAGGCATTGAGGTTGCGCTGCCCCAGATGTATGTGGGTACCAACCCTGTGGCCTCGCTTGTGAAAGGATAGTAGTAAAGATGATACAGGCAGAAACCAGATTAAAAGTTGCCGACAACAGTGGGGCACGCAAAATTGGAGTCATCAAAGTGCTTGGTGGATCAAAGCGCCGTTATGCACGCGTTGGTGATGTTGTTGTGGCTTCAGTAAAAGAGGCGCTTCCTACTGGCAGCGTGAAAAAGGGCGAAGTAATTCGTGCCGTTGTTGTCCGCTGCAAGAAAGAAGTACGTCGCCCGGATGGATCATATATTGCGTTTGATGAAAATGCTGCAGTCATTCTAGACGAGGCAGGCAATCCGCGCGGTACTCGTATCTTTGGTCCAGTGGCACGTGAACTGCGCGATCGCAAGTACATGAAAATTGTCTCGCTTGCGCCAGAAGTGCTATAGGGGATGTGAGGATTAAAAATGGCTAAATTGAGAATTCGCAGAGACGACAAGGTGGTCGTCATTGCTGGAAAAGACAAGGGTCGCGAGGGTCGTGTTATGCGTACCAATCCCGTGTCAGAGCGTGTGATTGTCGAACGTGTTGCGGTTGCGAAAAAAGCAGTCCGCCCAACGCAGCGCAATCAGGCTGGTGGTTTTGTAGAAATCGAGACACCAATACATGTGAGTAACGTCATGCTGGTTTGTCCAAAGTGCGGCAAGCCATCGCGCACCTCTGCACGGAGAAATGATAAAGGCAAGCGTGTTCGCGTGTGTAAAAAGTGCGGAAAGGACATCGACTAATGGCAAAGAAGAAAACTGAAGCCGCAGCAGCTAATGCAGTACCTCGTCTCAAGACGACGTATAATGACGAAGTTGCTCCAAAGCTGCTTAAGGAACTTGGCCTTGATAACGTCATGCAGATTCCGCGTTTGGAGAAAATCGTTGTCAACATGGGTGTTGGTGATGCGGTAGGCGATTCAAAGCAGCTTGATTCTGCGGTGCAAGACTTGCGCATTATTACAGGTCAACAGCCACGCATTAACCGTGCAAAAAAATCAATTGCAGGATTTAAGTTGCGCGAAGGTATGCCCATTGGTGCAAAGGTTACCCTGCGCGGTGACCGCATGTGGGAGTTCTTTGACAGACTGCTCTCCACAGCAATTCCGCGTATTCGCGACTTTAGAGGTCTTTCACCAAAAAGTTTTGATGGTCGCGGCAATTACTCCATGGGTGTAACCGAACAATTGATTTTCCCTGAAGTCGACTATGATCAGGTTGATCGCACCCGTGGTATGGATATTACATTTGTAACAACATCAGATAATGACGAGGGTGCAAAAGCATTGCTCGCAGGATTTGGATTTCCATTTAAGGCAGCTTAATCGTCGGGATGCAGGACTGACTGCTGGTATTCCAACCAGTCATACCAAAGCACCCGATATGAGGAAAGGACAAGGCAAGTGGCAAAGAAATCGATGATCGCCAAGGCAAAGAGAGAACCAAAGTTCTCGACACGCCAGTATAATCGCTGTGCCAGATGTGGCCGCCCGCGTGCGTACTATCGCAAGTTTGGGCTCTGTCGTATTTGTGTACGTGAACTGGCAAACAAAGGCGAGCTTCCTGGCGTAAGAAAAGCAAGCTGGTAGACAGCTGGCAGGTGGTATCAGGCATGCCTGAATCACTGCAAAGGGAAGACAGCTGCCAAGCAGCGCAAAGGTTATGGGCTTTTGCGAACCTTGGGTTCAGCTGGCAATCACGGACTACAAACAAAACATTTTAGGAAGGATTTGAAGAGCTTATGATGACCGACACAATCGCCGACATGCTTACTCGAATTCGTAACGCGAATTCGGCGCATAAGCCTACGGCTACCATACCTTACAGTAAGAAGCTCGCTGATATTGCTGCAGTGCTCAAAGATGCAGGCTATATCAAAGGCTACAGTGTTGAAGCGGGCGATCCCGTTGATTCACTGATAGTTGAATTGAAGTATGCAAATGACAAAACTCGCGTAATCACAGGTATTCGCCGCATCAGCAAACCAGGACTACGCGTTTACGCAAAGAAAGAAGATCTACCCAGGGTATTGGGTGGGCTAGGCATTGCAATCGTGTCGACGTCAAGTGGCGTTATGACCGATGCTCAGGCACGTGCAAAAGGTGTAGGCGGCGAAGTGCTTGCCTACGTCTGGTAACCACGGGAACCGAAACTAAGAGGAGGCAGACAAATGTCACGTATTGGTAAAATGCCTATTCCGGTTCCTGCCGGTGTAGAGGTAAAAATAGATGGTCAAGCTGTCACCGTTAAAGGTAAGCTGGGAGAGCTTTCCCACACCTTTCAGCCGCAAGTTGCAATAGAGCAGCGTGGTGAAGGCGACAATTCAGAGATTGTATTGACCACAACAGATGATAGCCGCGAGGCGCGCAGCTTTCACGGGCTGTCACGTACTCTGATTAATAACATGATTATTGGCGTAAGCGAGGGCTATTCGCGCACGCTTGATATTGTGGGTGTAGGATATCGTGCAACACTAAAAGGCTCAAACATTGAACTGGCACTGGGCTTCAGTCATCCTGTTATAGTCAAGCCAGAACCAGGCATTACTTTTGAAGTTCCTGCCAACAACAAGATTATTGTTAAAGGCACTGATAAACAGCGCGTAGGTCAAGTTGCTGCTGATATTCGCAAGTGGCGCAAACCAGAGCCCTACAAGGGCAAGGGTATTCGCTACGAAGGCGAATATGTACGTCGCAAGGTTGGTAAGGCAGCAGGATAAGGATAGGTTGCGCTGATGGACGCACTCTGCCAGTAAATTCGCAGAGTTTGACCAAAAGCTGTAAGCGCACTCGTTACAGATAAGGACTGGAAATGACAAAGACACAAGTAAAAAGCGCTGCACTTGCAAGGCGCCAACGTCGCGTTCGCGGAAAGGTCACGGGAACTGCTGCCAGACCGCGCCTGCGTGTTGAGCGCAGTAATGCGCATATCTATGCTCAGCTGATTGACGACGTTAATGCTGTGACCTTGGCACATGCTGCGTCTAACGAAAAAGATCTTGCAAAAAAGATCAAGGGAGCGACCTCCAACAAGGATGCTGCAAAGATTGTTGGCGAGACTGTTGGTAAGCGTGCCACAAAAGCGGGCATTACTCAGGTCGTCTTTGATCGTGGCGGACACTTGTATCATGGTCGCGTAAAAGCACTTGCAGATGGTGCACGCTCAGCCGGATTGAAGTTTTAGGAAGGGATCACAGTTATGGCAAGAAATATGGCTAAAGGCCAGGCCCCAGTTTCGGAGCTTCAAGAAAAGGTTGTATATATCAACCGCGTATCAAAGGTTGTCAAGGGTGGTCGTCGTTTTTCACTGAGCGCGCTTGTCGTTGTTGGCGACGGCAATGGTCGTGTTGGCGTTGGCATGGGTAAATCTGCTGAAGTTCCTAATGCTATTAAAAAGGGCATCGAGGACGCAAAGAAGAACATGTTTAGCATGCCTGTGGTAAACGGCACGATTCCTCACGAAATTGTGGGAGAATTTGGTGCTGGTCGCGTCTTGCTAAAGCCAGCGGCTCCTGGTACTGGTATCATTGCTGGTGGCCCTGTACGTGCAGTTCTTGAGCTTGCAGGATATACCGACGTGTTAAGCAAGTCACTGGGTAGTTCGAATGCGATTAATATTGTTCGTGCTACTGCGCAAGGCTTAAAGGATTTGCAGTCAGCAGAAGATGTTGCTGCTCGTCGCTCAACAACGGTTGCGGCCTTGTATGGCGGTGCTGCGAAAAAGAAGACTAAGCCAGCAAAGCAGGCAGAAGAAAAGAACGAAGATGCGTCGCCAGTAAAGGCAAAGGCAAGTGACAAGCCGGCAAAAAAGACGCCAGCGAAAAAAGCGCCAGCTAAACAGACGACAGACGCAAAAGCCTAAGCCTAAGGGGTATTGAAATGACAGCAAAAAAGACAAAGAAGCTGCGTATCACGCAGGTGCGCTCGACCATTGGGCGCAAGAAGGATCAGGGTGCGACTATTCGCGCACTGGGTCTAAAACGCATTAACGATGTTGTCGAGCAGGATGACACACCAGTGATTCGCGGTATGATTTTTAAAGTAAAACATTTAATTGAAGTTGAGGAGATCTAAGATGCAACTACACGATTTGATGCCAGCTCCTGGCTCGACAAAAACGCGTAAGCGCGTAGGTCGAGGTCACGGATCAGGCCGTGGTGGCAGGTCGGGTCGCGGACAAGACGGTCAAGGATCCAGAGCCGGTGGTACAAAAGGCCCAGGATTTGAGGGTGGCCAGTTGCCGCTGTACCAGCGTTTGCCAAAACTAGGTGGCTTTGTTAGTCACAACCGTGTAGAGTATGCGGTTGTCAACGTAGATCGCCTAAATGACTTGTTCAGCGATGGTGATGTCGTTGATCCAGAAACACTTGAGGCAGCAGGTGCAGTCAAGTCTGCATATAAGCTACCAATCAAGATTCTGGGCAATGGTGAGCTTGAGAAGAAACTTACGGTAAAAGTTGAGAAGGTAAGCGCGAGCGCCAAGGAGAAAATCGAAGGCGCCGGAGGGACGGTCGACTAATTATGTTTAAGGCGATTGCCAATGCGTTTAAGGTTCCAGACCTACGTAAAAAGATACTCTTTACCTTGGGTATCGTTATTTTGTACCGTATTGGTGCACACGTTCCTGCTCCTGGTGTAGACGTTGCTGCTATTGCGCAGGTTGCTGCAGAAAACGCCGCTCTGGGCTTTTTGAACCTGTTTACTGGTGGTGCGCTTGAACGCATGTCGGTATTTGCACTGGGTATTATGCCCTACATTACCGCTTCGATTATCATGCAGCTGCTCAAGGCAGCCATTCCTACTTTGGAGCAGATGAACAAGGAAGAAGCAGGTAGGCGAAAAATAACGCAGATCACGCGCTATTTAGCGATGGGTATTGCACTGGTCGAAGCCATAGGTATGCTATGGATATTCCGTGCGGGTATAGTTGATGTCGAAGGAATCCCCTGGCTAACACCAGTGATGATTGTAGGTACCTTGCTTGTTGGTACAGCACTAATCATGTGGATGGCAGAACTGATTACCCAGCGCGGTATTGGTAATGGTATGTCGATGATGATCTTTACCTCAATCGTGGCACAGTTCATACCTACTTTTGTTGAAGCATTCATGATGGGCACGTTAGTACAAAACCTCTCGCTGGTGGCAGTTACTGTGGTTGCACTACTTGCGGTAATCTTTGTCGTTATCTACATCGAGGAGGGTCAGCGCCGCATTCCCGTGCAGTATGCTAAACGTGTGGTAGGACGTCGCGTCTTTGGTGGCTCGGGAACCTATATTCCTTTGAAAGTTAATGGTGCAAATGTTATTCCCATGATTTTTGCGTCAGCTATATTGACGATTCCTGCGCAACTTGCACAAATGATGCCTCGAGTCGAATGGTTGCAAAATGTTGCAGAATTTGCTTCTGGCCCTATGTTCTTGCCTCCAGAAGTGTTAATGATGTTGCCGTGGTACGCTTCGTGGGGTAACTGGCTGATTACCTTTATCTTGATTGTGTTCTTTGCCTATTTCTACACGGCATTGGTGTTTAATCCAATCGAGATTTCAGACAACTTGCGCAAGCAGGGTGGTTTTATTCCTGGCATTAGACCCGGACATAATACGACCAAGTATATCGAGCATGTTATGAACCGCATTACCTTGCCAGGTGCACTATTCCTGGGTACGATTGCGGTGGGAACGTCGATATTCTTTAGCGTTACGGGCAACAGTATGATTATGCAGTTTGGTGGTACATCCATCATAATTATGTGTGGTGTAGCGCTTGAGACCATGCGTCAGATTGAAGCACAGCTAAAGATGCGTAACTACGAAGGTTTCTTTAAAAAATAGGAGGCAGTAAGTAATGGCATTTCCCGTAATAAATGAAGAACTGTGTACAGCATGTGGTATCTGTGTCGATGACTGTCCCAGTGACTGCTTTGATTTAGAAGACGTTGTAAAGTTTGCACGCAAAGAGGACTGTACCGAGTGTGATATTTGCTATGATTCTTGTCCAAATGGAGCTATAGGCCTAGAGGATTAGCTAAGAACACACCAGGTATTCAGACTCGGTGTCGAATCAAAAAATCCAGCTGCTCACGTGGGCTACCACGCTTCGGCAGCTGGATTTTCCAATTCTCCTTGATTCTGAGCGTCTGGTGCAGCCTTAGTGTGGTATTAGGCTTGCACTTTCTGTGTACTACAATAGAGATATGGAAATGGGGAAAAGAGATATGGTGCCTGCAGATGCCGTGCCAATTGTGAAAGCAGCAGCTGCCATTATTGTACATGATGGTTGTGTGTTTTCAGCACGACGCTTTGCGGGTAAATCCTATGATGGATGGTGGGAATTCCCTGGAGGTAAACTTGATCCAGGCGAGACTTTCGAGCAATGTTGCGTACGTGAAATACAAGAAGAGGTGAATCTGAGTATTGCGATTGAGCGTCACTTCTATACCGTTGATTTTACGTATCCAGAATTTCATTTACACATGGAATGTTTTCTCTGTGTGCCCACTTCTGCCGTTGAAGATATTCGATTAAGTGCTCATGACGAGTATTGCTGGCTCAATCGCGGCAACCTATATAGCGTGAAGTGGCTACCTGCAGCTTTTGATGTATTGAAGCTGGTTGAGGAAGAACTTGCACTTTAACACTCTACTGTGATAAAGTATTCCATTGACGAATTGGAGAGGACTTACCAGTGAGTATGGGACAGCAGTTAAATAAAGACACACAATTTCCTGTGGGCAAGCAGGTATCTACAAGCGGCAAGCCGCGAGGCTTCCGTGACATTCTTTTTGCAGAGGCTGCACGACGTGAGCGACTGACTGCAGACATTAACAGCTATTTTGCTACAGCAGGATATGAGCTAGTCGAGACACCCAGCGTTGAATATCCTGAAACTTTGTTGCGAGGTCTGGGCACAGATGACAATACTGTCGATAGTGACAATTTGCGCGAAACATTTCGCTTTGTTGACGTTGATGGCAATCTGATTGCTTTGCGCAGTGATGTAACAGGAGCCCTGGCACGTGTTGTTGCCACACGTTTCACACTGGTAGAAGCACCGTATCGACTACGCTATTTAGCCGATGTTTTTCGCGAGCAAGAGTCACTACGTGGCAGTGATCGTCAACTAACACAACTGGGACTTGAATGCTTTGGGCTTGAGCCTGAACTTGCAGATACAGAGGTACTCAGCCTTGCCCTAGGAGGTGCTGAAGCTGCAGGCCTCAATAACTGTAGTTTACACATAAGTGATGTCAGGGTAGTGCAGTCACTGATTACTGCAGGTACAGCTAACACAGACTGGAAAGCTGCTATTTCTGCGGCATGGCGCAACGGTGACTTTATCAGAGTAAAAGAACTGGCGACTGATGGGACGCTTCCAGAAAGGATAGCTGTTGCGATTCAAAAGCTTATTTCTTTGCGTGGTGGAGTAGAGGTCTTAGATGTTGCCCAGCAATTACTGCAAGACTGCGGTCAAGATTTTGAAGAGGGTCTTGCAGCATTAAATAGTCTACGTGCAAGCTACACTACGGTGATGCGAAAAGTGGCAGACAGTGGAGACTTAAGCAGCAAGGTGATTGTTGATTTTTCACTTACTCCGCACTTTGAATACTATTCTGGAATGATTCTTGAGTTGTTTGCAACGCCGCTTAATGGCAGAGCGTGTGTGATTGGCAGTGGCGGTAGGTATGATAGCTTGATGGAACAATTTGGTCGTCCAATGCCAGCTGCAGGCTTTAGTTATGATCTTGCAGCATTGGAGCGTGTTGCTGCCATTAATGAGGGAGATGAGCTGGGGCCGCAGAGCAAAAGTACACAGCCATCTACTGTCGGAATGCCGCCGCTTCGCATCGCCATTCCGAAGGGCAAACTCTTTGATGACTGTGTTGCTTTGTTAGAGGCAGCTGGTGTCAAAGTTCCGGGCTTACGAGATCCTGGACGTACTCTGCGATTATTGACTGATGAATATGACATCATTATTGCAAAGCCAACCGATGTTGCAATTTATGTTTCGCGCGGCGTTGCCGACATTGGTATTGGAGGACGTGATACCTTGGTCGAAGCTGATTTCCCCTTGCTTCAGCTAATCGACTTAGGATTTGGAGGCTGCGAATTTGTAGTTGCCGCTCCTGATGACATGACAGATGCCTTAGAGCAGCTATCCTTTGCGGTGGGGACTATTCGCGTAGCAACAAAGTATCCTCGCCTAACGCAAAGTTTTTTTGACAAGCGAGGCATTCAGGTTGAAATTGTAAAATTGAATGGCAATATTGAATTGGCACCTTTGATTGGCATTGCAGATGTAGTGGTTGACATTACTCAGACGGGAACGACTTTGCGCGAAAACAATTTACGTGTAGTCGAACGCGTTTTGCCCAGTACTGCACGTTTTGTTGCGCAGTATTCGACTGCACGCACTGATAGTCGCGTTGCAGAGCTTGCAGCAAAACTTGAAACAATTTTGGCGGCAAAGAGAAACGAGTGTAGACAGTGAAAATCAGACAGATAACATTAGCACCAGGTCAGCGTCTGACTGAAGCATTGCTTGACAGAAGCGGTGGCATTGATGCCGCCATTGAGCAGACTGCTGCAGACATTATCGCTGATGTGCGTCAGCGTGGTGACGCGGCGCTGCTGGAATACACCAGTCGTTTCGACGGTGCAGACCTAGATGATATACGCGTGAGCAAGGCAGAGATTGATGCTGCCTTTGCGGCAGTTGACCAGAAGCTTGTAGATGCCTTGCAGTCCTGCGCAGACCGTATCGAAGATTTTCACAGACGTCAGGTACAGCAGTCGTGGTATGCGACTCCGCGCAATGGTGTGATGGTTGGGCAACAGATAAGTCCGATAGATCGCGTAGGCATATACGTACCAGGTGGTCGCGCTGACTATCCTAGCACGGTACTGATGAATGTTATTCCTGCCGTGGTTGCAGATGTGCCTGAAATTGTTGTTGTGGTACCGCCTGGATCAGATGGCACAATCGTTCCTTCCACATTAGTTGCATGTGCACTCACCGGTGTGCGCGAAATCTATAAAGTTGGTGGAGCACAAGCCATTGCGGCTCTTGCCTATGGCACAGAAAGCATCCCTGCTGTTGATAAAATCACAGGTCCTGGCAATGCTTACGTTGCTGCAGCAAAAAAGCTGGTGCAGGGAACGGTGGGCATCGACATGATTGCAGGACCTTCCGAGGTGTTAGTGCTTGCAGATGATAGTGCCAATCCTCGCTATATTGCCATAGACCTTATGGCACAGGCAGAGCATGATCCATTAGCTGCCTGTTATCTGGTTACGACAGATGATGCTTTACCTGCAAAGGTCGAGACTCAGCTCAAGTTGTTGTTAGCACGTTCACCACGAGCAGAGATCACTGCAGCATCCTTACGTGATAATGGTGTTGTGCTGATATGTGAAAACGTGGAAGACGCAGTCGCTGCGACGAACTTTATTGCAGCAGAGCACCTTGAGATACTGACACGTGATCCTCACGGTTTATTGGGGCAGATTAAGAATGCAGGTGCGATCTTCTTAGGTTCTTGGACGCCCGAATCTGTGGGTGACTATAGCGCAGGCCCTAATCACACGTTGCCAACAGAGGGGACGGCACGTTTTTCCTCTCCACTACGAGTAGATGACTTTGTGAAAGTGTCGAGCGTGCTGTCATACACTGCAGAAGCCTTGCAGGCAGAAGCTGATGACGTGTGTACTGTTGCAGATGCTGAACAGTTGTGGGCACACGCAGAGGCAGTGCGCCTGCGCATGGCTGATCTTACTGATGGATCTGCAGAGGATGGTGATTAGACATGGCTGATGCTTTTGACATGCAGGGACTGCGCAGTCCCAGACAAGCACTAGAAGGTCTTGTACCTTACAGTGGAAAAATGCCTGCAGGCAAATTGATATTGGCAGCAAATGAAAGTCCCTTTAACTTGCCAGAAGATGTGCGCGACATACTGCAAGTTACTGCTGCCGACTTTTCGTTTAACCGCTATCCAGATCCGCTGGCACAAGACCTCCGTGAAAAAATAGCTGGTGCACACGACGTAAGTGCAGACTGTGTTTTGCTGGGCAACGGAGGCGACGAGCTGCTGTTAGACATCATGCTTGCCTGGGGAGGTCCAAACGGTGCTGCGCAACGTAAGATGTTGCAGTTCGCCCCAACCTTTTCGATGTATCAAATATATGCACATGCCTTGGAAACAGAAGTTGTGAACTTGCCACGCAGTACAGAGGATTTCAGTATTGATATTGCCGCTGCGACAACTCGCTTGCAGCAGGGTGATATTGACCTATGTATTCTGGATAACCCAAATAATCCATCTGGCAACTTGACAGATCTGGCAGATGTGTTGACTCTGGCACAGGCAAGTGATGCGCTGTTTGTTGTTGACGAAGCTTACTTTGAGTTTAGCGAGCGCAGTATGCTCGAATATTTAGAACAGCTGCCAAATCTAGTTATACTCCGCACCTTTTCAAAAGCATTTTCGATGGCTGGTCTGCGTTTGGGCTACGTGTTGGCACATCCGCAGGTGGTTGACATATTGACACGTGTGCGCATGCCTTATTCAGTGAATGCTTTTACGCAGATGGCAGCGACAGTGGTAATGGATTTGCGGACAAAGTTTAACTACAATATCAGCGTCATTACAAAGCAGCGCGATCTTTTGTATGCAGAGCTGTCCAACATGGATGGTGTTGAGGTTTGGCCGTCTGCTGCTAACTACTTGCTGTTTAGGGTGGCACGCTCGGCAGATATTTGGCAGCGGCTATTGGATAGCCACAATATTTATATTCGCAACTTTTCTTCTGCGCCTGGACTTGAGGACTGTTTGCGTGTAACGGTGGGAAATGACAGGCAAAATGAAATGTTTGTTGCCGCTTTGCGTGAATCAATTGCAGCTTTGGATAATGAGGAGCCTAACTAATGACAACTATTGACAAGCAGAGGGCTGACAGGCAAAAAGCACGGACTGCTCGTGTTGAGCGCCTGACGTCTGAAACAGACATTGTATTGAACCTAAATCTTGACGGCATGGGCAAAACAAAGATTGACACGGGAAGCGGATTTTTCGATCACATGCTGACGGCTTTTGGCAAGCATGCAGGTTTTGACCTTGACTGTCGCTGCACAGGGGATACGTGGATTGACGACCACCATACTGTTGAAGATGTAGGGCTGGTATTGGGTCAAGCAGTTGCAGATGCGCTGGGGGATAAAGCAGGTATTACACGCTTTGCTGATGTATTGGTGCCCATGGATGAGGCTTTAGTGTTTGCTGCAGTTGACATCAGTGGGCGCGGACAACTGCACTATCGTGTTGACGTACCTGTTGCCATGATTGGTGGATTCGAGACAAGTCTTGCAGAAGAATTCTTTATTGCATTTACCAGCAGGGCTGGGATAACGTTGCATATAGAGCAGTACGCGGGTAAGAATACGCACCATATACTGGAAGCAGTATTCAAGGCTGCGGCACGCGCGATTCGTGAAGCTGTTGCACTTGATTCACGTGTTGTAGGTGTTCCATCAACGAAAGGCAGTTTGTAATATGAACATATTTCCAGCAATAGATCTGCTTGATGGCAAGGTAGTACGCTTGGCGCAAGGCGACTATCAGCGTGTGACTATCTACAGCGATGATCCTGTTGCGCAGGCACGTGAATTTTACGACAGCGGTGCACAGTGGCTGCATGTTGTGGATTTGAATGCGGCACGAACAGGTAAGGCGCACAACACGGGTAGCATTGCTGCCATTGCAGCTGCCATGCCAGAACTAAAAATTCAGGTCGGTGGAGGAATGCGCACGACTGAAGCTATTGATGCGATGCTGCAAACAGGCGTCACACGCGTTGTTGTGGGCAGCAAGCTTGCACGCGATCCCGCATTTGCGCGTCTTGCGGTCGAACACTTTGGTGCAGATGCATTGGTTGCAGGCATTGATGCACGTGATGGTGTTGTTGCGATGGATGGGTGGACAACCATGAGCAGTATTCCCGCTCCTGAACTAGTGGCAGAGTTGTCCGCCCTTGGACTACGTCATCTGGTTTACACTGACATCAGCCGCGACGGCATGCAGACAGGCATTCAGCCAGACCTCTATGCGGCAGTTGCAGCGGCAGCAGGCTTTCCTGTTATTGTCAGCGGCGGAGTAGCCAGTCTTGTAGATATTGAAGCTGCGCGTGAACTAGGATCAGAACTGGTCGAAGGTGTGATTATTGGACGTGCGTACTATGAGGGGATTATAAACACAGCAGAAGCTGTAGCAGTTTTGAAGGGACAAAAATGAGCATGATTAAAGTAATACCTTGTCTAGATGTCGAAAAGGGACGCGTCGTTAAAGGCGTCAACTTTGTTGATTTGCGCGATATTGGTAGTCCTGCACAGATGGCTGCTGCCTATCAGCAAGCTGGTGCAGACGAATTGGTGTTTCTTGATATTAGTGCGAGTCATGAGGGACGTGCGACGCGCATTGATCTTGCAAAAATGTGTCGGGAAGCATGCGATATTCCTTTTGTGGTCGGTGGTGGCATGGCAAATGCAGATGATGTTGCGGCAGTGCTTGCTGCAGGCGCAGATAAAATTTCCCTAGGCAGTGCAGCAGTGCGCAATCCCGCACTGGTTTCGCAAGTCAGCAAAGCTCATGGTGCACAGTCAATAATTGTTGCCATTGATGCACGTAAAGTGCCCGGCGCTGCGAGCGACAAGTGGGAAGTCATCATTAGTGGTGGCCGCGAAAGCACAGGTGTTGATGCCATTGAGTGGGCACGTGAAGTAGAAAAGCTGGGAGCAGGTGAAATTCTACTGACCAGTATGGATTGTGACGGAGTCAAAGATGGCTATGACATACCTCTGACTGCTGCGATAGCGCGCAGTGTAGGGCTGCCGGTGACTGCGAGTGGGGGAGCAGGCAAGGTAGAACACTTCGTCGAAGCAGTTGAAGAGGGACATGCTCGCGGTGTGCTTGCTGCAAGTGTTTTCCATTATGGGGAAATTACCGTACGTGAAGTAAAGGAAGCTCTGCAAGCGACAGGCTACCCAGTAAGCCTGTAAAAGTGCGCAAACTGAGCACATTAATTGTTCGCAATTTGCATAGGAAGGCCTTATGAACTCGAAACATGTGATTAATAAAGAGCGTGACCAGCTAGATATAGATGACCTGGATTTTAGTGCTCATGGCCTAATTGCAGTCATTGTGCAAGACGTGGTCAGCAAAGACGTGCTGATGCTTGCCTGGATGAATCGTGATGCACTGCAAAAGAGCATTGATACTGGCCATACTTGGTTTTGGTCACGTAGTCGCAAAAAGCTCTGGCAAAAGGGCGAAGAGAGCGGAAATGTGCAGCACATACAGTCGATCAGCTATGATTGCGATGCAGATACTTTGCTGATAAAAGTGCAGCAGGGTGGAGACGGTGTTGCTTGTCATACTGGCAAACCTAATTGCTTTTATCGGGAATTGAAGTGAGAGGATTACAGGCATGACTACCTTGGGCAAAACAATTGATGATCTAATCAATATAATCAAAGAGCGTAACGAGGCCAGTCCTGATGACTCTTACACTGCTCGTCTAATGCAAGGCGATTTGGATGCACTTCTTAAGAAAATTGGGGAAGAGGCTACTGAGGTCGTGATGGCGGCAAAAGATGCCGATGCAGGTGGAGGCAACGACCAATTGCGCTATGAAGCAGTGGACTTGCTTTATCATCTGCTGGTTGTTTGTGAGCGCTTAGGAGTAGGCTCTGAAGATTTGGCTGCAGAAATCAGAGGACGCTTCTG
>Ga0123355_10006099_pt1 | contig 17780 bp, 2 predicted proteins | sample TergutEmb28metaG_3_FD_89872 | JGI IMG/M metagenome (GOLD analysis project Ga0123355, IMG submission 89872) | Embiratermes neotenicus P1 segment gut microbial communities from Petit-Saut dam, French Guiana - Emb289 P1 | ecosystem: Host-associated > Arthropoda: Insects > Digestive system > Gut ... | reverse complement strand
TTAACATAGGTGTAGAACCAGTCTGTGGAGGATACGTCGGTGAAGAGATATTCGTCTGTTGCGTAGTCGTCTTGGTCGGTGTCTTGGTCTACATCGGTGTCGGTGTCAACGTCGGTGTCGTCAGGGTCTTGGGTGTCGGGTGGGGTGGTGGTTACTAGGCCTGGGGTAGTGGGGAAGCCGACGCCAGGAGGCGGAGGAGCTACTACGGTTACGGCAGCAGTATCTCTTATGTCAGTTCCCGGTACGATTGCTGTTATAGTCAATACCGTGCCAATCGGCACATTCGCACCTACCGCAAGCAAGCCGGTGGAAGAAATGGTCGCTCCAACGTGGCCGCTGACGCTCCATTGAACTTGCTGAGAAACTTCTATGGGCAAAACAACTGCATTGAACTGAAGGTTTGAACCTGCAACGACAGTTGCTGCGTTGTTAGCTGCTGATACCGTTACAGAAGTCGGGACAGCTTCTTCGCCGAAGATTTCCCATTGGTACGCGCCGATACCGCTGGCTGTGCCAATAAACGGAGGTCTTGCGGTGCTGATGCGGAATGCACGGGTTACAACAGGCTCAAATACAGCACCGTTCCATACATTGGCATTAGCAGCACCGGAACCCGGACGTACGCCCAAGACACCTGTGCCTTGGCCAAGTTCGTTGACCATGCTGGTTATCCTGATCCATTCATCGGTAAATGGGCACAGATATTCAATAAATGTCTCCGGCGATGGAGCAAAGGTTCCGTTCCAGGCCGGGCCACGGTTATGAGTGTACAGTGTTGGTTCTGCACCGCCCATCCAGCGGATTCTGGTAGAATCAACCACCATGAGCTCTTCCCATTCAAGGGTGAGATAGTGACGATTTCTGCCGTCGTTGTCAACCCAGTCAAGTCTGTCTTCCCAGGTATGTACAGGGCTAAAGCTTGGTGGGTGAGGCACATTGTGCGGGCCTGCCCAGCGGTCAAGACAACCTGCCCAGGTAATCCAGGTCATGCCTGTTAAGTTGCCGTCACGCAAGCGTTCTGCGGCACCTATATGTTGGGCTGGGTTAGCTTGGCCATGCTGGCCATTGGCTGGACCAATACCGTGATGACCCCACTCGTTATCCCAGTGGTTACGCAGGTGGCTAAGGCGTAAGAAGCCACCATGCTCACGACGGGCAATATTGCCGCCTTCGGCGTCTACTGCGCCTACGATGTTAAGTCTGTCGATAGCTTCTGTTGAGCTGATGCCAAGCAAAGCACGTACAAGTACGTCAGTTGCTGCGTCTACAGTTGCTTGGGTAGCATCCGCGGCAAGAGCAAGAGCGGCCGCAAGGGCACCTGCAAGCTCTGCACTTGGAGAAGCAACAGCTTGGGCAGAGGCAACAGCATCATTAAGGGCGGTGCGGTTTACATAATTAAGGTAGATAACATCCACATTACGTGGGTGGAAACCAGTGTTGTTGGACAGTCTAAGCTCAAATGGCCATTCTTGGGTAGAATTGGCATAAGCCTGGTGCCAATGCGCTGTTGGGGTGGCCATTACTACAAACCACACATAAAGCGCGTTAGCCGGTACGTTGAAGCTTACGGTAGCTTCCGGGCTGGCAAGAGAAGACTGTGTTATTGGGCTGTATATACGTGTGCCGTCAGGCAGCAAGGCAAGGAAGCCATAAGTCCAACCGGCAAGTGCGGCATGGTCTGCCAGTGCATTTACTTGAGCGGCAGGAGGGCCACCGGTAGGAAGCGGGAATATGCCTTGAGGCAAACCACGGAAGTCAACGGTAACATTGCCGCCGCCGGTCGGTACGTCTAAGCGCACAGCATTGTAGCCATACGGGTTAGGAGCAAGACCGCGGGCAATACGATACCAGTCGCTGCCATCGTTGGTAAAACCGCTTGTGTGGATGTCGATAGCTTCTGCGTTAAGCTCTCTCATGCTATCAATATCCCAGGTAATAACCTGACGTGCATAATGCAGCATTCTTTGGCTCATTTCGGCTTGGTCAATGTCAAAGTAGCGTCTGTAGTTTACAATCAAGTCATGACCACGTTGTGTTGGATGTTCAACTATCGGAATAGCTCCGGTGCCACCGGTTGCGGTGAAGGATGAATCATGGCGGCGCAGGCGTGTCATAAAGTCACGGCCGTGGGCTTCTGACCAGGTCTCATAGAAGAAGATATTTGACCAGACAGAGTTTGGTGTGCGCCAGCCCTTGTGGCTCATACCGGCTGTAAGCGGCATATGATGTTCAATATGCAGCCAGTTGGGGTATACTGTTGCCACACTGTGTTGAGAATGTGTTTCGTTGTGCCATGGATTACTGTTGCTTCCGGTAGAATCCATAAGGGTGTTTTGGAAAGAGTGACCCATTTCATGCACAATAGTTGGGAACGCGTCTATTCTACCTGTGGTAACATTGTAGAACGGACGGGTAGAGCCAACAGATTGTGTAAACACTTGTACGTTACGGTTAGGGCCACCTGGACCAACTGGAGAGAATTGTGACGCATTGTTTCCTCTGCCACCGTTGGCGTTCCAGTCGGAGCGATATTCAAGTCTAAATATGCCTTTGTAGGTATCTGAAATTAAAGCACCGTGTTCGCTGCCTGGGGTGGTTACACCATGGCTACCCGGAACATGGAAACCCATTTCGTAAAGGAATATTTCAAAGATTCTGTCAAGTTCCGGACCAAGGAGTTCAAAGTCCATGAAACGCTCTGGGTGGTTAAGGCGTACATATTCGCTGTTTGGCTCATTGTCTGCCCACACACCAAAGTCGTGCCATATAACGATGTAATGCTTGGTTTCCCAGAAGTCAAATGAACCATCAGGACGAGGGTTGTTTTGACTTACACCAAAGCGGAAGTTTCTGGCTCCGCCAAGGGCATTGGTGGTTTGGTTGGGGTTAAAGGCAATGTACTTAGGCGTGGTTTCAAAGTCGTCATAAACAACAGCACCTTCGCCGCCGATATTTACGGCACGCACACTGATGGTATATTCGCCTTCGGCAGCCAATCTCACAAATTGATGAGATGTTGCCAAACCTACGTTAATCCACTCGCCATCCCATTCGCTTACTCTGATGCCGCCTGGAAGAAGATGGGCGTTGTAGCTAACCAGCGCAGAACCGCCGGTAATCATAACTTCGTAGCCCGCTACTGGTACGCCATTTGCCGGGGCATCCCATTCCACTGTAATTGTGGTTGGGGTGGCGCCTGTTTGGCGCAGGTTTTGCGGAGCGGCCGGAGTGGCTTCTTGGAAAAGAGTTCTTGCCGCAACAAAATCAGCAATAGCAATGTTAAGCGCGGCTGTAGCAGCTTCAATATCAGCTGTTGTGACCGCCGGTGCGTTAAGGGCAGGATAAAGTGTTGTTCTGCCAGTTGTTACTGCACCGCGCAGGGCGTTCATTATTGGGGCAGTTACCCAGTAATCGTTATGCCATACGCCTTGTCCGTCTGCACTTACCGCAGTTGAAAGGTTAAGAAGGTCTTGGGCATATGCGATTCTTGCCTCAAGAGTATCCCATTGGGCAGAAGGAGCCGGCCAATTTTCGCCGCGGAAGTTAAATGTTCTTTCGTTGTTAAGTGGTAATCCGCTTACGGTGTAGGCTGTGCCTTCAAATTGAATGTTAAGGCCAGCACCGCCAAGCAATGTTGCATCGGCTGGCTGTTCCAATTGAAGTCTGGTGACATTGCCTGTGGTCGCAGAACCAGCTTGCACTAATTCTATAGTTTCACCGGCTTGTATCACATTGAAGTTACCGACATTACCCACAGCGGCAATATACGCAGGGGCAACATTTTCTGTCCATCTGATGAAAATAGCGTTTTGAGCTGCATCAATCCATACACTTTCCATTATAGAGTCATAACGAACATCAGGAATAACGCGGTATCTGTAATGAGTCAGACGGCCGGTTGCGTTGCTGGCACCCGTTGGCCTCAACTGATTAACATACATTATTGCGCCTGCGCCTGGGTTCATTTGCCATGGCTCAAGGAAATACACGCCGCCGCCTGTTGCAGCTTCGCTATAACGGGTGGAGATTACCATTGGATTGGCAGGATCTCTAAGTGTCATGCCCAGGTTGGCAATTTGCATATAACGGCCTTGTACGCCTACAAAGTACCAAAGTTGGTATACATCGGTGTCATCAAATTGTCTGCCTCTTACAACAGGGATAGGCTCCGGTGAAGGCACCTGATCCGGATTGATAATACCAAAGGAAATGCCACCGTAGTGACGGCCTTGGCCATTGGGGTCAGCAAACACGCCTGGTAAGAAGTGCTCTGCACCGTAGCTGTTGCCAAAACGAAGGTCATATGGGCCGCCCGGACTATCAAAAGCATCGCCGGATGAAGTTATGGTATAAACGGTTTTGTAGCTGCCGTCAGGCATTTCGAATTCTTGTGGGGTTACAACAAAACGGCCACGGCCTTGCTGGTCTCCGTTGTTAAACCAGTCAAACCATGTGTTAAGCTGTATGCCATACATACTGCCTGTCCACATTTGATAACCCATAACGTCAAAAATTTGGAAATGGTGACCGCCGCTGTATGGGCGAGCGCCTGTTGTGGGTGCCAGTCTGTGGGCAGCAGAGTTAAAGGCCGTTGGTACGCCGCCTTCAAAGTTAAGACCTGTGGGCTCTACATGCCACATAGAATCAAAGCGATAGCGAACAGATGTCATGTCTTGATGTGCGCCTCTGTTAGGTACAAACACCCTTGGCGTACGTGTGCCGCGGAAGGTGCTTGGAGCAGGGCGAACCCATGCAGAGTTTGCTACGCCGGCATAAGGTTGAGAAAGAGATTGCGGGAAATCTACCGAAAGAAGGAAGGAAGCCGCAAGGGCATAAAACTCCGGATGGTAGGCTTCTAGCGCAAGGCGTCCCGTAGGTTGGGCGTTGTTTTGGCCTCTGGTGTTAAACCAAATTTCAAACAGCCCGGCAAACATTTCGCCTCTGTTGTTACGGAAAGTGCTGGCAAAACCTGGGTTAAACCAGTTTTGGTCTTGTACTTCCGCAAAGTAACGAGAAAGACGGCTTGCGATATCACGGAAGAAAGCACGGATTTCTGGGTCTTCTGCGTGGCTGGCAAGATACATAATAGCAAAGCCGTCAACAGCGTGACCTATCTCGTGGTTAATTACGTTTACACTTGCCATTCCGCCAGCGGCGTTAGTAAAGTTGTTACGTCCACCGTATCCGGCCGCAGGGCTGCTGCCAAAAGGTCTGCCTCTAAATTCGGGCATAAACACGGCGTTTTCACCGGGACCGCTGATTATTTTGTTAAAACCATGTCTTTGCAATGACTGGGTGATAATACCGTTTAAGAAATCAGATTCTACATCGTCATAATAAAGGGTATGCTCAAGCATGATTCTAAGTCTGTTAGCATTTGCACGAGCTTGATTTCTCGTCAAAGCTTCAGATGCACGCAGATAAATGCGCGTATATTCGCCGGGATTTGCAACGGAATCATAAACAGGCACGATCCATCTGTAATATGGGATGTAAAGAACATCATAAACCACATCTGTTGTGGTAATTGTACCGCCGCCAGCAGCAGCATGCCTTGGTAGCGGTGTAAGCACTTGCAGCTGCACATCAAATGGAGCGGGGTTGCCGTTCCAAGAGTAAATGCCGTCCACAGGATCCCAAGTAAAGATATCAACCGGATCATTGCTTACATCATAATTAAGCCAGCTATAAAACAGCGGGGCGCTACTACCTGGGTGGTTAAACGCGTTAAGCTCGAACTTATCCCACCAATATTGCCAGTCTTCTACCCTAATACTGCTCATAAAGGTATGTGGGTTGGCAACAGGGAATTCGTAGTACATAGCAACTTCAATGCCAACTTCTTCGCCGTCAATGGTCAGACGGAAGCTTTCTGGCATTCTTATTGCGTTTTGGTCGTGAGCTATGCTAGTGTCAAAAGCCATGCGGCTTCTCCAACGTATATCAATCCATCCCATTTCAATCATGCGGATGCTTAATATATCAGCGGAATGAGTTATAAATTCAGGTCTGTCAACAGAGCCTGTAGCATTGCTGAAAACAGCTGCGCCGATGTTATATCCACCGGGATGCACGCCTACTCTAAGCCAGTTTTCATAATCGGCATCTGTTAAGACATAATTTCTGCCGGTTGCACCATCAATTGCTATCCATGGGCCGGTAGCAGAAACGCCACGGTACCATTGGAAGTTAATATCGGTAACAGGGTTGCCGGGGATGTTAAAGGTGACTGTACCCGCGGTAAGCATGCTGCCAACATAAAGATCGCCATCAGCAAGGGTAATGTCTCCAACAGAAACAACCGATGCTTCAACATCATATGGTAAGCCTGTTTCGATAGCGAACCACAGGTTGCTGTCCAGCCACCAATCGGGGTTGCTAAGGTTGATACGAGGCATGGGCATGTTTGTATTAAGTGTAGCTGGTCTCATAGCCCTTGGCCCGCCAAATGTTTCAACACTTGCGTCGTTATTTACATAAAGTATGGCATAATATCCATTAGGAAGACGAACAATTCGCCACAGAAGCTGATCATTAGCAGCAGCTTGCTGCACATTGCGGTCAGCCCATACGTTAACCGCCCAACCTGGATTGTCAATTGCAGAATCAATAAGTCTTTCACGGCTTATAGACATAATGCCGTAACCAACTTGATCTCCGCGGTTATGTACAAAACCCAAAAGAGCATTGAGGTTAAGGTCTGCCGGGAATTTGCCATCCGGCCCTAATAATGGGTCAGATGTAATATTGCCAAAAATACGATGTTGTACGTCTGTTGCTGGTTCCATGCGGCGGAATTCGCCGTTTAGTGGATGCCCTGACGCAGTACGCAAAACAAAATAGTCGCCCTCAGCAAAAGCATAACGCTGTACAGGCAGGTCAATTGTTACAGAAGATCCTTCAACAGGTGTGATGATAAGGCCTCTGGTAACAGTATTAAGATTTTGGTCGGCAATAAAGTCCGCTCTGTAGCTAAGGTCGCGGCCGCCTACCCAAGATATCATGGCAGGTGTGATGTTGGCATGGGTAAAGACGTCCGTGCCCACCTGAATTTCGATGCCTCTAAGGTCAAGCATGTCAAACACCGCATAACCCATAAATGTCGGCGGAGTAAGAAGTTCTGCCCCATTTTCAGAAATTACTACTTCTGAAAGTGGCAATAAGTCATAATCGTATGTATCATATTCTTGATCCGGCTCATAGTCATAATCACCGGTATCAGGGTGATGGTCTTCATCCAAATAATATCCAGAGAACCCCTGGCCATTATCCGCAGCCGTCAATTGCACTGCAGGGAAGGACGTAAGCACCATTATGAATGCGATAAAAGCACTCAAAAAACGTCCCATTAACTGTTTTTTCCTCACTCTAGACTCCTTTCTTTGTCTCGATGGACAATGTACATTTGAAGTTTCGGTAAAATTTAATCTCTCGCCGCCCACCTCCTAATTTGATCTGTCAGAAAACCTTAGCCGGCCGATTTTTTGGCTATTATATCCAAAATATCACCAAAAGGCAAAGAAAAATTGTGCGAAACAACCCCTAACAGATCCAAATACCAAATTTAACCCATTAAACAAGCTCATAATATCATAATAAAAATTGGAAGTCAATACTCTTTGCCCTCGACACACAAGGGTCATTTTGCCAAATATTTGCCCAAATTTTGGAAGATAAGGTGGCAATCATCCCACAAAAACAAACAGAATTGTGCCACATTAGCTATCCTTGCGTTCGCCCGCGTCATATCCCCTTCTCCCCTGTATTAATGGGATTATTCAGACATAGCCTCCAACAAACCCTTCATTTTTTTGGCTGTAACCAGGGCAATTTCACCATTTGCCATCTCTACTTCTCGTTTAGTTTTGTTTACATGTTTTATATTTTTAATGTTTACCACAAAGGATTTATGACATCGAAAAAAGTCTGTGCCAATTTCTGCCATGTCACCTAAAGACCCATAAAATTCTATGCGCTTGTTTTTCATATGCAAAATTAGTTTGTGAGACATGTGGTGAGATTCGAAAAACATAATTTCATCGAGAGGTATATTGCGTATGCCGTCGCCTGTTTTTACCTGAAAATTCTCTTTTTGCATGGTACTGTCCATATGTCGGTTATGGGCTATTTCAAGGCATTCTTTAACCCTTTTGGCAATGTCTTTTTGGTTGTCTTTTATGATATAATCCATGGCTTCCACCCTGTAGCGAAAGGTAAGGTAAGAAAGTTCGGCATGTGTTGTCACAAAGATAATTTTCCCGGAAACATCATGTTTTCTTATTTCTGATGCTAGCACAATGCCGTTTATTTCGTGCTGCAAATCTACATCCAAAATATAAAGGGCGTTTTGATGGGGCTGTGCTTCCAGGTATTTCAAAAGCTCCACCGGATTGCCAGTAGATAGCACCAATTCCGAATCGCAATCTTTTATCGCAATGTATTGACGCACAACTTCCTCTATACATTTCCGCTGCTTTAAATTATCTTCGCATATAAAAACAGATAGATTCATGTCGGCCTTTCCTCCTAATCTCGTGGTCCTATCATCAGCTTTTGGATAAAATTACCGTTCTCTATACCTGTTTCCAGTGCAATATTAGGCTGGGCATCAGCAAGTTCAAGTAAATTCCCAAGGCCAAGCCCACGACCTTCGCCTTTGGTAGAAAATCCCGCTTGCAGCAATTGGTGCAGGTCAGGCATATCGGCACGGCAGGTATTTTGTGCAATAAAGATAACGGATTTACCACCTCTAAAACAACCAACAAAAAGCCTACCTTCGCCAATTGTTACCAGCTCTTCTATGGCGTTATCCAGTATTATACCAAGCATACGCACAAGAGTCACAGAGTCCATAGGTATATGGTCTATTTCTTCGTCCGCCTCAAATGTGGCGGCAATACCTAGGTTTTGTGCCATCATCAGCTTTGCGGCCAATATGCTTTTAATTTCCCGCATCCTTATTTTGCTTAAGCCCTCCAACGCAATATCATTTGTGGCAATGATTTGAGACGCCGTTACAATATTGTCCTCATAATATTGCTTTAGCCCGTCTAAATCGCCTTCATCTAAAAATGTGCTTATCGAAAGAAGAATGTTTTGATAATCGTGTTTAAATTTGCGTATGGCGGTCTGGTTGCGCTCCAGTTCTGTCGTATAGCGTTCCAGACTTTGCTGTTCGGCTTCTTTTGCCTGGGTTTCATATTTTGCTTCCAAAGACTTTGCAAACATAACAAAGCTTACAAAGGCAATTGACGTAAATGCCACAAAAAATATAGCATTTACCAGAATAATGTTGGCTGTATACCCAGGATACGCCAGATGATGCCCGAAAGCGGCGGCAACCTGAAAGGAAACCAAAAGAAATATAACAATACACAGCAAGGCCGTTTGCATAGAGCTGCTTTGGTTTATCGCTTTGCGCAAGTTTTTAGAAAACCTGACAATCAAGATGGCAAAAATGGAGGAGACAACATACAGCACCAATAGAACTATAAAAAAATGATGGTAGGTATTGACTGAAAAGAAAGGGACGCTAATAGCTGCATACGAATGGTCGATGATGGCGGCCACAAGCATAACAGAGAGTGTTATAATGACAGCTTTTTTTACGGTATACTTTCGCCATTTGTATATATACAAAAACAAAAACAGAGATGTCAGTGCATCTGCAATATGAAACAAAATCGGGTGCAGATGCAGGTCTGAATCTTGAACAATTGGACTTCCAAATAATTGTTGCCAGTTAAAAAGAATAGCGAGCGAGATAATGACTATTTCGACGAAAAATCCCGTGAAAATAAAATACAGGCTCTCCTTTAATCGTGGCCGCTTATCCTGTATCAATATCTTTGCAATAATAAAGATGTTTATATATAAAAAAATAAACATACAAAAATCTCCCGCGTTTAATTCGGATTTCCTTTGACCGTAAATTAACATTAACAACTGGCAATAGTGCCAGCTTTGCGGTCAGTATAACCTCACTTGATATACAGCATAACATAAGTTGCACAGCTTTTAAAGTGCTTTCTTGTAGATTTGGGTGGATTTTTGGTAGTTTAGGGTGATTATCACTTTTGTGCTAAAGTTTTTGATATTATGTTATCGGGTTTGCAGGTTTGCCCATTTATACCTTTCTCGTCTTTAAAACGAACCGCCGCTTGCGACCTACTTACCCCTTTGTGGGCGGCGGTTCGGGATAAAGCACAGCAATTACACAAAAAGCTTGGCACAAAAGCTCATTAACAGGGCATAAGCTCAGGCTTCTGTTTAATTCACCAAAACCTGTAAGTTTGCTTGCGTTAATAATGCAGGTCAAACTATTTGTCTAAAGCAATAAGGACGGTCTTTGCTGCAATCTTTTGACAGATAAGGCAAAAGACCTACATGGTTGTTTTGGCGAAAAACGGTCACGGAATGCGGAAGAGGAGACTGCTTTTGGCGAAATAGTGCCATAAATAAGCAGGTTGGATAGGCTGCCGATACGTTTTTTGCGGCAGCAATAATATCCGAGAGCATTCCGTGGAGCAACACAATTAATGCCCGGGTCGATTACCATCGACCCTTGTTATGCTACTGCGTGTAGTGTTGAGTAGCATCTGGATTTTGTGCAAACATCGTCATCCCGGATTTGGTTCGGGATTTTATGATTGCAGTTCTAGTAGGAGGATCCCGGGTCAAGTTCGGGATGACGGTGTTGGTGCATGATGACGTTGTATAGCAAATGCCTTTTCAATCCATGACTTCTACAGGTCAAAATGCTTCGCACTCACAGTTTTAAAGTGCTTTTGCTATACAGACCGCAAATGAGCATAACTCTTTGCGGCCGTCTTTGTAATTCCGGCAATATTGGTTTGGGCAGTAAAAAAATCTACAGTTTTTTTGAAAGGAGGCTGTTTCTGCTGGTGAGACATATCACGAAGAGACAGTTAGGAAAAATTATCAGTGTGTTTTTAGCGATGCTTATGGTTTTTGGCAGTATTCCCGCAGGTTCGTATGCGGGGTCTGCCGAAAATACAGCCCATGAGTGGACAACGGATTATGAGTATGTTTATGACGGGGATGATCCTGTAATACAGTGGTATTCCTTTGGTGGTACTGTTGTGGTTTGCGAGGAATACACAACATTGCACGGTGCCGTGGTTTCGCTTTTTTATGCGGAGCATCTGCACGTAAGTGCGGCAACGGATGAATATGGACAGTATTACATAAGTGCAATACCCCTTGACATGGAGACATTGGGATATTGGCATATTGAAGTAGCCCATGAGGGTTTTGAGACCGGATATGCCTTGTTGGCTGATTTTGTTGATATAAGTGTGCTGTACGGCGGCGTTATACATCTGGATGTAAACTTTATGCTTGACGAGACCGTGGAACAGGACTGGAACGGAGCCATAGGCATTAGCGGTTTTGTTGTGTCCTACGAAGATGGGATGCCCATAGAGGGTGCTTTTGTAGAGTTTGTTGGCGGTGAAGGTTCTGTATTTACTGCCGCAACTGATGCTTGCGGATTTTATGAGGTGCTTATAACACCTGAGAATGCAGAGGGTTTTGTTGATTTTAGTGCCGTGATGCTGGGTGCGGCAATTGCCGCGTCACACGAAGGTTTTCTTGCGAAAACGATAGATGTGGACAGCTATATTACCTATATTGATGTAAACGGCAGGGTCGCTATTGGTTTTGAGCTTAGACCCATACCACATATACCCGATGGTATGGCCTTGGTTAGTGGTGTTGCGGTGTTGGAATGCGGTATGGCGGTATATGGCGCGGCCATAGAGTTTGGGTATTTTACGGCATACACTGATGTATACGGTAGATATAGTATATTATTGCCTGCCGATGTTTATATTGCGTGGGCTTCTTATGCCATAGAAGGACATATTGCCGTAAGCGAGCCTGTGGAATTGGAAATTGCATCCGGCGATGCTATTGAATTGGATTTTGAGCTGGAATGGGTATCCAGGCTTGCGAGAATGCCCAGGACATATTACATAGCAAACCCGGGCCAGATGCAACAATTTTTGATGGGGCAAATGGGAACCAACAGCGATAACTTTGTTGTTACCCAAAGCTTTTCTATGTCTGGACAACCCGCAACATCCGGCCGGGGGTATGTACTTGGTCAGCCATTTACAGGGTCTTTTGGTGGTGCGCATGCCGGCATTACTATTGCCGATTTGCAGCTTAGACCAAGTAGCACGGATGAGCACGCCACCAGCCCCTGGCAGCCTCTTAATGATGTGGGCCTTATACGTGTTCTTGGAAACGGTGCCCACATAAGCAATATAACTCTTTCGGCCGCAGTGTACACAGATACCGTGAGCATTGTGCAATGGAACACAGCTGTGGGCAATGTGGGTTTTGTTGCGGGTAGAGTAATGCCGGAAGCGGTAGTGTACATAGAAAATGTAAATATAGCCGGCATCACGACTGTTACCAGACCAAACAACATAACCTATACCAACAAAAGATTTGGCGGCATGATAGGTCATGCAGAAGCCGGCAGTACCGTTAACATCACAGACTTTAACGCAACAATAGAAATACGCTTTGGCGGGTTGGCAGCGACAACAATAAGCAGATCAATCCCGGCGGCGGGTGGTGTAATAGGTTTGGCGGCGGGTGGTGTTAATGTGAGTGTTGAGCAGCGCACGGCAAACAATATCAGCTTTACCACGACCATAATAGATGGCTTGCACAACCACTTTCATAATGTGGGGGGCGTAATAGGAAACAGCACAAATACCGCCGTTGATGCTGTTGTGATAGACAGGGTACATATAATCGGCGGAACAATTAACCCGAGCCTTTCGGCGACCGCTCCTGGCAATACCACTGACAACCACGGTATTGGCGGTATTTTTGGCAGTGTTGGGTCTGCTACAATTACCAACAGCAGGATATATCCCGCTGTAACCATGCGCAGCCAAAGAAATGTGGGCGGTTTTGTGGGGCGTGCGGCGGGTATTGTGGATATAACAAATTCTCACAATATGTTGCCGGGCCAGATAGGAAATACCATTGAGCCTTTGAGAGGCCATGGCACAGGAGGCAACACCACAATAGCGGCAAATTTGCGTGCCCGCGGTGTGGGTGGTGTTATCGGGCGCATTACCCCGACAGGTAATGTGGTGCTGGATGGGGTTTCTAATGCATCAAATGTTATGGCTGCAAGCAGCACATCGGCCAGCCAAGCAGGGCATTTTGGCGGACTTGTAGGTCGCACCCAGGGTAGGCTTACAATAGAAAACAGCGCAAACCATGGCGCGGTGCGTGGTTTTTACGGCACCGCTTCTACACGGTTTATTAACCACAACAACGTAGACGGCAGCGTGGGCGGCATCCTTGGTACCGCCAACAATTCCGTCCTACGCATAGCCAACACCACCAACCACGGTGATATTAGGTCACAATCCCACGGTGGCGGCACCGGGGGCATTGTGGGTTCTACATCAGGCAGAGACAACACCACCTTTGACAATGTAGAAAACCGCGGCACGGTAACGCGTACGCATCGTCATACCATGCGTACCGGTGGCCTTATTGGTTGGTCGCGCAATCCCATAACTATTACAAACAGCGCAAACCACGGCAATGTTTTGGTATATTCTTATGATAATACCGGAGGCAGTGGCGCGGGCACAGGCAACAATAATATGCTGGGCGGTCTTATTGGTCAAAGCTGTCAGACCGTTATTATATATCGGAGCGAAAACCGCGGGCATATAGTGAATAACATGAACCGTGTGTCGCGTATTGGTGGCATTATAGGCTTCTCCCGCCACGGGGTGTCTATATCTTATACAGATAACCACGGCACCATTGCGGCCAGACCGTCCACAGTGCGGCCGGCACAGGGCGAGGCTACCTTTAACCAAGGCGGCATTATAGGCCGTGTGGATTTTAATGCCGCAAGAGCGGCGGCGGATCGTGCGGTTAATATTACCAATGCAAGGAATTTTGGCAATATAGGCCCTACCGCGGCCCCGGCAGGAACCCTTACTTTTTTAAACGAGAACCGTACCGCGGCCAGCCACGCCGGTGGTGTCATTGGGTTTATAGTGGGTCGAGCCAATACCAATGTTAATTTGACCAATGTGATAAATACCGGAAATGTGCGGGGCATCATCAATGCAGGCGGCCTTGTGGGCTGGAACAACACTCTTAATGTTGCAATAGGTCAGTCTGGCAACTTTGGTGCGGTAACATCTATTCGCAACAACTCCAACGCAGGCGGCATTATAGGCCGTACCGGCAGAAATGGCTTTGTTGTGCAAAACAGCTTTAACGAAGGTGCCGTTACCACATTGGGGGCTCGCCTGGCAATGGCAGCCGGAAGAAACTGGGGTACAGGCGGCATTATAGGCAACATAACCCTTGGCACAGCCCAGGTGTTTGCCAGTTACAACACCGGAGCCGTACACGGTACCGGCGAAGCTGTTGGCGGTATTGTTGGTCGTTCCGGCGGTTCCGGTCGTTTGACCATCCAAGATGTTTATAACCTTGGCACAGTCACCACCGTAACAACATCCGGCACAACGGCGGCAGCTTTAAGGTCACAACGCTCCGGCAATGGTATTTTGGGACGCAGAAACGGCGGCCCTGTGGAGATTACACGTGTGTTTAATGCGGGCAGGGTTGAAGGCAGACCTATTTACATGAACCCCACCGTTACACCCACCGCTCGCGTGCAAATAGGTACATATATGACCTTTAACCGGGTTTATTGGGACATATCTGTACACCAAGGACAGGGGCACGAACAGGCTATTACCCGGGGCAATATTGTTGGTGTGCCCACAGACCTGCTGACCAGAGGCCTGCTGCCCGGTCTTTCCGGGCCCGAAGGTACAAACTGGCTAAACGGCACCATGCCAAGAAATCCCCAATGGTTTATTGATAACGACAGGCAAGATCTTATAGGCCCTAACGGACAGCTGCTGCAAACATATCCTTTCCTTGCGTGGCAGACAGGCGGCGTTTTTGACCCACAATTCCTTTACGGCGTAACAGGCCCCGGCGATACCCCTGTGGTGGATTTGCTTGGAGTTGGATACAGAACATCGAACTTTAGAGTTTGGCCGGACAGACTGCCCGACGGCATGAGATATTTTATGCCTTACACAGGCGCGCAAACTACAAATCCACGGCATTTTGGCCCTGTTCTTTCCGAGGTATCATCTGTCACATTCAACAGAACCGGCCCTATGTCCCTGGGTGTTTTAAACCACAATGATGTTACGGCCTTTGATGTTAGGGACAGAAGCGGTGTTGTGGTAATGGCTGTTGATGCCACATATTACGCTATGGGAATAATTGAACCGGTTGACTGGGCACAATTCTTCGACGCCGGCGGCACACCCATGGTAAGTTATGGCAGTATGATAATTATTGAAGGGCTACATGTGGCGGATCAAGTTATTTCTATACAGGCTCTCGGATACGCGCCGGTTAACAATCGTGTGTTAAGCCTTGCCGATATAGAAAACGGAAAGATCGTCGTACCTATGACCAGAACGGCCATACAAAATGTGCGCGTGGAAATTCGCGATATGGCTGACGAGGCGGACAACCCGCGTTTGGTGCCAAATTCTTTCCTACGTCATTTCAGCCCGCTTATACCGACAGATGTAAGCGTCCCCTTTACAGCCAACCCGGGCGGCAGACATTTTATATTGCCTGTGGTTTATTGGGGAGATTTGTTGACGGGCTCCGCCGTTGGATTTATGCACGAGACCATATCGTTAAGATTCGGAGACTTTATAGCCGGCTCCGGCACAGTGGCAGACCCGTGGGTTGTGATAATTTTGCTTGACCCCATCACCGTGCGAGATTTAAGGCTTAATGTTGTTGAAATAGAGCATTATATCGACAGCGAAGGCGATTTGGCGCAGCGTTTTGCGGGAATAGCCCACGGTGGCGCAGCCAATAATTTTGTGCAGGTTGCATTGCGCAACCCGGATGGGCTTGTTACGGCAAACCAGCCAAACGCCGCCCGCCAAACCGGCACAGGGAGTGCCACATATCGCTGGAACCTTACCAACCTTACACGATATACCTTTGTAGAGGCGGCCGCGCAAGGTTTTTGGCCAAGCCCTACAGGGGATGACGCATACCAAATGCAGGATTTGATGGAATACGACGATGAGGGCATTGCACAGCAGGATATTTTTGTTGTGCTGGACAGGCAGCTTGAGGTCAACATACGTGTTGTGGAGCATGTACCAACCGGACAATATGTGCTGGACCCATATGGCGAGCTTGTGCCAGAATTTAATGTGGTAGAAATTACCACAGCCCAGGTGGCTCACCCTTACCAGCACCCCAATTTCCCTGTTATCAACAACAGGCCGGGTACACATCGTTTCCAGGCCATTACCCGTGATGGTGATTCGCTGATTATTAGCGCACATGGATTTGTTTCCGAAGAATTTGTTGTGGATATTGCCGAAGATGGGTGGACAAGAACCCCACGCCATATGCATAGATACGAAACCATTGTGTTGGAAAGGAGCATGGCAGATGCCGTACGCGGCTTTGTGCGTGATGCTGATGGAGAAAATCCACCGATATCCGGTGCGGATGTTACATTAATGGACGTACACGGCAATACATGGACGACCCAGAGTGGGTCTGACGGGTCTTTTGTAATACGCGGAGAAGGGCCGTATGGCTTGCCAGCTGGGCAGTATGTACTTTTTGCCGGCCATCCGGAATTTTCGACCAATACGTCTACATTAAGCCCGTTTATTTTGATTCAGGGCGAAGGCATACAGGACAATATATACCTTACGAGAGGCACAACAGGCCAGCATATGCTGTTTGCCCGTACTGTGGATTCGGTAACGGGTGATGCGGTGTTCGCTACAAGCATAACCAATTCTGTAGGCGGTAATTTGACAACAACAGGGGCTGCTGATGGTTTTTGGTCATTGCAGCTGGACAACCCAGCAAGCGGCACGGTGACGGCCACCGCGGCGGGTTTTGCCCCAAGAACCGTACCCGTGGCCTATCCTTATGCGGTATTTGGACCCAACCACACATTTGTGACGGTGCCCATGTCCCAAAACATACCGGCGGGCCTTGAGGTACGCGTGTATCACCAGGGGCAATTGGTGCCCACGGCAACATTAACCCTTAATGGCATAAATGTTACCGACAGCACGGGTGGCGTGTTTACATTACCTGTAACGGTCATAAATGCCAGACTAGAAGCAAGGGCGACAGGGCTTAGGGCAGAGCATGTGTACATAAACGAGGCCCATGTTTTGGAGGGTGTTGTGAGAATACACCTTAACACCCTGGAATATGTGCAAATAACGGTAAGAGTGGCAGATGGTGCCACCGATATCCCAATTGCCAATGCCAGCCTGGCGCGCAATGGCAATCCGGCTACAACTGGTAGCGGTGGTGTGTTTACGGTAAACCTGATGTTTGGTGATATGTTATTAGGCGGTGCCGCAGGTTTTGGGTCTTTGGAGCGCCAGGTATCTTTTGCGGACTTGCACGCAGGGATAATAACCATCTCTCTTGCTCGTCTCAACTTTACCCTCACCATCACCAACACCCCTGCCACTCTCACCCACAACAACCAAATCCTTATCGCCGGTACGGACACCTTGGTTGTTGGCAGTGCCAATGCCGTGCAGTTTGGCACTCCCGTATCCCTCACCCCAGGCACTGTAACCCAAGTACATGACTTCCTTGGCTGGTACCGTGGCGAAACAACCGCATCTTTACCACCGGCAACAGGAACCCATGTGTCTACATTAGAT